>Ga0335083_10001432_pt1 | contig 32960 bp, 29 predicted proteins | sample Lox_Sample_42_FD_206716 | JGI IMG/M metagenome (GOLD analysis project Ga0335083, IMG submission 206716) | Soil microbial communities from Loxahatchee National Wildlife Refuge, Florida, United States - Lox_Sample_4.2 | ecosystem: Environmental > Terrestrial > Soil > Wetlands | place: USA...
TCGAGCGTGTCGTCCTCGACGTAAGGGCTGTCGAGCTCCTCTCCCCCGCCCGGGCGGTCGACCTCGCGGGCCTCGACCTCCACCACCGGCGCGGCCGCGCTCAGACAGCGCATGCACGGCCCCGCGACGGCCGCGCTGAAGCGCAGCAGCAGCGCGTACCCGCCCCCGGTCATGCGCGAGACGGTCAGCTCCACCGGCACCGGATACGGCTCGGGGCTGTAGCTCTCGCTGCCGAGCCCCAGCGGCTCGATCGGCACCTCCAGCGACAGCCGGCGCCCCTCCCCGGGACTCAGCCGCAACCCACCGAGATCGATCTGCAGCGTGGCCGCGGTCATACGGCCTAGGCTAGCGCCGCTCAGCCGCCTCCCTGAAGCTCCCGCTTGAGCACCTTCCCGGTCGCGTTGCGGGGCAGCTGCTCGATGAAGATCACCTCCCGCGGGACCTTGAAGCGGGCGAGGTTCGCACGCACGTACGCCTGCACGTCGGACTCGCTCAGCTCCCGCCCCGGCCGCGCGACCACGAAGGCCAGCAGCCGCTGGCCGAACTCGTCGTCGGGAACGCCGATCACGGCCACCTCTTCGACGTGCTCGTGATCGGCCAGCAGGTCCTCGATCTCGCGTGGGAACACGTTCTCGCCGCCGCTGACGATCATTTCGTCGTCGCGGCCTTCGACGAACAGGCGCCCGGCCTCGTCGAGCCGCCCCACGTCGCCGGTGCTCATCAGGCCTCCCACCACCTCCTTGCTGCCGCCGCCGGTGTAGCCCTCGAAGACCATCTCGTTGCCGACGAAGATCCGCCCCGTCTGCCCCGGGGGGACCTCGCGCCCGCTCTCGTCGAGCAGCTTCACGACGGTCCCGAGCGGCGGCCGCCCGGCGGTCCCCGGGGCGGCGCGCAGGTCCTCGGGCGTGGCGATCGTCGCCCATGCGACCTCCGTCGAGCCGTAGAGGTTGTAGAGCACGTCCCCGAACACGTCCATCGCGCGCGTCGCGAGCTCCCCCGGGAGCGCCGAGCCGCTGAGCGCGATGATCCGCAGCGAGCTCGTGTCGTAGCGCGCGATCGTGTCCTCACCGAGCTCGAGGATCCGCTGCAGCATCACCGGCACGACCACGAGCGCCGTGGCCGCGTGGTGGGCAACCGCCCGCAGCGTGTCCTCGGCGTCGAAGCGCCGCCGCAGCACCATCGTGGAGGCGAGCGGCAGGGCAACCGTCAGGTGGGCGAAGCCCCACGAGTGGAACAGCGGGGCGGCGATCATCGTGGTCTGGCGCGCCCGCAGCGGAATCTTCGAGAACAGCGCCGCGACCGGCTCGATCGAGTCGGGCTGGCGGCGGGCGGCGCCCTTCGGCGTGCCGGTCGTGCCCGAGGTCAGGATCACCGTACGGCCCGGCTCGGCGGGCGGCTGCAGCGGCCCGTCGTCGTTGTCACGGATCAGCTCGTCGAGCCCCGGCAGCTCATCTCCGGCGGCGCCGTCGCCGTCGGAGTCCCGCCACGACAGCACCCGAGTGCGCCCGCGGGCGCCGTCGCCCACCAGCCCCCCGAACTCCTCGTCGTAGATCACCGCCACCGGGTCCTCGCGGGCGATCACGTCGGCGATCTGCGGACCCGCGAAGGCCGTGTTCAGGTACAGCCCGCCGGCCCCCAGCTTCGAGACGGCCGCTGTGGCCTCGACGAAGCCGCGATGGTTGCGGGCCATGATCGCCACGCCGTCGCCCTCCGAGACCCCGGCCCGGCTGAGACCGCGGGCGAGGGCGTTGCTGCGCCGCTCGAGCTGCTCGAAGGTCATCACCCCGCGCTCGTCCACCAGCGCGGCGCGGTCCGGATAGCGGGCGGCGACGGTGCCGTACGCGGCCGCGGGCGTCAGCCCCCAGCGGCGCATCACCCCCATCGACCGGATAGCCCGGGAAGGGCGCGTCGGCCCCAGGATGCCCGTGTCGAGCAGCACCTTCGCCGCCCTCAGCCGCTGTGTCACCGCGCGCGAGTCCACTGGCCTGACGCTACCCCTCTGCCGCCGCCTCCGCCACCTCGTGCCCGGGCGGGCGCGGCGGCTCACCTAGCCGACTTCCGCCGGCTCCTCCTTGCCCTGCAGGCGCTCCCGGCCCCGCTGCACGGCGGCTATGAACTTCGAAAGGTTGATCTCGAGCGTGTTCAGGATCTCGTCGGCATAGTCCTCGGCGCCGAGCCTGATCTCGCGCTCGCGGGCGCGGGCGTCCTCGATGATGTCCTCGGCGCCGCGCTCGGCCTGCTTGGTGATCTCCTCCTCGCCGACGAGCCGCTCCTGGCGCTCGCGCGCCTCCTTGATGATCCGCTCGGCCTCCTTCTTGGCCTCGGCGAGCATCTCCTGGCGCTCCTTGACGATCCAGCGCGCCTGCTTGATCTCCTCGGGGATCGTGGCGCGCATCTGGTCGAGGATGTCGTAGATCTCCTCCTTGTCCACGCGCACGGAGTCGCTCAGCGGGATGGTCTTGGCGTTGTGCACCAGATCATCGAGCTTGTCTATCAGCACCAGGACGTCCACTAACCGGTCACCTCCGCGGGTACCACTGCATTCTTCACCGTCTCAGTTCCTCCTGCAGCCGGCGTGCAACCTCGTCCGGCACGAGATCGTCGATGCGGCCCCCGAACGTCGCGAGCTCCTTCACACCACTCGATGACAGGAAACTGTACTGCGGGCTGGCCATCAGGTAGACGGACTCGATGTCGGGGTCCTGCCGGCGGTTGAGCTGGTTCATCTCCAGCTCGTACTCGAAGTCCGAGATCGCGCGCAGTCCCTTGACGATCGCGCGGGCCCCCACGCTGCGGGCGAAATCCACGACCAGCGTCGAGAACGGCTCCACCCGCACGCCCTTCTGGTCGGCGAGCGCGCGCTCGATGAAGCCGACCCTCTCCTCGATCCCGAACAGCGCCCCGCTCTTGCGGACGGAGCGGTTGACGACCGCCACGACGACCTCGTCGTAGAGCTTGGCGGCCCGGCGGATGACATCGAGGTGCCCGTTGGTGACGGGGTCGTAGGAGCCGGGGCATACGACCACGCTGTGGGAGGAGGTGCTCATCGGTGGCGGTGAATTGTTATGGAAGTGTCCCCGTAACGTCGGCGGCGCTCCACCTCGAGGTCCAGCTCGAGCGGCGCGCGGCGGTCGCTCTCGATCGCGACGCGGGCTCCGGGCGCCAGCACGGGGGGCACGACCCGGGCAAGCGCCTCGCGCATCTCGCCGGCCATCTGATACGGGGGATCGATCAGCACCAGATCGTATGTCTCTTCGCGCTCGCGGGCCCTGGAGAGCGCCGCGATCGCGTCCGCGCGGCGGATCTCGGCGCGCTCGCCCTCGAGCCCCAGCAGCCCGAGGTTCTCGGCCAGCACGCGTGACGCGCGCGCGTCGCGCTCGACGAACACGGCCCTCTCGGCTCCGCGCGAGAGCGCCTCGATCCCGAGCGCGCCGCTGCCGGCGAAGAGGTCGATCACGTGCTCTCCGTCGACGTCGCCCAGCATCGCGAACAGGGCCTCCTTCACGCGGTCGGAGGTCGGCCTCGTGGTCCGGCCGGGCGGCGCCTTCAGGCGCCTTCCCCCGAGGCTGCCGGCGATCACCCGCACGGGCTAGGCCGCGAGCGGCTCCTCGAGCTCCCCGAGGGAGCCGAGCCACGATCCCAGCAGCGCGTGCTCGGGCGCACGCAGCTGCGGGTCGGCGGCCATCATCCGCTCGCCGTGACGGCGGGCCAGCTCCAGCAACCGGGCGTCCTCGGGGAGGCGCGCGAAGCGATAGCTGCCGACGCCCGACTGGCGGGTGCCCACCAGCTCGCCCTCGCTGCGCAGGCGCAGATCGATCTCGGCCAGGCGGAAGCCATCGGAGTGCTCCGCAAGCGCCCGCAGGCGCACCGAACGGCGGGCCGACGCCGGCCCCAGCAGGTAGCACACCGAGCGGTGCTCGCCGCGCCCGACCCTGCCCCGCAGCTGGTGCAGCTGGGAGATCCCGAAGCGCTCCGCGTTCTCGATCAGCATCGCGGTGGCGTTGGCGACGTCGATCCCGACCTCGATCACGGTCGTCGCGATCAGCACGTCGGCCTCGCCGCGGGAGAACGCGGCCATCGCCTCCTGCTTCTCGCGGGGACGCATCCCGCCGTGCAGCAGCACCAGCCGGAAGTCGGCGAGCTCACCCTCCGACAGACGCACCAGCTCGCTGCGGGCCGCGCGCAGGTCCTCGCCGGCGCCGGGCGCCGCCTCGTCCTGCGCCGGCTCGGCCTCCTCGATCAGCGGGCACACGACGTACGCCTGGCGGCCGGCGCGCAGCTCCTCGCGCAGCCGCTCGTAGGCGTCCGCGCGCTCCTGCTCGCCGAACGCGAGCAGCGTGCGCACGGGCGGGCGGCCGGCCGGACGCTCGTGCAGGGCGCTGGTGTCGAGGTCGCCGTAGCGGGCGAGCGCCAGGGTCCGCGGGATCGGGGTGGCGGTCATGTGCAGCGTGTGCGGAGGGCGCCCCCCGGAGCGGTCGCCGAGGGCGGTGCGCTGGCGCACCCCGAAACGGTGCTGCTCGTCCACGACCGCCACCGCCAACGCGGCGAAGCGCACGTCGGGCTCGATCAGCGCGTGGGTGCCCACGACCAGCGACAGCTCACCGCCTGCCAGGCGGGCCAGGACCTCGGCGCGCCGGCGCGCCGGCGTGGAGCCCGTCAGCAGCGCCGCAGACACGGGCTCGGCGCCGAGCAGCTGCTGGATCGTTGCGAAGTGCTGCTCGGCGAGGGTCTCGGTGGGTGCCATCATCGCCGCCTGGCAGCCGTGCTCGACGGCCCGCAGCATCGCGTGGAGCGCGATCACGGTCTTGCCGCTGCCGACCTCGCCCATCAGCAGCCGCTGCATCGGCGAGCCGCGCCCAAGATCGGCCGAGATCTCCTCGATCGCCCGTCGCTGGTCGCCGGTGAGCTCGAACGGCAGCTCCTGCGCCAGCCAACGTGCCGTCAGCTGCGGCGGCTCGGACAGCTCCACCGCGCCTGTGCGGCTGTGCCGCTGCGCGCGCCGGCGCAGGAACAGCAGCTGCGTGAACAGCAGCTCCTCGAAGGCCAGCCGCCGGCGGGCGCTCTCGCGCTCGCCCTCGCTCTCGGCGAAGTGGGCGGCAGCGAGCGCGGCGGGCTTGTCGGCCAGATCGCATGCGACCCGCATCCCGGAGGGCAACAGCTCGGGGAAGTCCGCGAGCGACTCCCGTGCGCCGCGCACGAGCGTGAGGATCTGGGTGGAGCTCAGCCCCTCGGTGGCCGGGTAGTGCGCCACCTTGGCGGGCGTGCCGGCAGCAGCGCCGGGCACGCCATCAGCAGCGCCGGGCGCGCCGCCGGGAGCACCGGGTGCGCCGCCACCGGCCTCACCGGCAGCGCTCGTCGGCCGGCCCTCGTTCGCCGGCGCGTGGTGGGAGACGCCGAAGCCGCCCCGGCCGTCGGGCTTGCCGTGCAGCAGCAGGTGGGTGCCCGCCGGATAGCGCTCCACCAGCCACGGCTGGTTGAAGAAGCGTGCCCGCAGCGACCCGCTGGCGTCGGCGACGCGGGCCTCGACCAGCGGCCGCATCCCCCGCCGGCGCACGGGCCGCGCGGAGATCGAGCGCACGACCACCTCGACGGTCGCCGGTTCGCCGGCGCGCAACTCGGCGAGCGTGCGCGACTCGCGGCTGTCTCCGGGGAGGTGCTGGAGCAGATCTCCGACCGTGTCCAGGCCGAGCGTCCTTGCCCCGGCGGCCATGCGCCGCCCGGACACGCGCAGCGGCGCGAGCAGCCGCGAGGGGCGGGGCCAGCGCACCGGCGCACCGAGCATGCGCTCGCGCGCGAGCGGCTCGCCCGACGCGAACGCACGCGGCCGACCGGGCTGCCCGCGTGGGCCGCCCGCACGCCGGGACGGGGTACCGTTCGTCATCGCGGTCGCCGGCATCTGCTCGCAGATGATGATCGGGGGGGCGGCGTCAGCGGCCCGGACCTACTCGGCGGCGAGCAGCCACCAGTAGGCCGACTGGCCACCGTGCCGCAGCTCGAGCTCGACTCCGCCGTTGACCATCTGCTCGAGCTGCTCGAGCGCGAGCGGTGCCTCCTCGCCCGCCAGCACGCTGATCAGCTCGGGGGAGAGCTCGGGCCCGGAGGGCCTCGCGAGCTCCGCGAGGACCGCCCGCACGGTCTGCTCGGGGTCGCCCCACACGAGCACCTCGTCCTGGATGAACCCGACGGCCTCGCCGCGCTTGAAGCGACCCTTGGCGTCGTCACGGGCAGCGGGCGCGACCGCGCCCGTACGCACCCGCGAGAGCGCCTGCGCGATCGCACCGGCGTTCTCCTCGACCGATCGCGTGGGGACGAGGGCGAGCGCCGCCACGAGCCCCGCCTGCTGGCTGGTCGTGGGCGCGACCAGGACTTCCTTGTCCGACAGCTGGGCAGCGTGCTGGGCGGCCATGATCACGTTCGGGCTGTTGGGCATCAGCACCACCTCCTCGGCGGAGACGGCGTGGACGCCGGCGAGCAGGTCGTAGGTCGAGGGGTTCATCGTGGCCCCACCGTCGACCGTGCCCACGCCGAGCTCGACGAAGAGCTCGCGGACCCCCTCGCCGTTGACGACCGCCACCGCCCCGCAGCGCAGCGCAGGATCACCGCCCCTTGCGCGCATGCCGGAGCCCTCTGCGGGCGCGTGCGAGCCGTTCCCGGCGGCCTGCTCGGAGCCGCCGACCAGGCGCGAGTCGCGCTCGGCGACCTGGACGCGCATGTCGGCGACGTCCAGGCGCGAGACCTCGCCGACGCCCTCGAACACCCCGGTCGCCCTCTCGGGCTCGTCGGTGTGCAGGTGGATCTTGATCGTGTTTTCGTCGCCCACGACGAGCACGGAGTCCCCGAGCTGCTCGAGCTCGGCGGTGAAGCTCTCGGGCCGCAGCCCGCTCCCGGTGACGGCGAAGTTGGTGCAGAAGCGGTACGTGCCGGAGGTGTGCTGCGGGTGGGTGATGCGCGCCGGTCGGTGATGTTCCAGCGACGGCGGCTCCTCCCCGCGCAGCGCCGCCACGACGCCGGCGAACATGATCGTCAGCCCGTAACCGCCGGCGTCCACGACACCCGCGTCTCGCAGCGCGGCGAGCAGCTGGGGCCCGCGGCGGACCGATTCCTCGCCGGTGGACACGGCGTGCTCGAGTGCCGCCGCGATCAGCGCGTCCTGGGTCTCCGGCGGCGTCCCCGGCTCCAGCCGCATGGCCTCGGTGGTGTGGGCCAGGTCGGTCATGATCCTGTGGGCCATCTCGCGGGCGACCGTGAGGATCGTGCCCTCGGCGGGTTCGCGCACCGACGAGTACGCCCGATCGGCCGCGCGTGCCAGCGCGGCGCCGATCAGGGTCGCGTCGATCAGCTGGCCCGGACGGCTGACGAGCTCCTCGGCGGCGCCCCTGATCAGCTGCGAGAGGATGACCCCGGAGTTGCCGCGGGCTCCCAGCAGGGCGGCGCGAGCCACCGAGTGGACGATCTCCTCGCGTCCGATCTCATCGAGGGTGCGGTGCTCGTTGGCGGCCTGCAGGCGGTCGAGCTCGTCGAGCACGGCGCGCAGCGTCAAGGCCATGTTGTCGCCGGTGTCGCCGTCGGCGACGGGGAACACGTTGAGGTCGTTGACCTCCTGCCGGCGCGACTCGAGATGCGCCAGCGCCCCCGCGACGGCGGCCCGAAAACGCACCAGGTTGGTGTCGGTCACGCCCGACACCTCTATCACCTTCGGGGGACCCCCGCGGCCGACAGCGGTCGTTTCCGCAGCAGCTACGGACCGGCCCCGGAGCCGTTCCCGCGCCGCTCCGGGGGCTCGTGGGCGCGATCGCCCGTTGCTAGGCGGCCTTGGTGACCTTGCCGGCTTTCAGGCAGCGGGTGCAGACGTAGACCCGCCGCGGGGCGCCGTTGACCATGATCCGCACCTTCTGCAGGTTCGGGTCGAAGCGCCGCTTGGTGGCGACCATCGAGTGGCTGCGGCTCTGGCCGAACGCCGGCCCCTTGCTGCAGCTGTGACACACCTTGGCCATCCGCGCCAGTCTAGAGGCTCGGAACCTCTCCCCGCAGCGCTGCCATCCGCATCACGGTCTCGGCGGCGTGGCGGCCCTGGTCGCGCTTGCCCCCGCCGGCGCGTTCGAGCGCCTGCTCCATGGTCTCGCAGGTGAGCACCCCGAAGGCGCACGGAACGCCCGTCTCGAGCTGCACTCGCATGATCCCCGCGGCAGCCTGCTCGCAGACGAACTGGTAGTGGTCGGTCTCGCCGCGGATCACCGCCCCCAGGCAGGCGACGCCGTCAAAGCGCCGGGAGTCGGCGGCGTAGCGGGCCGCCAGCGGCAGCTCGAACGCGCCCGGGACTTCGAGCACCGCCACGTCCCCGACGCCGGCCTCCTCGAAGGCGCTGCGGGCGCCGGCCTCCAGACGCGCGGAGAGCTCCTCGTAGAAGCGCCCCACCGCGATCGCGAAGCGGCCGCTCACCGCCGCCCGCGCCTCACCGAAGCACGCTCACAACCCTCGCCCGCGCCTCAACGAAGCGCTCACAACCGCCGCCCGCGCCTCAACGAAACGCTCACAACCGCCACCCGCGCCTCACCGCTGCCCGCGCTCGCGCGCGCGTTCGTGGAGCAGCTGCTCGTCGAGGTTCAGTCCCTGGTGGTGGAGCGTGTGGCCCATCCGCTGGGCCTTGGTGCGCAGGTACTCCTTGTTGTGGTCGTTGGGGGCGTGCTCGATCGGCAGCTGGCCGCTGACCGACAGGCCGTAGCCCTCCAGGCCGCGGATCTTCTTGGGGTTGTTCGTGAGGATGCGGATCGACCCGAGCCCGAGGTCCACGAGGATCTGCGCCCCGATCCCGTAGTCGCGCAGGTCGGCCGGGAGCCCGAGGCGCTCGTTCGCCTCGACGGTGTCGAGGCCGTCCTCCTGCAGGCGGTATGCGCGCAGCTTGTTCAGCAGCCCGATCCCGCGACCCTCCTGACTGAGGTACAGCAGCACGCCTTTGCCCTCGCGCTCGATCATCGAGAGGGCCGATTCGAGCTGCTCGCCGCAGTCGCAGCGCAGCGAGTGGAAGACGTCGCCCGTGAGGCACTCGGAATGGACCCGAACGAGCACGTCGGGCTCGCCCGCGACCTCGCCCTTGACGAGGGCGACGTGGTGCTTGTCGTCCACCAGCGAGCGGTAGCCGATCGCCTGGAAGTCGCCGAAGGTGGTCGGCAGCCGCGTGGAGACGACGCGTTCGACGAGCTTGTCGTGGCGGCGCCGGTAGGCGATCAGGTCGGCGACCGTGATCATGCTGAGGCCGTGGCGTGAGCAGTACTCGACCAGGTCGGGGACGCGGGCCATCGTGCCGTCGTCGTTCATCACCTCGCAGATCACACCCGCAGGGTTGAGGCCGGCGAGGCGGGCCAGGTCAACCGCCGCCTCTGTCTGGCCGGCGCGCTCGAGCACCCCTCCGGGGCGGCTCTTGAGCGGGAACACGTGACCGGGTTGGACGAGGTCGTAGGGACGGCTCGCGGGGTCGATCGCGACCTGGATCGTGTGCGCACGGTCGTGCGCCGAGATCCCCGTGGTCACCCCCTCGCGCGCCTCGATCGAGACGGTGAACGGGGTTTCGAAGGGTGACTCGTTCTTGGCCGCCATCAGGTCCAGCCCCAGCTCGTCGCAGCGCTCGGGGGTCAGCGACAGGCAGATCAGCCCCCGCCCCTCCTTGGCCATGAAGTTGATCGCCTCGGGTGTGGCGAACTGCGCAGCGAGGGTGAGGTCGCCCTCGTTCTCGCGGTCCTCGTCGTCGCATACGACCACCATGCGCCCGCGGCGGATGTCCTCGATCGCCTGCTCGATGGTGGCGAACGGGGTCGCGGTCCCGGTGGGGCTCATGCGCGCACCGCCACCAGCCGCTCGACGTGCTTGGCGAGCACGTCCACCTCGAGGTTCACACGGTCCCCCTCGTGCAGGCCGCCGAGCGTCGTGCGCGCCAGCGTCTCGGGTATCAGCGACACGCAGAAGCTGTCGTCCTCGAGCGCGCTGACGGTGAGGCTGACGCCGTCGAGCGCGACCGAGCCCTTGAGCACCAGGTAGCGCAGCAGCTCCGGCGCGGCCTCCAGCTCGAGCACGCGCGAGAAACCCTCCCCGCGGATGGCCCGGACCGTGGCGGTGCCGTCCACGTGACCCTGTACGACGTGCCCGCCGAGCCGGTCGCCGGCACGCAGCGGGAGCTCGAGGTTCACGCGCGAGCCGACCTCCAGGGAGGCCAGCGCGCTGCGCGTGAGCGTCTCGCGCATGGCCTGCGCGGCGAAGCTCCCGGGCGAGGTCTCGGTGGCGGTCAGGCACACACCGTTGACGGCCACCGAGTCGCCCTCGCCCAGCTCATCGGAGAGCGCGGCCGAGACCCGCAGCACGGCGCCCTGCTCGTCGCGCTCGATGCCCGACACCACGCCCAGCTCGCTCACCAGCCCCGTGAACATCGCCCCTCGGCGCCCGTGCGCCTCACCACTCGCGCAGCCGCGCGGAGATCAGCAGGTCGCCCCCGACGTTCTCCCAGTCGAAGGCGAGTGGCCGCACCGCCTCCGAGATGCGCTCGACCCCCTCGCCCTCGAGCGGGTCGCGCGCCGAGCTGCCTCCCAGCAGCAGCGGAGCCAGGAACAGGCGGATTTCGTCGATCTCGCCGGCGTCCAGGAAGGCGCCCGCGAGGTGCGGGCCGCCCTCGAGCAGCACCGAGCTGATGCCCTGCGCCCCGAGCTGGTCCAGCGCGGCGCGGACGCGGGCGGGCTCGTTTTCCCCGGTCGCCAGCAGCACCTGGGCCCCGGCCGCTTCGAGCGCGTCGGTGTCAGCGCGCGCGGCCGCACGTGAGACCACAACGGTGAGCGGCACCGTGTCGGCGGCGGCAACCAGCTGCGACGCGGGCGACAGGCGGGCGAGCGAGTCGAATACGACCCGGCGGGGCTGCAGCGCGGCGTCCGCCTCCAGGCCGTCGGGGCGGGCGGTCAGCTGGGGGTCGTCGGCGAGGGCGGTGCCGATGCCGACGATCACGGCGTCCACCGAGGCGCGCCAGCGGTGGGCCAGGTGTCGGCTCTCCTCGCCCGATATCCACTTCGAGTCGCCGCTGCGGGTGGCCACCTTGCCGTCGAGCGTCATCGCCGACTTGAACAGCACCCACGGGCGTCCCACCCGTGCGTGCTTGCGGAAGGCCTGGTTCAGCAGCCGGGCGCTCGCCGCCAGCTCGCCGTCGGCGACGACCACCTCGACGCCCTCGTCGCGGAGGATCCCCAGGCCGCGGCCGGAGGCCTTCTCGGTGGGGTCGTCGGAGGCGACCACCACGCGGCCGATGCCGGCCGCCAGGATCGCGTCGGTGCACGGCGGCGTCTTGCCCTCGTGGCAGCATGGCTCCAGCGACACGTACAGGGTGGCGCTCGACAGGTCCTCCAGTCCGCACGCCTCGATCGCGTGGACCTCGGCGTGCAGGCCACCGTATTCGCGGTGCCAGCCCTCGCCGAGGACCTCGCCGTCGCGTACCACCACGGCGCCCACCACGGGGTTCGGCTTGACCGCGCCGAGGCCGTTGCGCGCGAGCTCGATCGCCCTCGAGACGAAGACCTTGTCGGTGTCGGTGCAACTCGGCATCAACACCGAGGATAACCCTAGGTGTGCGCCGGCCGCGGTCCCGCGCCGCAACGCCCGCCGTGCAGGCGGTAGACGGTCATCACCGGGCCCGGGCGGTGGTAGGCGAGCGGGTAGTAGTCGAAGCTCAGGTCGAAGCCGAACTTCACCGGCCGCGCGCCGGGCCCGTACGGGGAGGCACGGAACACGACTTCGCCGTGTCGGGCGAGCGCCCGGTAGTAGGCGATCGCGTGCGGCACCGCCCGCGGGTCGGCGAACGCGCGACCCGACTGGGTCGAGCCGGCGACCACCCAGCAGTAGTGGTTCGCGACGTAGTACCCGATCAGCGACGGCGCCAGCGTGGTCTCGTAGCTCTCGATCCCGATCCGGTGCGTGCGCGTCATGAGTGTGCCGCGGGCGTCGATGCGCGACACCATCGACGGGTACTTGTTCCACCGCCGGGGACCGGCGCGCGAGCCCTCCAGTTCGTCGGCCCAGGCGTTGGGAGCGACCGGCTCGACCACGATCCTGGACCTGCGCGGGATGTGGGCGAGCATCCACAGGCGCGTGATGTTGCGCGTGTCCGCGCGCGCCAGCAGGGCGCCCGAGTGCAGGCTGTGGATCAGCCCCTGGGCGAGCACGCCCGCGCACAGCACAGCGGCCGCGACCCACCGCAGGGCGCGAGCCTTTCCTGCCAGCGCCCCCACCAACATTGCCACCGTGACGGCCGCCAGCAGACACGCGATCGGGAAGATCGGCAGCAGCCAGCGACCGAAATAGCGCCCCTGGACCCCCATGAACACCAGAAACAGGATGGGAGCGGGCACCAGCACCCAGCCGAGCGCCCGCTCACGCCGCCACACGAGCACGATCCCGGCGAGCGCGGCCAGCGCGGGCGCCCAGCCGAGCCCCCACGTGAAGGTCCACAGGTAGTACGACAGGCCGCCCTCGTGGGGAGCCCCGAGCTTGCCCTCGGATTCGGCCGAGGCGGTCGACTGCTGCACGAGTTCGGAATGGAAGGCGTGCGTGTCGAGCACCGAGTAGGGGTTCGCGATCACGAACAGCGCGAGCGCCGCCACCCCCGCGAGCAGCACCCCCACCAGCACGCGCTTCCACGAGTCGGCCGCCGGACGGCGCAGGCGCAGCAGGGCCGCCGCGACCAGCGGCACCAGCACGATGCCGGCCGTGTACTTGGTCGCGCACGCCAACCCGAGGCCGGCCCCCGCCAGCAGGTAGTCGCGCAGGCGTCCTTTGCGCAGCACGCCGGCCGTGCCGAGCAGCGAAGCCGTCAGAGGGGCGAGCGTGGGCACGTCGTTGAGGGCGAGGTGCCCGTAGAAGCTCGGCAGGAAGGCCACCGCCTCGATCGCCGCGGCGAGCAGGCCGGCTGCCCGTCCGAGCAGGCGCGCGCCCGTGAGATAGAGCAGCCACAGGGCGAGCGTCCCCAGCACGGCGGCCGCGATGCGAGCGAGTTCGTAGACGGCGGCGGGGTCGTGCTGGAAGTGGCCGACGACGCCGCTGCTGCCCCCGTAGGCGATCGAGAACAGGAAGTGCAGGACGTACGTGAACGCGGGCGGGTTGGCGAAGTAATGCGGGTTCAGCGTGCCCTCGCTGAACATCCGCACCGCCCGCGGGACGAAGTGGTCGGCTTCGTCGATGTTGTAGACGAACGGCAGTCCCGAGCCGAAGCCCCACAGCCGTAGCGCGAGCCCGCCCGCCAGCACCACCGCCAGCGCGCCCCACGCCGCCAGCCGTGCCCCCGTCAGGGTGCGCGCACGCGTCCTCGCTGTGACGTCCTCGGCAGCGGACGCCGCGGCCCTCGCGTCGGCAGCCGCGCCGGCCGGCTCAGCAGTTGGCATACACGGCGTAATAGCGGCTCGTGTAGATGCGACGGAAGTCCTTCGGCGGCACCTGGTCGAGCGGATCGTCGCCGACGTCCACGATCGCCTCCGAGAACACGGCGCTCCCGAGCGGGTAGACCGCGACGCTGCCACGTTTCAGCCGCGCCGAGAGCTCGCCCGCGCCGCGGTCGGCGTCGTTGCGGGCCTGGCTGCGGGCGAGGATGTTGCGCTGGTCGACGCTGTCCAGGATCCAGCGGGCGTCGGGGATCAGCTTGTTGTTCGGCAGCGACAGCAGCGGGCAGTGCCGCAGCGCGGCCGCCACGCGCGGACTGTGCAGCGCGGCGGCGAGCCCCTGGTGGAAGTCCTCGTGCTCGGCCAGCGTGGTGCGCAGGTTGGAGAGGTTGATCGTGCTGACCGCCGAGAGGGCACCGTAGGCGACCAGCACGATCGCGAACGCGATCCACACGCGGCGCAGCGCCGTGCCCGGCCGGAGCATCCACCAGCCGCCGACCGCGACGGCGCAGAACACCAGCGCGACGGTGGCGGCGCCCATCAGATAGCGGTCGATCACCGACGCGCCACCGGCGCCCTCGAGCAGGTAGACGCCGTACAGCAGCACCAGCGCGGCGAGCGGCACGAGCGCCCGCCGCGGCGTCAGCAGCACCGCCAGGGCCACCCCGGCGATGGCGCCGAGCAGCACCGGGAGATGGTCGATGCGCACGCTGTAGCTCCACACCGATCCCAGCACGCCGGAGAAGCCCTGGGTGCGTTCCAGTTCCTGGGCGAGCCCGGCCGTGGCGGTAAGCGAGTACAGGGGGTTGCCGGTGACGATCGCGTCGAACGCCGCCCACAGCAGCGGCGCGCTCGCCGCCAGGGCGAGGTAACCGAGCATGCGCCGGGGCGACGGGTCACGCGGGGTGCCCGCGCGCGACCGCAGCCCCGGCCAGCAGCACCACAGCCAGTACACGCCGCTCAGCACCCACGCGTCGGGGCGCAGCAGACCGGCCGCCGCCAGCAGCACGAACACCGCCGTGCCCCGCCGGCGCCGCTCGAGCTCCAGCGCGAGTGCCCACAGGATCAGCGCGAGGTAGGAGATGTCGAGATAGCCCTGGGCGGCGAGGTTCTCGACGAAGAAGCGGCTCAGCAGCAGCAGCGCCGCAACCGCTCCCACGAGCGGTCCGAAGGCCAGCCTCCCGACGCGGTAGATCCCTGCCACGGCGGCCACGAACGAGGCGATCGAGCCGAGCACCATCAGGCGCGCCCCGCCCTGCCCGAAGATCGAGCACAGCATGCCGAACGCGATCGCCAGCGGGTGCTCGGTGGGGGCCCGGTACACCTGGAGGTCAGGCAGGTGCCCGTGCAGCAGGTCGCGTCCCCACAACAGCGCGTAGAACGAGTCGTAGGTCGGGTAGGTGGGGAACGCGAGGTAGCCGATCAGGGCGGCCACGCACATGGCCACGAAGGCGATCCTGGCGGGGGATGAGAGCACGCCGGCGCGCAGGGCTGCCGGGCTCATCGGGCCCGGGCGGACCCGGGTGGGCGTCGCGCTCTCCATCTGGCCTCACCCGCGCCCGCGGGCGGCGGCGCGGTGACGAAGCGCGAAGACCACGTCCTGCGCTTTGGGATACTGCGTGAGGGCAAGTCTAGGCAAATAGCCCGAGCGATGAAGCTGATCATCCAGATTCCCTGCTTCAACGAGGCCGAGCAGCTTCCCCGGACGCTCGAGGATCTCCCGCGCGAGATTCCGGGCTTCGACGAGGTGGAGCGCCTGGTCATCGACGACGGCTCGACCGACCGCACGGTCGAGGTCGCACGCGCCCACGGCGTCGAGCATCTCGTGCGCCTGACGAACAACAAGGGGCTCGCCGCAGCCTTCCAGGCGGGGATCGACACGGCGCTGAAGCTGGGGGCCGACGTGATCGTCAACACCGACGCCGACAACCAGTACTGCGGCGCGGACGTCCCCAAGCTCGTGCAGCCGATCCTCGAAGGCCGCGCCGACATGGTCGTGGGCGACAGGCAGGTCGCGGACATCGAGCACTTCTCGGCGCTGAAGAAGCTGCTGCAGCGGCTCGGCTCGTGGGTCGTGCGCCAGGCCTCCTCGACCTCGGTCCCCGACACGACCTCCGGCTTCCGCGCCTACAACCGCGAGGCCGCGATCCAGATGATGGTTGTGTCGCGCTTCACCTACACGCTCGAGACGATCATCCAGGCGGGCAAGCTGCTGGTGGCGATCGACCACGTGCCCGTGCGCACGAACCCGAAGACGCGCGAGTCGCGGCTGTTCCCCTCGATGGGCGCCTACGTGCGCCGCAACGCCGTGTCGATCTTCCGCATCTACGCCCAGTACGAGCCGCTGCGCGTGTTCTGGAGCCTGTCGCTGGTGATCGGCGTGGCGTCGGTGGGGGTGTGGATCCGCTTCGTCGTGGCCTACGCCGAAGGCAGCGGCAGCGGCCACGTGCAGTCCCTGATCCTCGGGGCTGTGCTGTTCATCGCCGCGGTCGTGCTGTGGGCGCTGGGGGTGATCGGCGACCTGCTCGCCGCCCAGCGCGTGATGACCCAGAGGACCTTCGAGCGGATCCGCCGCATCGAGCTTGCGCTGGCGGTCGAGCCGTCCCATTACGAGCGCGGCGTGCCGACCGCGCCCGACGCCCCCGGCCCCGTGCTGGCCGGCACGGGCAGCCGTCTCGCCGGACGCGGGGACGAGCCTCCCGTCGAGGCCGAGCGCGGCTCGAGGACGGTCAGGCTGTGAGCGGGGTCACCGTCTCCAGCGACGGGATCGTCACCGGCAACACGTTCGACAAGTACGGCAGCTCCAACCCGCTGGTGCGGCGGATGATGGCCTCCTTCGAGCGCACGGCGACCGAACTGCTCGAGCTCGCACGCCCGGACTCGGTGCTCGACGTCGGCTGCGGCGAGGGCGTGCTCGTGCAGCGCTGGGCCCAGCGGCTGCCCGGCTCTCGCATGGTGGGCATCGACCTGGCGGAGCCGTCGATCCAGCGCGGCTGGGCCGAGCACCAGGCCCCCAACCTCGAGTACCGCGTGGTCGAGGAACCCGGGTTGCCCTTCGCCGACGACGAGTTCGAGATGGCCAGCGCGATGGAGGTGCTCGAGCACCTCCCCGACCCCGGGCAGATGCTCGCCGAAATGGCCCGCTGCGCCCGCAGCCATCTGCTCGTGTCGGTCCCCCGCGAGCCGATGTGGCGCATGCTCAACATGGCGCGGGGCGCCTACTGGTCCTCGTGGGGCAACACCCCGGGCCACCTCAACCACTGGTCGGCGCGCTCGCTGCGCGCGCTCCTGTCCGGCGCCGGCGAGGTCGTGGAGATGCGCTCGCCGTTCCCCTGGACGATGGTGCTTGTCCGCCTCTAGCACCGCGTCTCCCTCCACGGGCCGGCCACGGCAGGCGAGCTCCTCATACGCCAGCGGCGCACGCATCCTGGCGATCGGGATCGCCTCCACCGGGCTGCTCACGTTCGCGTACTTCTCGGTCGCCAGCCACGTGCTCGGGAGCGCCCAGGCGAAGCGGATCGACGTCCTGTGGTCGGTGATGTTCGTGATCATCTCGGTGATCTACCGGCCGGTGGAACAGCTGCTCTCGCGGTCGATCGCGGGACGCCGGGCGCGGGGCCACGAGCAGCACCAGTTGCGCGCGCCGTTGCTGATCCAGGCAACCTTCGCGCTGGCCTTCGCGATCGTGGCGGTGGCCCTGCGCGAACAGCTGATCGACAACGTGTTCGAAGGCTCGACGGCGCTGTACGACGTGCTGCTCGTGGGCACGCTCGCCTACGCCGCCAGCTACTTCGCCAGGGGATGGCTGGCGGGCCACCAGCGTTTCGGGTTGTTCGGCGGGCTGGTGCTGATGGAGTCGCTGTCGCGGTTCTGCTTCGCGCTGGCGGTGGCGATCGGCCTGGCCAGCGGCGAGAATGCCGTGGCGCTCGGGATCGCGGCCGCACCGCTGCTGTCGCTGGTGGTGGTGCCCGCGGCGTTCCTGCACCGCGGGCATGACGGCGCCGCGGCGACGGCCGGGGCGCCGGCGACCGCGGCGGAGGCGCTCGAAGCCGGCGAACCGCCGGAGCTCGCGGAGCCGCTGGGCAGCGCCGGCGGGGAGCCACTCGAGGCGGGGCGGCAGGCAGCGACCGCGGCGGTGGCGGAGGCGCCCGCGCCCGAGGTGATGACGGCCGACGAGGCCGACGCGGCGTTCGCCGGCCCGGGGACGGAGAGCGTCCAGGAGACGGCCGCCCACGACGAGCTGTCGTTGCGCCGGGGGGGCTTCTTCGCGGTTTGGGTGTCGGGCATCATGCTCGCCGAGCAGACGCTCCTGAACGGCGGCGTGCTGACCGTCGATGCGACGTCGCACCAGCGAGCGCTGGCGGGGATCGTGTTCAACGTGCTGCTGATCGCACGTGCACCCCTGCAGCTGTTCCAGGCGGTCCAGACCTCGCTGCTGCCGCACCTCAGCGGGCTCGAGGCCACCGCCGGGCACGAGCAGTTCGCGCGCGCCGTGCGCACGACGCTGAAGGCGATCGCGGCCTTCGCCGGAGCGGTGGCGCTGGGCCTGCTGATCCTCGGCCCGTGGGCGCTCGGGCACGTGCTGTTCGGCCAGCAGTACAGCTACGGGCGCGTGGGCCTGGCGCTGATCGGGATCGGGATGGGCTTCCACCTGAGCTCCGGGGCGCTCAACCAGGCGGCGCTGGCCCGCAACCGGGCGCGGGCGGCCGCGGTCTGCTGGCTGGCGGCGGCGTGCGCCTTCCTCGTCTGGATGCTGTCGCCGGTGGTCAGCGAAGAGGTCCTGCGCGCCGAGATCGGCTACGCCGGAGCCACGGCCCTGCTCGCCGGCTTCCTGTTCGTGCTGTACCGGCGGGGCCACGGCGAGCCGGCGGCGCCGTCCGGCTAACGGAACTCCGCCAGCGAGCGGTCGAGCTCGCCGAAGGCCTCCGCCGGGTCGTCCCGGTGGAAGATCGCCGAGCCGGCCACGAACAGCCGCGCCCCGGCGCGGGCGCAGCCGGGCGCCGTCGCGGGGTCGATGCCGCCGTCGACCTCGATCGCCACGCCCTCCCCCACCACCTCGCCCAGACGGGGGAGCTTCTGCAGCGAGCGCTCGATGAACGGCTGGCCGCCCCAGCCGGGGTTGACGGTCATGCACAGGGCGATATCGATCGCCCCTGCGACCTCCGAAAGCGCCGCCGGCGGGGTGGCCGGGTTGATCGCCACGCCGGCCCCGGCGCCGAGCTCGCGGACCAGATCCACGGCGTACGCGAGGTGCTCGGTTGCCTCCGCGTGGATCGTCAGCGAGTCGGCCCCTGCCGAGACGAACTCGCGCAGCTGACGCTCCGGGTGCTCGATCATCAGGTGCACCTCGATCATCCCGCCTCGCTCGTGGACGGTGCCGGCGAGTGCCTCCACGATCAGCGGCCCGACCGTGATCGGGGGGACGAAGTGGCCGTCCATCACGTCGACGTGGATCAGGCGGGCGCCCGCCTCCATCACCTCTCGCACCTGGTCGCGCAGGCGCCCGAAGTCGGCGGAGAGGATCGAGGGGACTACGAGGACGCTGTCGCGCAGCTCCGCGCGGGCGCTCATACGGCCTGCAGCATCGTGTCCCCGCAGTTGTTGCACTTCAGCACGGCCGTCGAGGACATCCGCACGATCGTGGAGTGCTCCCCGCAGTTGGGGCACACGGAGCTGAGCTCGAAGCGGTGCAGGCAGTACACGCAGCGGTAGCGCCCGGGCAGGTTCGTGGGACGCAGCCAGGGCTCGCCGCAGTGCGGGCACAGGGGCCCGAGGTCGACCGGCGCCTTTGCAGCTCCAGGCGGGTCTCCCTCCACCGCACCTACCTCCTTCGCAGCCGCGCGATGTAGAAGCCCGCGGTGCGGTCGCGATGGGGCAGCGTCTGCCGCGCCTCGCCGTCCGGTTCGAACTCGGGGCGGGATTCGAGGAAGGCGGCAGTCACACGCTCGTTCTCATCCGGAGAGATCGTGCACGTAGAGTAGACAAGCAGCCCTCCCGGACGGACGGCACGGGCCCCGGCGTCGAGAATCGCCCGCTGTCCGCGGGTCAGCGCCTCGAGCGCTCCCTCCTGCATGCGCCAGCGCAGGTCGGGGCGGGACTGCAGGGTCCCGAGGCCGCTGCAGGGCGGATCGACGAGCACGCGATCGAACGGCTCTTCCACGCGCGGCTCGGCGGCGTCGGCCACCTCCACGCGCACGTTGCCCGCGCGCATGCGTTCGGCCGTCCGCGCCAGCACACCGGCGCGGCGGCGGTCGCGCTCGACCGCGACCACCTCGCCCCGCCCCTCCATCAGCGCCGCCAGGTGTGTGGTCTTGCCCCCTGGCGCCGCGCACAGGTCGAGCACCCGCTCGCCGGGCTCGGGGGCGAGCGTGCGCGAGACGAGCATCGCCGCCCGCGACTGGGCGCCGACTGCGCCCTGCGCCCACAACGGCGAGCCGTGCAGGTCGAAGGGTTCCTCGAGCACCAGCGCCTCCGGCAGGCGGGGATCGCGGTGGCTCGCGACCGGCAGCAGCCCCGCGAGCGTGGCGGCGTCCGCCACCAGCGTGTTCGCACGCAGCGCCACCTCGGCGGGCTCGTTGTCCGCCGCCATCAGCTCGCGCGCCTGCTCCGGGCCGAGCGTGCGCCACCACAGCCGCGCGACCCACTCCGGGTGGGAGTGCTTGAGGGCCGCCTGCTCGGGCGTACCGTCGGACAGCGAGGCGAGCAGCGCATCCGCCCCCTCGCGTGCGGCGCGGCGCAGGACGGCGTTGACCAGCCCGTGACCGGCGCGGGCTTCGTGCTTGGCCAGCTCGACAGCCTGGGCGACCGTGGCGTAGGGGGGCGAGCCCTGCAGGTAGAGCAGCTCGTACAGGCCCAGGCGCAGCGCGTTCAACAGCGGCGGGTCGATGCGCCGCGGGTCTCGCTCGGCGAGCTCGCCGGCCACGTGGTCGAGGGTGGCGCGGCGCTGGATCGCGCCGTACGCCAGGCGCATCGCCAGCGCACGTTCGCGCCCCTCGAGCGACCTTGCCTGCGCGCGCAGCGCCTCGTCGGCGTACGCGCCCTGCTCGAACACGCGCACGAGCACCGCATAGGCGCAGCGCCGCGCCGGCGAGACCTCTCGTAATGGTTGCGCCAACGGAGGCACCGCCACCGTCCTAGCCGCTGCGGGAGGCGCCGGCGAGAAGGATCGCGGCGAGATCCCCGGCCACCCGGTCTGCCTCCCCGGGCGCGAGTGTGGCCGTCGTGATGCGCACCGCGGGGGGGCTCGAGGCGAGCCGGTACAGCGCCCCCGGGGCCACTACCCAGCCTCGGGAGAGCAGACCGGCCACGACCGCCGACTCCTCCGCGACCGGAACCCACACGTTCAGCCCGGAGGCGCCGCGGGCCGCGATTCCGCGAGCGTCGAGCTGCTCGAGCAGCCCCTGGCGGCGCTCTCGGTAGCGGGCCCGCGCCTGCGCCAGCCGGCGCTGCGTGGCGCGGCTGCCCCACAGCGTTACGACGAGCGACTGCAGCACGTGGCTGACCCACCCGGGACCGCATTGCTGGCGGCGCTGCACGCGCGCCACCGTATGTGGGTCCCCGCGCAGCAGCGCCAGGCGCAGGTCGGGGCCGAGCGCCTTGGAGACCGAGCTCGCGACCGCCCAGCGCTCGCTGGCGCCGAGCGCCGTGTGCCGGGGCTCCTCCCCGAGCATGCCGAGGTGGTCGTCCTCGATCGCGAGCACGCGCGGGAAGCGGGCGAGCACCTCAGAGAGCCCGCGCGAGCGGGCTCCGTCGAGCAGCGCGCCGGTCGGGTTCTGCCCGCGCGGCGTGATCACGGCCGCCGCCGCGCCCGCTCGCAGGGACGCCTCGAGCGCCTCGGGAAGCATCCCGCGATCGTCCACCGGCACCGGCTCCAGGCGCAGGCCGTTCGCGCGGAGCAGGTCGAAGAGGGCGGCATAGCCCGGGTTCTCGACCGCCACGCGGTCGCCCGGCCGCAGGCTCGACTGCAGCAGCAGCTCGATTCCCTCGAGCGCGCCGCTGACCACGCACAGCTCCTGCCCGGCCTGCACGGTGCCGAGCTGCTCGACCGCGAGGCGCTCGAGCGCCGGCAGCACGGGCGCTTCGCCGTACAGGTGAACCGGCGGGCGGGACTTGGCGAGCGCGGCGCCGATGTCGGGCAGCAGCGCGGGATCGGGGTTCCCCAGAGACAGGTTGCGGGCTCCCTCGGGCACGGCCGTCAGCGCCGGCGCGGACCCGGCCGGCGCTGGCGTTGCCACGCGCGTCCCGCGGCGCCCGTCGGTCACGACCAGGCCGCGGCGGCGCAGCTCGGCGAGGGCGGCCGCGACCGTCGAGGGGCTGAGGCCCGCCTGCGCCGCCAGCGCCCTTACCGACGGGAGCCGCTGACCCGGCGCCAGCCGGCCCTCCCCGACCGCCAGCTCGACCTCCTCGACGAGGCCCGCCGCCGTCCGCGCGCTGATCCTGTAATGTTCCATGACAGTCACTGGTCTGTACTATTACAAACCTTGGCGACAACGGCGACGACATGACGACTCCCCCCGACACCGGCCTCAGATCCCGCCCCGCGGCCACCGCCCCGTCCGAGCGGGTGCGCCTCCGTCGCAAGCGCGAGCGCGGTCACTACGAGCGGGACGTGATCGAAAGCATCCTCGACGAGGCGCTCATCGCGCACCTCGGCATCACCGGCGAGGAGGGACAGCCGTTCGTGGTCCCCACCCTGCACGCCCGCAGCGGCGACTTCGTCTACTGCCACGGCTCGCTCGGCTCGCGCACGCTCAAGGCCCTGGCGGCGGGCGCGCCCGCCTGCCTGACGGTGTCGCTGATCGACGGCCTCGTGCTCGCGCGCTCCGCGATGCACCACTCCGCCAACTACCGCTCGGTGATGCTGCTCGGTCAAGCCCGCCCGCTTTCGGACCCGCAGGAGAAGAGAAGGGCGCTGGAGGCGATCGTCGAACACATCGTCCCCGGACGCTGGACCGAGGTGCGCGAGCCGACCGACAAGGAGCTCGCCGCCACGGCCGTCGTGAGCTTCCCGATCGAGGAGGCCTCGGCGAAGATCCGCACCGGCGGCCCGATCGACGACGAGCCCGACCTCGAGCTGCCGGTGTGGGCCGGCGTGCTGCCGCTGGTGAGCGCAGTCGGCGAGCCCCAGCCCGACGCCCTGCTCGACCCGGCGATCTCGCTCCCCTCCTATCTGAGCCCCTACCGGCGCCCGCGCGCCGAATGACCCCGTAGGTAGGCGCCGGCGTCCATCGCGCGACCTCCCGCCGGCTGGACCTCGAGCAGCTCGAGCAGCCCGGGCGAGCAGGCGAGCACCAGCCGGCCGTCGGCCGCGAACACCCCGCGGTCGGCACGCCCCCCCTCCCGCTCTCCGTCCCCCACGTCCGGCTTCGCGGCGCCCGCGACGACGGCCGCGCGGCGCACCCCGAGCAGCTCGCCGTCGTGCAGCTGCACGCGCGCCCCGATGTGCGGGTGCAGGGCCCGCACGGTGCGGTCGAGCTCGACGGCCGGGCGGGCCGGGTCGAGCAGCCGGTCCTGCGGCGTGATCTTCTCCGCGTAGGTGACCCCCTCCTCGGGTTGCTCTGCGCACGGCGGGTCCTGCTCCAGCGCGCCCGCCAGCAGCCTCGCGCCGAGCTCCTCCAAGCGACCGGCGAGCGCGGCGTAGTCGTCGTCGGGCTCGATCGGCTCGTCGCCGGCGAGGCACACCGGCCCGCTGTCGAGCCCCGCGGTGAGGCGCATGATCGACACCCCCGTGCGCTCGTCGCCGGCCATGATCGCCCGCTCGATCGGCGCCGCCCCCCGCCAGCGCGGCAGCAGCGACGGGTGCACGTTGAGGATCTCGTGCGAGGACAGCAGCGGCTCCTTGATCAGCGCACCGAAGGCGCACACGACCACGACCGGGCGCTGCGCCGGCGAGCTACGGGACCCGGCGGCGTCCCCGTTCCCATCCCCGGCCCCTGCTCCGGCCGCAACCCCTGCCCCGGCGCGCCCGGGCTGCTCCAGGGCCGCCGCGATCAGCTCCAGCGAGGCGGGGGCGTTGACGTTGGCCGGCTGCTCGAGCGCCAAGCCCAGCTCACGCGCCCGCTCGCCCACGGCCGGCGGGCGCAGGTGCCGCCCCCGCCCGGCGGGACGATCGGGCCGGGTGATCACCAGTGCCGGCCGGTGGCCGGCGCCCACGAGCCGCTCGAGCACGGCCGCGGCGAACGGCGAGGTGCCGATGAAGACGGTCGCCAAGCCCGCCGGGTCGCCCGCGCGCCTAGGCGGCGCTCTCCTCTTCGCGGGCCTCGCGCATCGCGCGCATCGCCTCCTTGCGCGCCTGCCTGGAGATGCGGTCGAGGATCAGGACGCCGTCGAGGTGGTCGATCTCGTGCTGGATCACCCGCGCCTGCAGGCCCTCGGCCTCGAGCGTGAGCTCCTTCCCGTCGGGGTCCTGGGCGCGCACGCGCACGCTCGCCGGGCGCTCGACCTCGACATGCACGCCGGGCAGGCTGAGGCACCCCTCTTCGGCGACCTCCAGCTCCTCGCTCTGCCACTCGAGCACGGGGTTGACGAGCGCCGTGATCGGCTCCTCGAGGTCGGTGCGGAACACCAGCGTGCGGTGCAAAACGCCCAGCTGGGTGGCGGCGAGTCCGATGCCGAGCGCATCGTGCATCAGCTCCCCCATGCGTGCGAGCTCGACCTGCAGGCCCTCGTCGAAGCGATCGACGGGCACGGCGCTCGCGCGCAGCACGGGGTCGCCGAAGCGGCGGATCACCCGCATCGCCGCATCACGCCGTTCCTTCGTCTCAGGATCGAGCTCGGCGGGCTCGGGCGCGCCCTGCTCGCGCTCGACCTCGACGTCCTCGTCGGTGGCGCGGAGGGGGTGCTCGGGCTCCTCTTGCCGCTCGCGGAGTTCCTGCCTGGAGGCCATCGTCGACTCCAGCCTACTGCGGGTCCACATCCACGCTGAAGCTGACCCCCGTATGGGCGCGTGCCCCCACGAGTGCCTGCACGCCCTCGCCCGCGGCGCGGACGACCGCCACGCGGGAGCAACCCTTGAGCACGAGCATCTGGCGCTCGCGCCCGCGCAGGCGGAACAGCGTCGCCGGGCCCAGCACCGCCACCTCGCCGTCCCCGTCGCCGGCCGCCAGCCGGCGTTCGAGCTCGAGCGCGAGCGCCCGCGCGGCCTCGCCGGCCGGAGGCGCCTCGGGGCTCGAGCACACGATCCTCACGAGATGGGAGAACGGCGGGTAGCCGAGCGCGCGCCGGCGCTCGAGCTCGCCGGCCAGGAAGCCGTCGCTGTCGTGAGCGGCGGCGTGGACGATCGCGCGCGCGTCGGGCGTGACCGTCTGCACCAGCACGCGCCCGTGCCCGCCCCTCCCGGCGCGCCCCGCCAGTTGGGCGATGAGGGCGAACGTGCGCTCCTCCGAACGGAAGTCGGGAAAGCGCAGGGTGGCGTCGGCGTCGATCACGAGCGCCAGCTGCACGTCGGGGAAGTCGTGTCCCTTGGCCACCATCTGGGTTCCGATCAGCGCCCCCCGCGGCGCCTCCTGGAAGCTGCGCAGGATCGCCGCGGCACCCTCGTCCGCCTGCCCGGCGCCGGCGAGGACCGAGTCGGCATCGAGGCGGAACACGGGGAAGTCGCCTTCGTCGAACACCTCGGCGAGGTCGTGGGCGAGTCGCTCGGTACCGGCCCCATGGCGGGCGACGGCGCTCGAGGAGCACTGCCGGCAGCGGTCGGGTACGGGCTCGCGGTGCCCGCAGTGATGGCACGCGAGCAGACGCGAGGCGCGATGCAGTACGAGCGTGACGTCACATTCCGGGCATCCCCAGCTGGCCCCGCACGAGCGGCACGAGAGGAAGTTCGACCAGCCGCGGCGGTTGAGCAGCACGATCGCCTTGCCCCCGCCGGCGCGGACCTCCGCGAGCGCCTGCACGCTGGCGGGGTGCAGGGTGCCCGGCTGCCCGCGCATGTCGAGCACCTCCACGGGCGGCAACGGGCGGCCGTCCACGCGCCGTCCCAACCGTGTCACGGGCAGGCGCAGCAAGCTCTCCGGGCGTGGCGTGGCGCTTCCCAGCAGCAGCAGCGCGCCGGCGCGTCGGGCGCGCTCCTCGGCCACCTCACGGGCGTCGTAGCGGGGATCGCCCTCGTGCTTGTAGGAGGCCTCGTGCTCCTCGTCGATCACGATCAGGCCGACCTGCCCGACGGGGGCGAACACGGCCGAGCGGGGACCCACGCAGATGCGCGCCCCGCCCTCGCGCAGCCGCCGCCACTCGGCGTAGCGCTGGGCGGTCGTCAGCCGCGAGTGCAGCACCGCCACGGTGTCGCCGAAGCGCTCGATGAAACGGGACACGATCTGGGGCGTGAGCGCGATCTCGGGGACCATCACGATCGCCCCCCGCCCTTGCGCGAGCGTCTCGGCGGCGGCGCGCAGGTAGACCTCGGTCTTGCCGGAGGCCGTCACCCCGTGCAGGAGGCGCTGCTCGAACGTGCGCCGCGCGATCGCGCCCGCCAGGGCCTCGAGCGCCGCCTGCTGTTCGGTGCTCAGGCGCGCGTCCGGCGAGAGGCGCGCTCCGACCGGCTCGCCGGTGGAGGCCCTGCGGACCGAGCGCCGGCGCCCGCCGAGGCGCCTCGTGGCGCCCGGGGGCAGCACCAGCCCGAGAGCCCGGGCGAGGGTCGAGCAGTATTCGGCGGCGATCCAGCGCGCGAGCCCGACGAGCTCCTCGGGAACCCCGAGCTCGAGCGCCCGCAGCGGCGCCAGCAGGCGGTCGTCGGCGACCTCGCTGTGCTCGGTGAGGCCCGTGACGACGCCGAGGATCGTGCGCGCCCCGAAGGGCACGACCAGCATCGAGCCGACCGTCACGTCGTCCCGCAGCGGCTCGGGCAGCCGGTAGTCAAAGGGGCCGCGCAGCGCGCGGGTACTGGTGATCGGCTCGACCTGGGCGATCGCGGACAAGCACCCGACCTTAGAGCGGGCTCCGGTCAGAGCCCACCTGTCGGGCGACGCGGCAGCTCCGTCGGGCGACCCGCGGCGCTACAGCCCTGCGGCCGAGCGCAGCACCTCGGCGCGGTCCACGCGCTCCCAGGTGAAATCGTGATCGTCGCGGCCGAAGTGGCCGTAGGCGGCCGTCTTCTGGTAGATCGGCCGGTGCAGCTTCAGCTCCTCGCGGAAGGACCCCGGTCGCAGGTCGAAGTGGTCGGCGACGAGGCTCGCGATCTGACCGCGGCCGATCTTCTCGGTGCCGAACGTCTCGACCATCACGGACACGGGGTGGGCGACGCCGATGGCGTAGGCGACCTGCACCTCCGCGCGGTCGGCCAGGCCGGCGGCGACGATGTTCTTGGCGACCCAGCGGGCCGCGTAGGCGGCCGAGCGGTCCACCTTGGATGGGTCCTTTCCCGAGAAGGCGCCGCCGCCGTGGCGGGCCATGCCGCCGTACGTGTCGACGATGATCTTGCGACCGGTCAGCCCGCAGTCGCCCATCGGGCCTCCGATCACGAAGCGGCCGGTGGGGTTCACGAGGAAGTTGCGCGTCAGCTTGCGTTCCTCGTACAGGTCCGCCGGGAGCACGGGGCGAAGCACGTGCTCGAGCAGGTCCGGCTTGATCAGCGACTCGGCGTCGATGCCGTCGGCGTGCTGCGTGGAGATAAGGATCTTCTCGATCTCCACCGGCCGGCCGCTTTCGTAGCGGACCGTGACCTGCGTCTTGCCGTCCGGCCGCAGGTAGGGGAGCACATCGCCCTTGCGCACCTCCGAGAGCCGCTTGGCGAGCTTGTGCGCCAGCGAGATCGGCAGCGGCATCAGCTCGTCGGTCTCGTTGCTGGCGTAGCCGAACATCATCCCCTGGTCGCCCGCTCCGGCGACGTCGAGCTCGTCCTCGTCGGAGGGGTCGTGGCGCGTCTCGTAGGCGGCGTCCACCCCCTGGGCGATGTCTGGGGACTGCTTGTCGATCGCGTTGATGACCGCGCAGGTGTGGCAGTCGAAGCCGTAGGCGGCGTCGTCGTAGCCGATCTTGCGCACCGTCTCGCGGGCCACTTCCTGGATGTCGACGTAGGTATCGGTCGAGATCTCGCCCGAGACCACGATCAGGCCCGTGTTGACGAGCGTCTCGCACGCCACGCGGCCGTAGGGGTCGTCCTTGAGCACCGCGTCGAGCACCCCGTCGGAGATCTGGTCGGCGATCTTGTCAGGGTGCCCCTCCGTCACCGACTCGGAGGTGAACAGGAACTCGCTGTCTGAGAACTCGGCCAAAACTAGGGCGGCAGTCTATGCAGCCCGCACGGCGGCGCGCTGCCCGCGCTCCACGAAGTCGATGATCAGGGGCACACCGTCCATCGCGTAACGGGTCCGCAGGCGGTTCTCGAGGAAGTAGGCGTAGTCGCGCGTGACGCGCCCGCGGGAGTTGACCTGGATCGAGAAGCGTGGCGGGCGGCGGTCGATCTGGTTCATGTAGATCAGCTTCAGCCGGTGGCCACCCGAGCGCCCGCGGGCGCCCACCGGGGGCTGGCGCGCGGCGGTGGCCTCCGAGAGGAAGCGGTTGAGCTCCGACGTGGGGATCCGCACAGCCATCCGTTCCGCCAGCGCGACCGCCTCGGCGAGCACGCGTTCGACGTGTCGGCCGGTGCGGGCGCTCGCGGTCAGCACGCGCGGTCGCAGGCGCAGCTTCGCGGCCACCCGCGCGCGTTCGTGCTCGAGGTCGCGGGCGCGCTCGTGGCCCTCCCGCTGGTCTTCGAGCAGGTCCCACTTGTTCAGCACGAGGGCCGTCGCGCAGCCCGTCTTCATCGCCAGCTCGGCGATCCGCAGGTCCTGGGCGGTGACCCCGTCGCAGGCGTCGCACACAACGAGCGCAACGTCGGCGCGCTCGGCGGCCCGCCGGGAGCGCAGCGAGGTGTAGTACTCGACCGAGTCGTCGACCTTGGCGGCGCGGCGGATGCCGGCGGTGTCAACCAGCTTGATGTCGCGCTCGCCGAAGCGCAGCACGGTGTCGATCGCGTCGCGGGTGGTGCCTGCGCGCTCGGAGACGATCACGCGCTCCTGGCCGAGGAAGCGGTTCACGAGCGACGACTTGCCGACGTTGGGCCGTCCGATCACCGCCAGGCGCACCGCGTCCTCGTCCTCGTCGTGCTCGTCCTCGCCGGTGTCGGCCTCCTCCAGCAGCTCGACGATCCGGTCGAGCAGGTCGCCGGTGCCGAGGCCCTGCGTGGCGGACACGGGCACCGGCTCGCCGAGGCCGAGGCGGTTGAACTCGGCCGCGAGCGGGATGTCCTCGGGGGTGTCGCACTTGTTGGCCGCCACAATGCTCGCGACGGGGCCGCGGCGCAGCAGGTCGGCCAGCTCCTCGTCGCCCGGGCGCAGCCCGGCGCGCGCGTCCACGACCAGCACCGCGACCTGCGATTCGGCCACCCCCGCACGCGCCTGCTCGCGGATCGAGCCCGCCAGGGGATCGTCGTCGCGCCCGTCGATGCCTCCCGTGTCGATCAGCGTGAAACGCCGGCCGTTCCACTCGCACGGCAGCTCCTTGCGGTCGCGCGTGACCCCGGGCCGCGCGTGTACGACCGCCTCCCGGGACCCCGTGAGGCGGTTCACGAGCGAGGACTTGCCCACGTTCGGATAGCCGACCAGTGCGACCTTCACGACGGATGAGTATGACCGGGCGGCGGCCGCTTCCCGAGGACCTCCCGGCCTGCCGCAGCACGCGCGAGGGTCGCGACGCGTGCCATGACCTCTTCCGCCGTGAGCGAGCTGGTGTCGATCTGGACCGCGTCCCGGGCCGGCTTCAGCGGGGCGACCTCCCGCGAGCGGTCGCGCTCGTCGCGGGCGGCCAGCTCGGCCAGCACCGCGTCGGGGTCCTCGCCCTGCTCGACCGCGCGCCGCCGTGCGCGCTCGCGCTCGCCGGCGGTGAGGAACACCTTCAGCTCCGCGCCGGGCGCGACGACCGTGCCGATGTCGCGACCCTCGGCCACCCAGTCGCCGCAGGCCAGCAGGGCGCGCTGCTTCTCCAGCAGGGCAGCTCGCACCGCGGGCTCGGCGGCCACGCGGGAGGCCGCCGCCGCGACCTCGGGGGCTCGGATCGCGCTCGTCACGTCACGACCGTCCAGCAGCACCCGCGAGCGGCCGGCGCCGGAGCGCTCGTCGAACTCGATGCGCGCCTCGCGCGCCAGCTGAGCGGGGTCGGCCTGCGGTGCCTGGAGGGCGAGCAGCGCCACCGACCGGTACAGAGCGCCGCTGTCGAGATAGGAGAAGCCCAGCTCGTCGGCGAGCGCACGGGCGACGGTCGACTTGCCGGCCCCGGCCGGGCCGTCGATCGCTACGAGCAAACCGCTTGCAGGTCGGCGACGAACGACGGGTAGGAGACCGCTGCGGCGTCGATCCCGACCACCTCCACGCCCTCGCGCGAGGCGAGACCGGCGACGGCCCCCATCATCGCCATGCGGTGGTCGCCCCCGGCGTCGATCGTTCCCCCGCGCAGGCCGTTGCCGCCGCGAACCGAAAAGCCGTCGTCGGTGGCCTCGATGTCGGCGCCCAGCCCGCGTAGGCCGTCGACCACGCCGGTGATGCGGTCGGACTCCTTCAGGCGCAGCTCGCCGGCGCCCCTGACGAGCGTCTCGCCCTCGGCGAAGCACCCGAGCAGCGCCACCAGCGGCAGCTCGTCGATCGCCAGCGGCACCTCGTCGGCCTCCACCACGGTCCCCTCGAGCGCGCCGTGGGCCACGTCGAGGTCGCTGACGGGCTCGCCGGGGACCAGCTCCTCGGACTCCTCCTCGAGGTCCCCGAGCACGATCCCCCGCATCCTGCGGACGATCCTCAGGAAGCCGGTGCGGGTCCAGTTGACGCCGACGTCGCGGATCAGCAGGCGTGAGCCCGGGACCAGCACCCCGGCGGCGACCAGGAAGGCGGCCGAGCTGGCATCCCCCGGGACCGCGAGCTCTCCCAGCAGCAGCTCGTCGACGTTCGCCACCGTCAGGCTGGAGCCCTCGCGGACGATCGGCGCCGAGGCGGCGAGCAGCATCCGCTCGGTGTGGTCGCGGCTGCGGGTCGGCTCGATCACGGTGGTGGCCCCGTCCGCGGCGAGCGCTGCCAGCAGCACGCACGACTTCACCTGCGCGCTGGGGACCTTCAGCTCGTATGTGATCGCGCGCAGCCGCGAGCCGGTCACCTGCAGCGGGGGGAAGCGCTGCTCGCGGGCGCTCAGCTGGGCGCCCATCTCGCGCAGGGGGTCCATGATGCGGTCGACGGGCCGGCGGCGGATGGAGGCGTCGCCGTCGAGCGTGAAGCTGCGCCCGTCCTGGGCGGCGAGCCAGCCTGGCAGGATCCGCATCAGGGTGCCGGCGTTGCCGACGTCGATCGGCGCGGGGGGCTCGAGCGCCTCGCGCAGGCCGGTTCCACGGACCACCACGACCCCCTCCTGGACCTCCACGAGCGCCCCCAGGGAGGCCACCGCCTGCAGCGTGGAATCGGTGTCGGCGGCGTGGAGATAGCCCTCGATGCGCGCCGGCTCGGAGGACATCGCCCCGAGCAGCGCCGCGCGGTGGGAGATCGACTTGTCGGCGGGCGCGCGAACCGCGCCACTGAGGCCCTCGGCTGGCTCGAAGCGCAGGCTGGTGGCGCCCGGGGCCGGTCGTCCGCGCGTGCTCACGCCCGTGCGACCGGGAACCCGAGGCCAGTGATCAGCTCCTGGGCGCGCCCGGCCTGGTCGTCGCCGCGGATCCACAGGGCGATCACGCCCTGGCGGTTGTCCTCGGAGGGCGAGAGCGCCATGTCTGCGATGTTGACGCCGTCGCGCCCGAGCGCGAGGGCGATCTCCGCGATCACGCCGGGCCTGTTCGGCACCGATGCCCGCAGCTCCTGCACCGGACCCCCCACCAGACCCGCCCCGAGGAGCTCCTCGCGCTCCGCCCGTGCGCGGCGGTTCCAGTCTCCGAGCGCGTCCGCGTCGGCGTCCGCGAGCCACACGCGGACCTCCTTCAGCCGCTCGAGCAGCTCGTCGATGCCTTCCACGAGGGCGTCGCGGTTGGACAGGTAGATGTCGGTCCAGATGCGCGTGTTCGCACCGGCCACGCGGGTCGCGTCGCGGAAGCTCGGTCCCACCGCCGGAAGCTGCTGGGTGCCCTCGTGGGAGGTGAGCGCGGCGGCCTGCTCGACGAGGGCGTTGGCGAGCACGTGCGGGAGGTGGGACACGCATGCCATAAGGCGGTCGTGGGTGACCGGGTCGATCGCCGCGGGACGCGCGCCCAGCGTGCTGAGCAGCCGGTGAAGGCGCTCGTACAGCACCCCCGCGGTCGAGCCCCGGGCCGGCGTCAGGTACCAGGTGGCGCCGTCGAACAGATCCTCGCGCGCGTGCTCGACGCCAGCCGTCTCCGCCCCCGCCAGCGGGTGGCCCCCGATGAAGCGCTCGTCGGACCCGGCTGCGGCCAGCGGGCGCTTGGTGGAGCCGACGTCGCTGACGACGCACCCCGGGCCGGCGCTGTCGAGGGCCGCCGCGACGGTCTGCGCGATCACCGACAGGGGCGTGGCCACGAACACGACGTCGACGCCCGAGACCGCGTCGGCGACGTCCCGGGCGTGTGAGTCGATCGCGCCCAGCTCGAGCGCCCGCGCGCAGACCTCGCCATCGCGGTCGTAGCCGCTGACGTGCGCGCCCGCGCGCCTTCGGGCTGCCAGCCCGATCGAACCGCCGATCAGCCCGACCCCGAGGACGGCGACCTTCAACGGCGCTGTCTCGGGGCTCGGGCCATCAGACCGTGCTGAGCTCCTTGCCCGCCAGCGCCGCCGCCTGCTCGACCGCGCGCGCGAAGTCCTCGAACTCGTCCGCCACGAGCTGCTGGGGCCCGTCGCAGATGGCCTCGTCGGGGTTGGGGTGGACCTCGACGATGATCCCGTCGGCGCCCGCGGCGGCGGCTGCGAGCGACAGCGGCCTGACCAGGTCGCGGCGTCCCGCCGCGTGGCTCGGGTCGACGATCACCGGCAGGTGGGAGAGCTCCTTCAGCACCGGGACCGCCATCAGGTCCAGCGTGAAGCGGTAGGCGGTCTCGAACGTGCGGATGCCGCGCTCGCACAGCATCACGTTGGGGTTGCCTTCCTTGAGGATGTACTCGGCCGCCATCAGCAGCTCGTCCAGCGTCGAGGACAGGCCACGCTTGAGCAGGGCCGGGCACCCGGAGCGACCGACCTCTGCCAGCAGCGGGTAGTTCTGCATGTTGCGGGCACCGATCTGGACCACGTCGGCGACCTCCAGCACGGCGTCGAGGTCGCGCATGTCCATCAGCTCGGTGACGATCGGCAGGCCGGTCTCGACCTTGGCCTCGGCGAGCAGCCGCAGGCCCTCCTGGCCGAGGCCCTGGAAGGCGTACGGGGACGTCCTCGGCTTGTACGCCCCGCCGCGCAGGAGCGTGGCGCCGGCGTCGCGGACGATGTTGGCCGTCTGCATCGTCTGCTCGCGCGACTCGACGGTGCATGGACCGGCGATCAGCGCGAAGTTGTCCCCGCCGATCTTGCGGCCCTCGATCTCGAGCACCGTGCGCTCGCCGTGCTTGATCTGGGCCGAGGCGAGCTTGTAGGGCTTGAGGATCGGCACCACGCGGTCGACCCCGGGCTGTCCCTCCAG
>Ga0335083_10001433_pt1 | contig 32951 bp, 31 predicted proteins | sample Lox_Sample_42_FD_206716 | JGI IMG/M metagenome (GOLD analysis project Ga0335083, IMG submission 206716) | Soil microbial communities from Loxahatchee National Wildlife Refuge, Florida, United States - Lox_Sample_4.2 | ecosystem: Environmental > Terrestrial > Soil > Wetlands | place: USA...
AAAGCCGCTTACCGCCACGCTGGCAATGCTGACGCGGCGGTCGTTGATGGAGGTTTCCGCAGCCACGCGCTTGGCCACACGGAGGGCCCGCTGAAAAACGTCGTGAGTAATGGGTCCCACGCTTTCCTGCTGCGCTGCCAGTTGATAGGCCTGCTTCACTTGGGTCAAAATTTGCGATTCGCCGAGCACCATGCTGTCCAGGCTGGCGGCGACCGTGAACAAATGCCGCACGGCCCCTTCGCCCGATTGTTCGAACAAATCGTCGAACACTTGGTGCAGCGGCAAGCTATGAAACTCGGCCAGAAATTGTTTGACTTGCTGATCGGACGGCGCGGCCGCCGGATCGTCAGCCGCGGTGTACAACTCCACGCGGTTACAAGTGGAAAGGAGCACCGCTTCGGTCGTCGGATACGAAAGTCGCCATTGTTCCAGCGCCAAGGCCACTTGAGCGGGACTAAAAGCCAGCCGTTCCCGCACTTCCAGCGACGCATTGTGATGACTGCAACCGACCATCTGGAGCTTCATGTCCAAACCTCCGGCGAGGAAGTCTGTCCGCTTTCGACCCGCGGCGTACGATGCTCGCTGGGCAAAAGCAACCGCACGCCCAGGGCAAGGACCAAGAAGCCAAAACTTGCCACCGTCAAATAAGCCACTTTGCGTCCGCTACGAGCGGGCCGATAAACCATGCTAAACACCGCCGCCGCCAAGAGCCAACCGAACATCAAAGCCGTGCTCCAAATGACCGGATCGGTCCAGGGCACTTCGTCAATTTTGCTGTGATGCGAGACCGTGTTTAGGACGATGCCGCTGACGAAGCCCACACCCACCATCAGCACCGAAATCAAAATCGCCCGGCTGTTCACCCGTTCCAGCCATTCCAAGCTAGGCAGCCGCAAGCGGCCAGTGGCCGGCAATTTGTGTTTTAATCGATAAGATTGAATCAAATACATCAACCCAGCCACAAATCCCACGGCGACGGCCACCAATCCCAATAGCAAAAACACGCCGTGAATAGCTCCCCAGATTTGCCCGGCGTGCGATTGTGGAAAGGGCTCGCGGCTGGCAAATTTGGCCAGCCCAATCAATCCCAACACCAACGGAAACAAAAACAGTCCCAACCCCGATTTGGGATGATACCAGCTTAAATACAGATACACGACGACTAAGCCCCAGGCGCCCAATAAATACCAATCGAAAGCGCTGGAAAGGGGCGTGCCGCTGGCAGTGATTGCGCGGTTCGCCAAATACAGGGTATGTGCCAGCAGACCGACCAGCGTGAATCCGACGATCACCATGGGACGCAAACCGCGCCAGAATAATATGCGCATGATTTCCAGCGCGAGCACCAGCGAATAACTGGCCGCAAAGCAAAGCACCGAAATACCGGAAATGAACGCCATTGAAATCAAACGCAGGGAATATGGATTGGCCGCCCCGATTCCTTTATCATCGGTTGCAGGTGGCTGTTGGGCAAGATAACGTAAGGGCCGCTAATAGGCCGAAAATTTGTCGTCACATGTGGTTTTTGCCCGATGGTAAAATTCAAAGAACCCATTAATCCGTTTTATTTTCTGTGTGCTGTATTCGGGGTGGCGTTCACGGTTACTGCATGCGCCTACGGGCTGCTGTTATTGCGGGGCAATCGCGGCTTGAATTTGGCCACCAACGATGCACCGCAGCATCCTTTGATGAGTTTTCTGGATCGCTACGGGATGATAATATTGGGCGTGGAGGTGGCCCTTTTGGTGGCCGTGTCGTTGGCGGCCATCCTGCTCGACCACTACCGCGGCAAACGAATAAAATCATCGAGGAAACCATGAAAGTGAACGCATCTGAAGCGGTTCTTTCCAAACCGGTCGAAATGCCTGGGGCGCATGCGTGCTCGGTGCGCTGGCTATTGAGCGAATCGGACGGCACACCTACGTTCGCAATGCGCGAGTTTGAAGTTGCGCCCGGCGGTTACACGCCTCGACATAGCCACGATTACGAACACGAAGTGTTCATTCTTTCTGGCAGCGGCGTGGTGAGCGAAGGCGACAAACAGCACAAGCTGACCGCCGGCGACGTGGTATTTGTGCAACCCAACGAGGTGCATCAGTTTCGCAACACGGGCTCGCAGCCGATGCGGTTTTTGTGCTTGATTCCCAATTCGGCCACGGGCAAAACGGTGACGGTTGCGCCCGAATGCGGCACGCAGTGATTCGCCCCGTTACTTGTGCGGTAAGCGCCAATAAGCGCCGGGCAAGCCCGGGGGCTAAGTGAAAGTTTTTTTCGCGGCGGCGATTGAGGCGATTAGCCTGCTGCAGCTTTCAATTCCGCCAGGTGTTGCGCGGTGCCCACCAGGCGATCCCAATTGGCATGAATGTACTGCGGCGGTCCGCCGATTTGTGCCACGACTTGGGCGACTTGCTCGGTGGGGACCATTTCGATGGCGTCCCAAGGGCAAACTTTCAAATCGTAAGGATTGGATTTTTTTCCCGGAATGTGGACGCACACTTCGCACCCGACGCAGCGTTCCAAATCGATTTCGCAAAAACTTTGCAGGTTATGAAACTGGTCGTATTGCTGCACCTTCACGATGCAATCAACGGGACAGACCTCCAAGCAGGCTTCGCAGCCGGTGCAGTTGTCGGCATTGATGACGGCCAATTCCTTAGGCAGCTTTTTCCGGGGTCCTTGTTTGGCCATCGCAGTAATCCGTAACGCCTAGATTTTGCCTGGAAGAGTACAACCTGTCTGAGGATTCACAACCTAATCATAGATACAAATCGGGTTCCAGCCAAGGACGGAATGACCGTAAATTTCAGCACAGGTGTCCGTGAATTTCCTTGCCGTTTAGCTTTCTTTGCTTCGCAGTAGAGCTCCAGGCTCGTTAAGCAAAAACAAGGGTCAGATCCCTTTATCGATCGTTTTCACGAAAGGGACAGATCGCAAAAACCTGTCGATGCAAATCAACACCACCGGCTCGGACGGATGTAGTCGTTCACAAAAACAATGAGCACCGCGGGAAGCAACAACGGCCCACCGGTTCAGTCTTGTTGATCAGCGGAATCAAAACTCTAATCAGGCGATTACCGGCTTCTCATCGAACAATCACTATAAAGATATGCGTTCAGTTTGCCCCTAATAAACTACTCGATAAACACTGCTATAACCGTCACAGTTGGTCATTTGCAAGTTGTGAGAGCCTGTGTCATAATGAGTTTGTTAGAAGGGATATCGAGAGGTGGATTGCTGGAATTGGCCGAAGTGGCGAGCGGCTTGCTTGAAGCTGTTGACGCGATAGGGACGAAACACGGCGCGCCTTGGCGAACGAAGCTTATCTTGCTTAAATCCATTCGTAACTGCGCAGTCAATCAAAGGCAGCTCTGAAGGGACCGCACTCTTCGTCAGACGCCGGTGGATTGCTCTGGCTTTCGATGGCATCAGGCTTTCCAAACCCTAATGCTTTCCACATGGAGACCAAAGACAAAGGCATCCTGATGGAACATTCGCTTAGTGTAGTAATTCCGGCTTTGAATGAAGCAGGCAATATTCAAGGTTCGATAGATTCTGTAACGTATGCGGCCGAGAAACATTTTGATGATTACGAAATCATCATTGTTAACGACGGAAGCACGGACCAGACGCTAGAAATTATTCAGGCTAACATTGGCAAGAATCCCCGCATTCGAGTCCTCTCACATGATAAACCATGGGGCTTTGGAGCCAGCTATCACGATGGGCGGCGACAAGCCACGAAAGATTACACGGTAATGGTGCATGGTGACAATGCATTTGACAAAGATACGCTGAGCAATTTCTTCTCGCATGTGGGCGAGGCCGAAGTGATCTGCGGGTATATCGCCAATCCCGCAGCCCGCAGCTGGACGCGGCGCGGAATATCGTTCGCTTACACGACGACGATGAACATATTGTTCTGCATGCGACTCAAGTATTTCAATGGGCTACAGATCCATAAAACCGCGTGGCTTCGGCAATTGAATGCCAGCAGCGACGGATTCGGTTTTCAGGCCGAATTATTGATTAAAGCCATTAAAGAAGGAAATACTTATGTACAAGTGCCGACGATTCATACCGAACGTCCCGGCGGCGGCGAAACCAAGATTTTTAAAATGAAGAATATTCGCTCGGTTGTGCGGACGATGGCAGGGCTCTATGTTTGGAATATCAAGCGGATTTTAAGTCGCAAGCGGAGTTAAGTTATGCTGATGGATGCTCCCTTATTCAGTGTAACGAACATCAAGTTCAACGTAATCATCTTGGCCGCAGGTATGGGCCGTCGCTTGCAGCCGGAGACCGACTTCATTCCTAAAGCGCTGGTGAATGTCGGTCAGGCCAGAGCGATCGATTACACGATTCGTAAGTTTCAGTTCGTCGCGGAGAGAATGATTATTGCCTCCGGTTACTGCGCCGATTTGTTGGAAAATTACGTCCGGGGAAGATATACAGCTCCTGCCATGTTTTTTAGTCGTGAAAGTGTTTCCGAGCTTTGCGGACCGGGAGCCTCTTTTTTGTATGCGTTGGACTACGCATCCTGCAGGCATCCCACCATTGTGACGTTTTGTGATTTCATATTCGCCGACCAATTTTCGGTAGATACAGACACTATTGTGATCTGTAAACCAGGAAGTGCGGAGGCCGTGTTGGATACATATCGCACGCTGGCGGTGGTCGAAGAAGGGGTGGTTTCCGATATTGTGCCCAATACAGATCCTGAATCGATTCGGGATAACGGTTTTACCGGCACCGCGATTTGCCACAATACGACATTGTTGAAAGCAATCGCCTATAGCCAAGCCTCCTCCAAGTCGACCTTGGGAGACCTGGATTATACACGAGATGTGATTCGCAACTACGTCAAGGTCATCCGGACGTTAGCGGCGCCTGTGTCGAGCATGTTCGAATTTGGAACGGAAGAGTCGCTGGCCAGAACACGAAGGTACTTGGATGCAGATTACTGATTACATTCTTCACCGCTTTCGAGAAGCAGAAGGTTTGCGGCTCCTGGTTGGCATTTGCGGACGAGCCGGAGCGGGCAAAACCACATTGGTGCAGAAAATTTCCGATGATCTAACTGCGGCCCATGTAGAAAACGCAGCTTACTCCGGCGATTGGCGTTTTATTCTTGATTCGGAAGGTCGCCGAGAGTTGTTGCGTGAAAAATGGCTGGCCGGAATCAACGCTTATCTGAACGCCATCAACCAGTTCAATTGGTGGGATTTCGGCGCAATTTTCAAAGATTTGACGGCCTTCAAGAATGGCCAAGCCGTCCATATTCCTAACGCTTACGACCGGCTGACAGGAGGCAAAACCGCGGATGTCACCTTGCCGCCGATGAAACACGGCGTCATTCTCTACGAGAACTGCATTCTCGGAAATCTGGATACGCTTCCAACTCTGGATATCATCATTATTGTTAACACGCCTGACCACGTCTGCCTGGAACGCACCCTGCGTAAAGATTCCAAACGGCGCTCCGTGCCGGACATTGCCACGCGTTTTTTGATTACCACGTACAGCGAAAATATATTTCTTCGTACCTGTCGGGAGCGGTTTTCCGATCGGTTGGTGGCTTGCGATTCCGAGGGTCAGTTAGGCGTCTATCCAGATTTTTCCGACGTGACCCATATTCCTGTGCCAATTTACGTGCGCAAACCGGAGCCGATTCGAAAAGGCACGATTTTCTGCGACCTCGATGGAACGCTGGTCAAGCATGTTCCGGTTCCTTCGCCCACGGGCGACGACCTGGAATTAATCGAAGGGTCCGTGGAAAAATTGAAAAAGTTTCGTAGCCAAGGTTATATGGTCATCTTGACCACCTCGCGAACTCAATCGAATATTAGCGGCGTGCTAAACAAACTGCGGACCCTGGGCGTCGAATTTGACCAACTAATTTGCGACTTGCCGATTGGACCCCGGCATTTGATCAATGACTCCAAGAATAACGAAATTCGGGCGATTGCTCATTCATTGACTCGAGACTTGGGACTTAAGGACGTGGAAATTTCCTGAGCGATCTGCCTGAGCCGCATGATCCGTGGCGACGTAAACTTCCATGGACATTGTCGGCGCTTTGAGCGTCGTCAAGTGCTTCCACGATGTCTGATCGCAAAACCACTTCCATTGCTCATCAACGGGCACCAGTAAGGTTCGCACCCCAACCAATTTTAGCGCACGCTCCACGACATGCACATCTTGTTTCGCGAGGTCGTTCGGGTCCACCGCCCCGGAAAAGGGGAGGTTAAGGTAGTAGCACGTGTACAAAACATATGCGGAAGAATTCGTGTCCAGGGCAGCTAACGATCCTTGCGCGCCTGCTTCACGGAGTTGTTGGGCCCAATCACGCTGCTGATGGCTGCCCTCGTGAAGTTCTGGCGGCGCAAGCGCATATCGGGCACAAGTTCCTCCGAAGAACGATAGAATTGCCAGGGCCACCATGACGTTTTTGGCACGAGCGCCGACGTTCGATCGGGCGGCCATGCGCCACATCATCCTCAAACTAAACGCCAGGCAAAACACGCAACAAATGGGAAACAGAAAGCTGTGGATATAGCGCCATTGAACAAACACAAGCATAAACCCAGCTGAGTAACATGCGATTGTGCCCAGCACCCATTCCGCCTTTCTGCGGCTTTCGGCCGAACCTGGACGCAAAAGCATCAGCGGAGTAAAGACCAGCGCCACCAAAGTCATGGACAATAAATCGAAGATATCGATCTCTTTGATCAGCTTAGAGGCCGCAGCCAAGAAAGACTTGATTTGGTAAACAAAGTTGGCTCGGCTCTCCAACGGCGACCAATAATGGTAAGGCGTATCCTCTGGCGTCTCCCACATTGATATGCGCCCCTCAGGCACCGAATATAGCTTGCGATCCCAAGTATGTGTGCGATCGACGTCGGGCGGACCCACAAGAGCATGTTGAATGCCGGCCGAAGTCGAGACGGTAAAATGCCCATATTTTTCAGTCAGCACTCCTATCCAAGGCCCTGCGAGGACACCAAACGTCAATAATCCCACGAGCCAGGTGCGTATATATTGCGCGGGCCAGCGAGGTGATTTGGCCGTAAAGTAGTCATGCAGCACCGTCAATGTATAGTGCGCCAAAAAGAACGGAAAGGCGTACGATTTTGCCAGGTACGCAAATCCAGCCGCTGCTCCCGCGGCTATTTGTCGCCAGGGCTGCTTTGGAAGATTGGGCGATAATGTCAAGGCCACGTAGAACAACAAGCAGGCCGATAAAATCAAATCGGGTTGCAGATATCGTGCTGCAAAAAAACCGAGATCGATCGCCACGATCAACAACGCCGCGGCGCCGGTCCAAGTCACCTTTTTGACGAGTCCTCTGAGAAAGCAATAAGAGCCCAACACCGCCAGCAAACCCCAAGCAATCACTACGATTTTGGCTGCATAAACCGCGTCGACCCCCAGCTTTTCCAGCGGCACAATAGACCAGGTATACAGCGGATTCCAATAGCCGGAAACGGAATCACTCAGGCGGCCCTGGAGAATGTATTCCGCGTTCCGCAAAAACGGAATCGTGTCGGGATTAAGGTTGTCGGGCAGGCGATGAGCTTGCCAAGCGGCGACCAGCAGATAAAGCACAAGCGGTCCCCACAACTCCAGCTTGTACTTTGGCTGAGCAAAGAAGGAGCCGCGCCGAGCGGGTTTTGCGTCGACCATAAGTGCATCAAACGATTGAGGAGTCAACCAGAAAAGAACGGCATGGCCCGGGAACGATTTCGCATCAATTTTGCGGAATCGTTTCACCGCGGATCAAATCATCAAAGGTCTGTCGTGCACGTATCACATCAGCTCTGCCGTCACGCAGGAGGACTTCGGCGGCCAAGTATTTGCCATTGTAGTTTGAATTCATGACAAAGCCATACGCTCCGGCCACTTCCAACACCAATTTCTCTCCAACTTCGGCCAGTGGCAATTGCCGAGTGCAAACGTAGCCCCCTTCTTCTTGCGTGAAAATATCGCCTGATTCGCACAGCGGACCGCCCACAACGACATCGTGCAATGCTCGGTCGGATCCGCTGCCGCTGTGCGGCACAATCGACATGGGATGATAGGCTCCGTACAAAATCGGCCGCGCCAAATTATTGAACCCCGCATCGAGCAAATAAAACGTATTGCCGCCCATCCGTTTGATGGCGCGAATTTCGGCGATCAAATAACCTGACTCTGCGACCAAATACCGTCCTGGTTCAATTTCCAGCGTGATTTTGTGGCCAAACGCGTCTTCCAATTTCTTGCGAGTCTGGTTCCATAATTGATAATATGCCGCGACATCAACATACGATTGGTCGGCCCGATACGGCACCGGCAATCCGCCTCCGGCGCTGATGTTGGTAATGCTGCGGCCCACTTCGCGCGCTGTTTTTTCCATCGCCTGGCAAACGTGGCTTAAATGCTCTAAATCGGTACCGGAACCAATGTGCATGTGCAGTCCGGTGACGCCCAGTCCGTGTGCATCCGCGCATCGCAGGCAGTCGGCCACGTCAGCGTGCCAAATGCCGTGCTTCGATTGCTCGCCGCCGGTGTTAGTTTTTTGGCTGTGGCCATGCCCGAATCCCGGATTGATCCGAAGCGAAATATGCCGCCCCGGTGCACGCTGGCCCAATTGATCGATCATGTCGGGCGAGCCGCAATTGACGTGAATATTTTTACTAACGACCAGTTCCAGCGATTCACGATCGAAAATATCGGCGGTGTAAACCAAGGGTGGCGGCGCGTGTAAATCGGCAGCCGCAGCCGGATAACCGGCGGCCAACGCCCGGTGAATTTCGCCGGCACTGACGGCGTCGACGAAAACTTTCTCGCGGCGCACCAAGTGCAAAATGGCGATGTTGGAACATGCTTTTTGGGCGTAGCGAATCACGTCGAACGCTCGCAAATCGTTAATCCGCTCGATAATTTTTGCGGCGTCGTACACAAATGTCGGAGTGCCAAACTGTTCAGCGAGTTTGTTGACGGACAGGCCGGCAATTTCAGTGCGCAGAGGTAAAAACCGCGAAGCAGTGGGCATGGCGAATGGTGGGTGAAGAAATTTTAGCTGGATGGCTGCATGATGATTCGACAGGCCACTGCAGCCGTTGGTTCGTTTCAACGTGCGCTAACGGAATTCATACCTGCGAGTGTAATCGCTTGCGCCCTGGGCTGAAAAGGCATGCCGCGGCCATGAAAACAACTCTTCTCCAGTCGTTTTCAGCGGGGCTGCGTCATAGCGCAAAAACAGCCCGGCTGTTTTTCAACCGGGCTGCGAAAAATCAATTGAAATTTAAGGCAGAGCAATCGTCAAACCAAGGCTTAGTTATTGGGGCCGCTGGGCGCTCCTGCAGGCCCGCCGGGTCCGCCGGTATGAGTCGCCATGGCGCCAATCGCCTTCAGCACACCTTCTTCAACCATTAAACGGTAAGTAAAACCATTGGGAATGAGATGAGCATTGAGCGTTACGTGATCTTTGCCCGGCGTCTGGCTGAGGGCTTGGCTAAAGGCTGCCCCGCCGGCCGCGGCCTGAGCATCGTTAAGCGAACCGACAAAATCGGCAATGGGAGTCAAGGCAATACTCATTTGCAGTGGAGGAACGGCCTTGTTTGGTTCGGCAGCGGAGTGATCGATGACGGCTTTCACCAAATCCAAGCTGCCTTTGCCCGCCGCGATATAAGCGTTTTGCGGGCCGGCGCCGAAGTAAATATCCACTGTATCGCCGAAAATTTTCTTGGCGTCGTCGCCGGCTTCCTCCGGCAACTTCACGCTGACTTGATGGAAATGCACATCTTTGTAAGTTTCCAAGTCGAGTTTCACGGTGGCCTGTTCTGTGAATTGCGGCTCGCCTTGAGCCAAAGTGAGGACGTCCTTAACGGCTTTTTCCAGTGCCGGACCGTCAGCTACAAACCCTCCCGCAGCGGCTTGAAACTTGCCGGCCCCCACTTGCACGACCGCGCCGCCGTCGGACTTACCCGCCTTGACCGTGTTCTCGGCCACGTCCAGGAATTCGTGCAGCACTTGCTTTACGCTGTCGCGCTTATCGTTGGCCAAATCGGGATCCTTATCGATGGCCTCTTCGGCTTTGCCTTTCAGTTGCTCCAAAGTGGTTAGGGTCTGGTCGATGTTTTCCTGCGAGTTTTTCCCACTGAAATTCAAAGTCAAGGCGGAATCCGGCATGATGAAACCGGCAAAGTTCGTGGTCCCACTCGCCATTTGCTTCATGCATTGGTCGAGCTGAGAGCCGGGAACCGCGGTCACACTAAAATCCAAATACGTGTTCTTGGCAGCCCGGTCGATTTTCCAGCCGATGGTGATTTGATTAGCTTCGTTCAAAAGCTGTTCGATGGCCGCCACTTGCTGTTCCAAATTCTTCTGACTCAGGGTCGAAAACGGGTTATCGGCGCCCTGTTGGCGCTGCTGGGCGGCGGCGGCAAATTCCATGAATCCACGGAACTGTTCAATCAGCGATTTCTTCTTTTCTTCCGGTACGTTTTGCAGCAGAATGCGAATTCCCAAATCGTAATCGGGATTGATCCCGGCCATTAGTTTCATGGGGTCGTCCGATGGCAGCGGCGTATCTTTGGCCTGGGTGACAAATGCCCAGCCGCTTTGCTCGCGGACAAATAAATCCATGCCGTTGGGCGCGGTCAGTTTCATCACGCCCCCTTCGTCCTGCGCCGGAGCCGTTAAATGCATCATGGCCAGTGTGCCGGCGAGATCCTTGGCGCTGGTCACGGGAATGAGAACGGCTGGAGCGAACGAGCCATCGTCGGCAATCCCGACGACAAAACCCAATGGCTTGGATTTATCCAACCCCTTCAACCCTTGGCCCTGGGTATACGCCTGAATCAGCCCGTTGATCATCATCGAAGCGTTGGGTTGTCCGCCGAGTTGACCCAGAAAATCAACATTAGCCAGCAGCTCGTCCACGCTGGGCAGCGAAACCACCATCACGGGTTTTGCAGTTTGAGCCTGTGCAAAGGCCGCGCCCGCCAAGAAAATGGCCGACATCGCCGCGGCCGTAATCCATTGCTGAGGTTTAAAAAATGTCGTTTTGTTCACGTCAGTAATCTCCTCGAAGAAATGTTGTTTCGATGATTTGACGGCCTGGAGCATTTGAGAGCCGTGGCGCCTGTTGGGCAAGATACCAGGACACGCGGAAACAGACTCACACGTAACAATACCTTGCTAATCGCGCAACGGTTTTAACGAAATTATGAAAAATCGCTAGTGGCCGGCTTTTCCGAACGATGGGATACGCGACCTTGTCGCTGCGGGGCCTGGACATTTGCTAGCAATCACAAACTCAATTGCCGCAATCATTTAATCCGCGTATGGGGCCAAGAGGCGGCCTATTTCGCGTACAATCGCCAAGAAAGCGATTTCTGCTTTATCGTTCCCGAAAGGTAATGCGGCCTTTCGTCAAATCGTAGGGGGAGAGTTCTACTTTTACCCGGTCACCCGGAACAATGCGGATGAAGTTTTTCCGCATCCGGCCGGCGACGTGAGCCGTGACCAAATGGCCCCCTTCGATTTGCACTCGAAAGCGAGTGTTGGCCAGCGCCTGCGTGACCACGCCGTCGACTTCGAGCGCTTCTTCTTTTTGTTTTTCGTCGGCCATCGGCTGGGACCTAACGCTTGCGGAATGCTTACTAAATCGAAAGCTTCTAACTCCCCTGACTTTCCCCACGGTTTTAATGGTGGTGGAACAATTTGAAATCCCGACAGCCATTGTTTCCGACTGACACAGTCGGGCTATGTTCAAATTATCCCACTACCGTTCTAATCATACCATTTGCGGAGTTGTACCGTCCAGGGCATTGACCGATGTTTGCCGGTTGACGGGCACTAAATACTGCGTCAAATGCTGCTGCAAGTTGGTCCACGATTGGGCGTGTCCTCGGAAGGAGAGGTACCCATCCGGCCGCACGACAGCGATGGCCGGTCCACTTAGCCCCAGCCGATTTTGCACTTGGCGGTTGATGTCGACCAATACCGCCGCAACCGCGGCTTCCGGCGTTACCGCGGAATTGCCGGGCGTTACCATTATGGTCCGCAGCACATCTCCAAATTCGTGAGCCAAAACCTGGGCTTGGTTGACCATTTCTACAATCGTGCCGGAATCGCTGGTTTCCGGCAGCAACAATAGTGTGTGTTGTGTTCCCCGCATTGATTCCAGCAGGCGCACCGCGTTTCCGGTTCGTGCATCGCGCACATTGGCATCGGGCAATCGATCTCCGGCTTTCACTTCATCACCCCAGGCGCTGCCGGGGTCGTCGCCGTTCAGGGGGCTATTTGGATAATGGACGGCCATTTCGGTCAGCGTGGCGATGGCCCGTTCCTGCACGGCCGTAAGTTTTCCGGCCAGGGAGATCACATGATTTCGAAGGAATTGCAGCATGGGATTGCGCAGCATCGCCACACGGGTAAACATGCCGGCGTCGTGCAGCACCATTTCGCCCACGGCGCTGCGTTCCTGGGTGTAACTTTCCAACAGCGGCGACCGCTTGGCGCGGCCTTGGTGCACCAACGTCAATTTCCAGGCCAAATTGAAAGCATCCTGCATGCCGGTGTTCATGCCTTGCCCGCCGGCGGGACTGTGAACGTGTGCCGCATCGCCGCACAAAAACGCGCGGCCGCGCCCATATTCGTTCACCTTGCGTTCGTGAATTCGAAAGCCCGATAACCAGACCGGATCGTGCAATTTCACGCCCGCTGGTCCGCGTTGATCGACAAGCGCCTGCACTTCGGCCAGGGTTGGATCGGGCGGCTTTTCGGTTCCCGGCGCTTTGCCCAAATCGGCAATGACCCGGCAACGGTTGGGAGCGAATGGGAAAAAAATCACCACTCCGTCGCGGTGCCAGTAGGCGCTAATTTCGTCTGGAGATATCGGCCCGTCCACGTGCACGTCGGCCAGCAACCAGTCGTTGGGTTCAAATTCGCCGGCAAACTCAATGCCCAGTTGCTTGCGCACGGTGCTGTGGGCGCCGTCACAGCCCAGTAGCCAAGCGCTGGTCAGTTGTTCCTCGTGTCCGTCGGCATGCCGAAGCGTGGACAAAATACAATCGTCCTGGTCCACGCACTTCACAAGTTCCACTGGCCGCTCCACTTGCAGGCCGTGACGCTGAAGATTTTCCGTGAGCACGCGTTCCGTTTCGTTTTGCGGAATCATGAGCGGGCGCGGAAAGGCGGTGTCGTCACGATGAATTTCCACGTGCAGCAGTTCTTTACCGCCACCAAACATGCGGGCGCCCTGGGCCCACATGCCGGTCGAGACGAAATCGTCGGCCACGCCGGCGTGATCGAGCAATTCCAGCGTCCGACCCCACAGCACCAGCGCTTTCGATTTATCGGTGGGAGCGGCGTTCAAATCGATAATTCGGCATTTCAAACCCCGTCGCAACAGTTCCAAGGCCATGGTCAGGCCCACGGGGCCGGCGCCGACAATCAGTGCATCGCAAGGGATATTCGATAATGGATTCATCGATCACGATCCTCTCCAGTGAGTGAACTTGGTCTTGCAGGGTGACTTCCAGTGCCCTGGCGTCATACGACCCGCCGTGCTGGCCGCTCAGCAGCCAGTCGCCGTGCCGATGCCAAAGTCTAGGGCACGGCTCAAGGTTTAGCCTTCAAGTTGCGATGGCTTGCCGCTATTTTACAGAAAGATGGCCGACTGCCCATTCCCGGCCGGTGTATAGTGGTGGGTCAGTTTGAAATGCAGATGTCCCGGCGCGCCGGGATCTTCAGCCGCGGACGCACCAATCTCTGAAAAAACGGCTGGGGACCCCGGCGCGCCGGGGTCGCTACATTTCCGGTCGATCAAACTGACCCACTATCCGATGTACCCGATGCTCTAAATCACAGTCGGGCGCCGATTACACTACATCCTCGGCTGGTCGGAAATTGCGCCAATTAATCTTGAGTTTGCGCATCCGGGCACGAAGTGTATGCGGGTTTATGCCCAGCAATTTGGCGGCGCCGTGCGGACCTTCGATTCGGCCGCGAGTCCGCTGCAAAGCCGCTTCGATGTGCTGGCGCATGGCGGAATCGAGCGGCGAAAAATCGGCAATGGGCCTAGTCGACGCGATTCGAGAAGCCTGGGGCCGTGAATGTGATTCCTGGATTGCGGCTTGAGCAGATGGAAGTGAAAAGTCGCGAGGAAGGGGCGAGAATTGTGAAGTGGGCGATGAAAGCTGCGGCCAAGCCGATTCAGAAAAGCTGGTTTGAGGTACGACTCCCAAGGCCGTCGTCACATCTAATTTCAGGCCGTTCCCCAGGATCGCCGCTCGTTCAATCACGCTGGCCAGTTCCCGCACGTTCCCCGGCCAATTGTATTTGGCCAGTAAGTTTACATCTTCGGGTGTTGGGGTGCGGGCAGGCAGTCCGAACCTTTTTGCGGCCCGCAACGCAAAGTGAGCGGCCAAAGCGGCGATATCTTCCGGCCGATCACGCAGCGGCGGCAAATGAATGGGAAAAACCGCCAGCCGATACCATAAATCTTCCCGAAATGTTCCTTCGCCAACCATGGCTTGCAAATTGCGATGCGTTGCCGCCACGACCCGCACGTCGACATGAATTTGCCGCTCGCCGCCGACACGTTCGAACGTGCCATCCTGCAAAATGCGCAAAAGTCGCACTTGTGCGGCCGGGGGCAGTTCGCCGCACTCGTCAAGAAACAGCGTGCCGCGATCAGCCCGCTCGAACCATCCTTTTCGTAAAGCCGTGGCGCCTGTAAAGCTTCCACGTTCGTGGCCGAATAATTCAGAATCGACCAATTCCGGCGGAATCGCTCCGCAATTCACCCGCAAAAACGGTCCGTTGTCGCGCCGCGATTGCTTGTGAATGGCCCGCGCCAGCACTTCCTTTCCGGAACCGGTTTCGCCGAGGATCAGCACCGGAATGTCGGCTCGCGCCACGAGACTGACGCGGTCCATGACGCCTCGCAACCCCGATTCCACGCCGACAATGGCGTCGCTCAAATCATTACGGCCCAGCTTGGTTAGCAACGAGCGATTTTCCGCTTCCACTTTTTCACGCAAAGCGGTCAATTCACGCAATCGGCGATCGTTCTCCAAAGCCACCGTGAAAGGCTCCACCAACACTTTGAGCAATTCCTCGTGTTCGGCAGTAAATAAACGTGTCGATGTAGCCACGAACACGAGTACACCGGAAGGCCCTTCCGCGGTATTCAATGGTCCGGCCAGAATGTCGCCGGCGACGTCTTCCGGTAGCAGACCGGGCAGCCGTTCTTGCAACGCCTCGGTGCTGTCGTGCAATACTTCACCTCGCCGACACCACTGAAACAAGCGATCGATGGCATCCGGAGTGCACTCGCTGCGCAAGCGCGACTTAGGGCGACGATGATCGCGCGCAGTTGCTGCAACCGTATCGACCACGCCCCGTTCTAAATCAACGATCCGCAAAACCAGTTGGTCCAACGGCAACTGGCGCAAAATCAACGGTGTAATCAGATCGGTAGCCTCGGCAATCTCTATGTGCCGGCACGCTTCTCGCCACACATCCAACAGAATTTTGCTGTAACGTTCCATGAAATCGATGGGGGCAGATCACAGCCATCCGGCGACATTTATCCATCACATTTAACGGATACAAGTCCATAATTTATCACGGGTATCTATTAAATACAACGGTTATTGTCGTTATTGATCACCTATTTTATTAAAACCATGACCAGTGCTAGCAGAAACAAACGTTTTTTTCGCCGGCACAAGGTGTGCTTCAGTAGCTATGAACTCTGTCGGCACTACGGATGGGCCGAAATCGCGATATTCAAACCCCAGCTAGTTGGAATACTGCCATGGCACGCACCGGCCGCGCTACTGCTGTTGTGTTTTCGTTTTCGCTTTTTCTGGCCGCACTGATCAGCGGCGCGATCCACTGCGGCAGCGCCGTTTCTGGAGTGGCCGCTGCTGCCGACAAGCCTGCGGCGAACACCGACCCGGTGGAACTATTGAACGTGGCTTGCGACCCGACACGGGAATTGTGGCAGGACATCAATGAGCAGTTCGGCAAGATCTACGAGCGCGATACCGGCCGCAAGGTAACGATCAAACAATCGCACGGCGGTTCTTCCAGCCAGGCTCGCGCAGTGAACGATGGCCTGGAAGCCGACGTCGTGACGCTGGCCATGTGGCCCGATACCGACTTGATTCGCCGCAGCGGCTTAATTGCAGAAGGCTGGGAAAAACGGTTGCCGGAAAATTCGTTGCCATACTACAGCACCATTGTGTTCGTCGTTCGCAAGGGCAATCCGAAACAGATTCACGATTGGCCTGACCTGGTGAAGCCGGACGTGCAAATCATCACGCCGCATCCCAAAACATCGGGCAACGGCAAACTCAGCTTTTTGGCAGCCTGGGGTTCGGTGGTCACTCGCGGCGGCTCCGAAGACCAGGCCAAGGACTTTGTTACCAAACTTTATCAGCAGGTACCGGTGCTCGATGTTGCAGCCCGCGCAGCGACGATGACGTTTTCGAAAAAAGGCATCGGCGACGTGCACCTGACTTGGGAGAACGAAGGGCAGCAAGAAGTGCAAGATTCCAAAGGCGAACTGGAAATTGTTTATCCGCCGGTTAGCTTCAAGGCCGAGCCGCAGGTGGCCTGGGTTGACGAAAACGTGAAGAAACACGGCACGGTTGACGCGGCCCGAGCCTATTTGGAATTTTTGTACACGCCGGTGGCGCAGCAGATGATCGCCAAGCATTTTTATCGGCCCAATAGCGAAGGGGATCGGCAAAAATTTGCGGACCGTTTCCCGCCGATCAAATTATTCGGCATTACCGCAGTGGCCAAAGATTGGGACGACGCCTACCAGAAGTTCTTCAATGACGGCGCGCTGTTCGATCAAATTTCGGAAAAGAAATAATACCGCGTTTGCATTCAATGATGCATGACCACAGGCAAAAAGGCAAGGGATTTTTTGTGAATCGCACGCTACCGGGATTCCGTTTAACGCTAGGCATCACGCTCATTTACTTGAGCGTGATGCTATTGATTCCGTTAGCGGCCTGCTTGTGGAAAGTTACGCAATTAGGCCCCGCGGCGTTTTGGGCCGCCGTGTGGACTTCGCGGGCCCGGTCGGCTTATTTTCTGACTTTCAGCGCCAGCTTTATTTCCGCCGCGGTGACATCGCTGTTGGGTTTGCTAATTGCGTGGGTGCTGGTGCGCTACGAGTGGCCCGGCAAGCGCGTGGTCGATTCGCTAGTTGATTTGCCGCTGGCGCTGCCCACGGCCGTGGCCGGCTTGGCGTATTCGGCGTTGTATGTCCAAAACGGTTGGTTCGGCCGGTTTTTGGTGCCCTTGGGAATTCACGGAACCTACTCGCGGCTGGGCATTGTATTGGTGCTGATATTCATTGGTCTTCCGTTTGCCGTGCGGGCCGTTCAGCCGGTGCTGGAGAGCATGGAAGCCGACGCCGAAGAAGCCGCTACCCTGCTGGGCGCCAGCCGGTGGCAAACATTTTGGCGCGTGATTTTGCCGACGCTTAAGCCGGCGCTGATTACGGGCTTTGCATTATCTTTTGCGCGGGCGATTGGTGAATACGGCTCGGTCGTGTTCGTCTCGAGCAATAAGCAAGGCGAAACGGAAATTGCGCCGATGCTGATTGTTTCGAAGCTGGAACAAAATTCGTATGCCGAGGCGACGGCAATCGCTTTGGTGTTGCTGGCCATGTCGTTTGGCATGTTGGCCCTGATCAACGTGCTGGAGCGGAGGAGCCGACGCCATTATGCCTAACGCCGTCGCCACGCTTACTTCCGCTCACGTTACCGCTGCCGCACGGCACGAATCGGCTGTTGCCCGCCGCGTGTTGATTGGCTTGGCGCTGAACGTCGTGGGCGTATTGATTGTCGGCCCGGTGGCGCTGATTTTTTACTCGGCGCTGGAAAATGGAATCGCCGCGTACTGGACCGGCTTGGTTAGCAACCCCGCGACGCTTAACGCCATCAAGCTGACGTTGATCGTCACGCCCATTGCCGTAGTGTTCAATACGCTGTTTGGCATCGCCGCGGCATGGCTGATCGCACGATTTCGCTTTGCAGGCCGCACGGTGCTGACGACGCTGATCGATTTGCCGTTTTCCATTTCGCCCGTGGTCGTGGGGCTGATGTTGATGCTGATTTTTGGCCGCTTGGGCTATTTGGGGCCATGGCTGCAAAAGATGGACATTCACGTTGTGTTTGCATTGCCGGGAATTGTGCTGGCGACCACGTTTGTCACGCTGCCGTTTGTGGCCCGCGAGTTGATTCCTGTGATGGAGGCGCTGGGCAGCGAGGAAGACACCGCCGCAATTAGCCTGGGCGCGAGCAGTTGGCAAATGTTTTGGCGTGTGACGCTGCCCAACATCAAATGGGGTCTGCTGTACGGCCTGATTTTGTGCAACGCCCGAGCGATGGGCGAGTTTGGCGCCGTGTACGTGGTGTCGGGGCGGATCGAAAACCAAACCACGACGATGCCGCTGCAAGTGCAAAAACTGCTGGAGCAAGGCAACGATGCCGACGCCTTTGCGTTGGCCTCGCTGCTTACACTGCTGGCGTTGGTCACGTTGGGGTTAAAAGTTTGGCTGGAGCGGAAAACTCGCCGACAACTGGCGGCAGTCGCCGTTGCCACCGGGATTAGCGAACAGGCAGCCGAAAACATTCACATTCAGTGACCCGAAAACGGGAGCGCGCCGCACCATGAGCATTTCGATCCAAAACATCACCAAGAAATTTGGCAATTTTTCTGCCGTGGATAACGTCAGTTTGGAGATTGCCGGCGGATCGTTGGTGGCACTGTTGGGTCCGTCCGGGTCGGGCAAAACGACGTTGCTGCGTATGATAGCCGGATTGGAAACGCCCGACGGAGGCACGGTAATTTGCCACGGCGAAGATGTGACACATCGCGCGGCAGCCGAGCGTAACGTCGGATTCGTGTTTCAGCATTACGCGTTGTTTCGTCACATGAGCGTGTTTGAAAACGTGGCGTTTGGTCTGCGGGTGCGAAAGCGGTCCAAGACGGAAATTCAAAACAAGGTCCGCGAATTGCTCGGCCTGGTGCGGCTGGAACAGATGGAACATCGCTATCCTTCGCAACTTTCCGGCGGCCAGCGGCAGCGAGTCGCTTTGGCCCGGGCACTGGCGATTGAGCCCAAAGTTCTGTTGTTGGACGAGCCATTTGGAGCGCTGGATGCCAAAGTGCGACAGGAATTGCGTGGCTGGCTGCGGCGGCTGCACGACGAAATTCACACGACCAGCATCCTTGTGACGCACGATCAGGAAGAGGCGTTTGAAGTGGCCGATCGCGTGGTAGTCATGAATCAGGGCCGGGTCGAACAAGCGGGCGCGCCGGCGGAAGTGTTCGACAAGCCGGCCAATCCGTTCGTGATCGATTTTTTAGGGAACGTGAACGTGTTCCACGGCCGCGTGGAAAATGGCCACGCTGTCGTCGGCAATTTGAAATGGGATTACCCCGCCTATCCGCACGCCCAACCACAGGCCGCCACGCTTTACATGCGGCCCCATGAATTGGATATCGCGCTCAAGCAAAACGGCGTGCCTAGTTTGGCGGCCCAAGTGCGGCGGGTAAATCCCACCGGCTCGGTCGCCCGCATTGGCTTAGTGTCCATCGAGCAGCAATCCGACATTCAAGTGGATTTGAGCCTGGATCGGTACGCCGAATTAAATTTTAAGCCGGGTGACACCGTGTTTGTCTTGCCCAAGAAAGTCCGCGTGTTTATGCCCGATTATGTGATTTGAGCAATTCGTTTTCCAAGAACTGCACGTAAACCAGTGGAATCAGGCCGTGCGTAAAGGATTACTAATTATGTCGAACTCAACCCCGCCGCACGGCGAATTAAATTCCGCGTCCACGACGAATCATGTTAATGCCATGGAATTGGCGATGGAGCAAATTCGAGAAGCGCTGCGGGGGTTGCGATTTGGTGTCGTATCGATCGTGGTGCAAGATGGCGTGGTGGTGCAGATCGAACGAACCGAAAAACGGAGACTACGTTGAATTGCAAATTTGTTGGCACGGAGTTTGCATTAATTATCGAACGAAAAAAACCAGAACATTTCAGGGCAGCGTTTAATCGCTGGCCCAATTGAATTTGAGCAGTTTATTCGAAGGCCGACTCACGCGCGTGAGAGGCTGGTTGAACATTCATCGGCGTCGCTGACTGGACCAGCCAGAGGTGCGTTTCAAAAGGCACAAGGAAACGTGCGGCTAGCCATGACTCTTACATGTTGTTGACGCCATTCTGTTTTAACCAACGGTGCCGGCCGGAAATTGGCCAGCATGGGCAGGTTGGTTCTTGAGCAACCGTTCGAAGGGTCGCGCTGTGGGCGTGTTCGGTTCGTAGTTCGCTGCAGTGGATATTTTCGATGTATTTCAAAGATTACTAACTTAATCAGGGAGCTAAATAATGTGTGGCCAGTTGCAGGGGCAGGGTTTTTCATTCCGTTCGTTCACAGTAAGGCACAAAGCCACGTGGCTACTAACGGCCATTTGTGTGTTGTCTACCGCAGGCTGTGGTTCCAGCGGGCCACAAGATTTGCTGACGGCGTATCCGGTCGTGGGAAAAGTCAGCTTCAAAGGGGCGGCGCCGCAGGGAGCGTACGTGGCGCTGCATTCCAAGTCAGACTTGAAAGCACCCAACGGCCAAGTGGTGGTGCCTCGTGCTCAGGTGCAACCGGACGGCACGTTTGAGTTAAGCAGTTACAACTCCAATGATGGCGCGCCGGAAGGCGATTATGTGCTCACCGTTGAGTGGCACAAAACGATTAAAGGCCCCGACGGCGATCCCGTGCTCAGTCCCAATTTATTGCCGCCGCAATATAGCAAGCCGGGCACTTCGCCGGTGAAAGTGACCATCGTGGCCGGCAAGAACGAGTTAACGCCCATTGTGTTGAAGTGAATTTATTGTGTTTCCCGTCCACCTTCTTTCGCCGCGAGAGAAAGCAGTTCCCTTATTTTCGCAACGACTTTCTGAAACGGAGACCCAGTCGTGAAAAAGTTTTATTCCATTCGAAATCGCGCCGGTTTTACACTCGTCGAATTATTGGTCGTGATCGCCATCATTGGCATTTTGATTGCGTTGCTGCTGCCGGCGGTGCAAGCGGCGCGCGAAGCCGCCCGGCGAACCCAATGCGCCAATGTCGAAAAGCAGTTGGGCTTGGCGGTGCTGAATTACGAAAGCGCCAAAAAAACATTACCCGACAGCACACGCCCCGGCGGTTCGACCACCGCCCCGCGCATTTCCGGGTTCACGTTGATTTTGCCGTTTTTGGAAGAATCGCAGCTTTATCAGCAATACGATTTCACGATTAACTGGGATGCCATCAGCGGGGCCGGCGGAGCGAATTTAGTGGTCACCAAAACGCCGATTCCGGCGCTGTTGTGCCCATCCGATCCGCTCGATCCGAATCGGCTCGACGGCGATCCGCAAGTGCCCGACGCTTCTGGCCACACGGTGTGGACACCGGAAGTAGCTGTTACCGATTATAGTCCCGTGGTTGGGGTGCATCCCGATTTGGGCGATGGCACGACCGTGACCTCGCCGTCCGGTCGGCCGGCTCAAAATCTTGTTGATGAATCGACCATCAGCTGGGATGCAACCAACAAAAGCGCCAACAGCGGTTTGATGCGGAAGAACGCTACGTGCAGGCTGAAAGACGCTTTGGATGGCTTGTCGCATACCATTATGTATGCCGAATCTGCGGGCCGGCCTAATATTTGGCGTAACGGCGTACAGGTCCCGGGCGACGTGATGACGGTTCATCAAAATGGCGGCGGCTGGGCGCGAGCAGCCACCGACGTGACCTTGCACGGATCTTTGTACGATGGTTCGCAATTAAACGGACCCTGCCCGTTGAATTGCACTAATGGCGAGAATTATCCGACGTACAACGTGGCGCCGTATTTCTCAGAGGGAACGTCGGAGATTTATTCCTTTCACGTCAACGGCGCGCACATTTTGCTGGGGGACGGATCGGTGCATTTCCTCAGCGACAAGATCGACATTCGTCAACTGGCCCGGTTGATTGCTCGGGCCGACGGTTTGGAAATTACGGGCGTTGATTATTAGAGCCACGCGAGGTCAGAACCAAATGATCGACGCGTCCCCGCCGGCGTCTGGGGATACCGCCTGTTCTCAGGCGCCGGCAATTTGAAAGCGGTGATGGCTATGAGGCCGTTGATAGGAAACCATCGTATGTCGCACATTTTTTCCGCCAATCGGACTGGAGAAGACCCGGATTCGTTCCCCTGGGACGAGGCGCTGGATCAGATGCAGTTGCACTTCACGCTGCACAATGACCCCAGTTTAATTCATCCGCTGGTACAGTACTTGCGAGAGCGGGCCGCCGCATTCGATTTGTGTGAAGGAACACTGGAAAAGCACGTGGGCATTGCTCTGGAAGAGGCGCTGCTGAACGCATTTTATCACGGTAATTTGGAGCTCTCGGCCCAAGATTTACGGAAAGCCAGCGACGAGCTGATTGCGCACAGCCAAGCGCCGTTGATTCTCCAGCGGCAACAAGCGGCGCCCTATTGCCACCGCTGCATTCACGTGCGGGCCAGCTTTTCCACGGCCCAAGCGGAATTTGTGATCCGCGACGAAGGTCCGGGCTTTGATTATGCCGTGTGCACGCCGCTGGTGATCGATGACGGCGAACTGTCGCGGCCCACGGGCAGGGGCCTACTGTTGATGTATTCGTTCATGGATGAAGTGCGGTTCAACGAAATGGGCAATGAAGTGACCCTACTGCTGCGCGGCGGACATCACCGGGGCGATACCGAACTGGACGGTGTGTAGCTCGACGGTGTGCGATGTCAGCATGATCGGGGCAAAAAATAACCCAGGGGCCTTGGGGCCCCTGGGTTTTCGCATGCGCGGTGGAAATTTGTCGACAAACTTCCAAGTAGTGGTTGCTTAGCACGTGCCGCAGCATACGGGGGTGCCGTTAAAGCACACGTAGCAGCAGCAGCCGTTTTCGCAGCACTTGGAGCAGCATTCGCAGCAGCATTGCAGCGAGTTGCAGCATTGCTTGTCGCCGCTGGTGCAGGTGATGCAGCAACCATCGGAGGTGTACTCGCACTTACAATGGCAATTGGCAAACGTGCAATTGCAGCACTGAATGCCATTTTGAGTGCAGCAGCAACTGCAGCAGCCATCGCACAACATGCGGCACAAATTCTGCAACGTTGCGCACGATAACTCATCTTCGCAACGACAGTGGATTTTGAAGCCACCCGTGCATTTTTCGAATTCCACTTTGCACCGTGGCACGACACACCAGTTACCCGCCGAAGGCCCGGCAGCCGGAAAACCCGAAGGTTGCCACGACTGACTGGGACTGCTGGCGGTCGGTGCTCCAGCGGAAAACCGTTCCATTAAGACTGCACTGGACATGAAAAGCTCCTTTCTGAAGGCCAGGCGTTTCGCTTGGACGAAGTGTCGAAAGCACGGCAAAACGGCATTGTTTGCCTTGGAGCCCGGCCTAACCATGCGGCGCGCTTCTGGTCAATCCAGTGAGCCGCGCCAAATTAATGCGTAAAACCCTCCCGGTCCACGGGTCAGCGCTACTGCAGTAATATAGGACGCGGCAGAAAAAAACAGCAAGACAAGTTTTTTGGTCTAGGTAAATCATGTCGTATCGGCAAACGCTACCAATCAACCGTTTTACTCGGTGCGACCCAACCTTTTTCGCCGCGGGATTGAAAAAATTCGATAATTACTAAAACGGTCATGTTGATCATGCTTGCAACCTGATTACGCTAGCAGATGTAGAAAATGACTTCATTTATGGGGAAATGGTAGCATGAAAATGACCGAACATCAGCGACGGTTTTCGATGCCGCCGCCAGGATTCACCGTGGCGCACAAACATGCCGCCTCAGCAGCGGTTGCAACGACGCCGCTTTCGCCAGCCAGCTCGCTTACCACGCTAGCGCAAATTTACACCCAAGCGCGCGACCAAGCTTTACTCACCGTCCAGCGTCGCCGATTCGATGCACTGTGCGATCGGCTGTTTAATTCGTAATCAGTGGTTCGGCTGTCGATGACGTCAACACAACAAAAAGCCCGGTGGTGGGACAATTTCAAATTCCGACCGCCGCTTTTCCCGACTGACACAGTCGAGCTATGTTCAAATTGGCCCACTACCAAAAGCACAGGGGTTGCAACCCCTGTGCTTTATTTGTTGGCGGACCAATTCTCGCGCAGCAATCGCTAGGGTGTAGATTTAGATTGCACGCATGGGAGTAGATCGTCCCGTGTGGACTCAGATCGCCGCTGCCGCGGTTTCACCGGTCCGAATGCGAACCACATCATCCAGGGTGCTGACAAAAATCTTTCCATCGCCCACTTGCCCCGTGCGTGCCGCCGCAACGATCGTGTCGACCACGCCTTGGACGTCTTTATTGTCGACGACCACTTCCAACTTCACCTTTGGCAAAAAGTCGACGGCGTATTCCGCGCCGCGGTACGTTTCGATGTGCCCCTTTTGGCGGCCAAAACCGCGCACCTCGGTCACGGTCATTCCTTGCACGCCTTTGCCGTGGAGCGCGTCTTTGACTTCCTCCAATTTGAAATGGCGAATCACGGCTTCAATTTTCTTCATGTCAATATCTCCTAGAATTGGGTCCTATTTTTCTAATGTTGTGATGTGAGGTGAGGCCAGAACCAGCCGCACGACGTGCCTGAAAAGACCAATTTGGCCCACACGCCGCGATTCACAGACTGTAATCGAATTGGCTGCCGTGTGACAGGGGCGGCGCCGCAACTTGCCGCCGACCACATCTTCAGATCGCCTCGCCCTGCATGCTTGTTGCCCCCGACGCGCCTTTGATTTCCTACTTCAACTCGTTCATGAACCGCAAGAAATGGGCGTCGAGCAGGGCCAGGTTTTCGCCGAAAACATCGGTGAAATCTTTTAGCCGTTGGGCCGCAGGATACGCAGTGAATGCCGGCCGAGAGCCCGTTTTTTGCAGATATCGGGCGTATTCGCGCGGCATTTCTTCCACGAGAAAAAACGTAAATGCCCAGGCTTGGGCATAGGCGTTCATGGGATCGCTTTCGAACTGTCGATCAGAGCTGATCATTTCGGCCAACGTTTGGGGCGTGTGTTTGGCCAGTTGTGATTTGAAGTCGTTCAAGCGGCCCCGGTTGATGCGATCCGCCTGACTGGGATATGTGCGCGAATCAGCCACGCCCCGCGCTTCGAACATGGTGCCCAAACCTTCTGCCACCCACCGGGGAGGCGGCGACCATCGGTTGTGAATGCCCGTATTGAACGCCGTTTGATGCGATGCTTCGTGGAATACCGTGGCGTAATTTTGTTGCCATTGCGCGTTGGACGTGCGGCCATCGCCAATGTCGAATAGCGCCACCCGATTGGTATACGGCGAATAGTAGCCCAACAAGCCGGCGCCGGCGGGCAGCGTATCTTTGGCCGCATAATGTCGGAAATCGTCCTGTGTGGCAAACACGATGGCCACGAGGGGAAACTGTGGATCGCTTAACGTGAAACCGCGGACCGCAAAATACATTTCGCAGGAGCGATACATTTGTTCAAATCGATCGGCCCACTGCGTTTGCCCCTTCGGATGCACCACCAAAAAATGTCCTGTGCCGCTGACTTCGTATTGCGGGCCAAACTCGCGCTGGAGCATTCCGCGGAGCATGTTTTGTGGATACGGGCTGAAGCCATCGCTGGTTTTGTGATAATCTTGAGCGTCGCCGGGAGCGAATTCGGTCATCGCCCCGTCGCGTCCCAGCAAATACATTTTCGTATTCGACCAGGTTAACGGCATGCCTTCCACACGTTGGCCGTGGACGACGGCGTCCATGGTAATCGGCGTGGGTGACGAACCGGCAAAGATGAAAGCGGCCCATCCCCAGGCCACACACGACGCCAGTGCCCGCAAGGAAAATAGTCGATAATTCATGCCATTGTCCTGGATAGACCCGGGTGGTATGGCCCATCATCGCGGGCCTTGGCTATACAAGTTTAGAATGTAAATTCCTCTTAGAACGGCCGCGCGCTAGAACCTCTGGCTGGGCGCGTCTAAAATGAAGTTATGTTCTGTGGGTTGCTCGTTTGTTGCGTGGAGAACCCTCCAGCCAGCATCTATCGCGTTGAAGGTAGAAAAGATTGAAAAATTAGGGTACGAAGCCTGAAACGTATGATTATTTCAAGCATGAATCGAAGCCAACAAACCGTTGTCGGCATTTCCCAGGCTACTGATCGCTTTCCAATCTCCACCGCTGGTTTTATCCAAGTCGTGACGATCATGGGAGCGATATTTCTCACCGCGGCCTGCCTTCTGGCGCAAGGGCTGGAAGGCCCTCCGCCCCCGGATATGTCCAGTCTTGAACCCCAACCGCTGCCGTCGCCGTCGGGGCAGGATGCGGCCCAAGCCGTCATCGCACGGGTGAACGGTGTGCCGATTTTTCAGAACCAAGTGGAGCGCGCGATGGACGAGGTCGCGCACAATCAAAAAATCGGCGCCGACATGCTTCCCACGGTGGAAGCCACCATGCTCCAGAAGTTGATCGATCACACCCTCGTTCAGCAATTCCTAACAGCGGAAAAAATGACCCCCAGCGTCGATGAGATAACCGCCACCGTCGAACGCTTGCGCACGGCCCTGCAACAGCAGAATTCCAACCTGGAAGATTTTTTGGCGCGCACCCATCAGACCGAGGCCTCGCTGCACGCAACCATGGAATATGAATTGGGCTGGCGAAAATTCGTCGACCAACAAACCACCGATAAATCGTTGCAAACGTTGTTCGATCGTTTCCACGAACAGTTCGATGGCACGCAGCGTCGCGTCAGTCACATTCTGCTGCGACCGGAAGGCGCCGTCGATTCCGAGGTTACCAAAGCCCTGGTGGAGCAAGCCCAGAAGTTGCGCGATGATATCGAAGCCGGTAAACTTACCTTTGAAGACGCGGCTCAAAAATATTCGGCCGGACCCAGCCGCAGCCGCGGAGGCGATTTGGGCTTTATTCCGCTCAAAGGCGTGATGGCGGGGTCTTTCTCGCAGGCCGCCTTTTCCATTAAGCCCGGCGAAATTAGCACGCCGGTCGTCACCAATTTTGGCGTGCACTTAATCAAAGTAACCGATGTCAAGCCCGGCACAAAAACCTGGCAAGAGGTGCGCGACCAACTGCAACCGGCCCTGTCGGAATATCTACTCGCCGCAGTGACCAAACAAATGCGCGAAAAGTCGCTTGTGGAGTATGCCGCCGGTGTTCCGCACTTTAAAAAAGGGACCACGGAATTGGAAATCAGCCAAAGTCCGCCCGGTTCGTAAGAGTCCCACAGCCGAAGTTCGCGGGGACCGTTGGACGTGGTCGGATCGATGAAGCATCTTGATTTGTTTTTAGCCGCCGCGCGCCGCGTTTCACAGTTCACGCAACTGCAGCGGATCGCTGGCATCCAATTGCAGCAGCCGCTCCTTCACTTCCCGGGCCATGCGCCGCTGGCCCATTTTTATTAAACATACGGCCACTCCACGTCCGGCTTCGAAAAATACTTGATTGGCCTCGTGCCGATATGGCAGGCATTTGATTTGGCCGCCGCGTTGAATGGCGCCTAGGCCCAGCTGATACGCGTAACCGTAATGACCCCGTGCCAGGCGCACATCCCCCGCCGCCAGGGCCAAATCACCCAACAATTTGTGAGCGGCCAGAAAATTGTGGCATTCGCTCAGCAGCCAGCGGAGTTCGTACTGAGCAATTTCGGTTTCTCCGGCCGCGATCATTTTTTGAGCTTCTTCCAAATCGTCTTGGCGCGCCCGCGCACAACCCGGATGAACCAATTTCCACGATTCGTCCGGCTCCTGCGACACGCTTAATTTGCGTCCGCCCTGTTTTCGAGATGATTTTCGCTTGGCCACGGCAGTCGCTGGATAGTTCTTCCCAGTGCGATAGAATTTGGTCCTTGCAGCGTAAACTACCGCGCCGGGTTCGTCCACCGATTACCCCCCATGAACCTGAGCCAGGTAAACTCTCCATTCATATTCATGCCTGCGGCGCGAGAAAAAATAGCAGCAAAACATCGCCTTCCATCGTCCGGTTGGCTGCACCGTGCCCGCCGCCGGCTGTTGAAATGGTATCGGCACAATGCGCGCGATTTGCCCTGGCGGCGCACGACTGATCCGTATGCCATTTGGGTCAGCGAAATCATGCTGCAGCAAACGCAAGTCGCCACGGTGGAACGGTATTATGCGAAATTCATGGCTGCCCTCCCGACTGTGGCAGCGTTGGCTTCGGCACAGGAAGACCAAGTGCTACGGTTATGGGAAGGCCTGGGATACTATCGCCGCGCCCGGCAAATGCACGCCGCGGCGAAAATTATCATGGCCAAGCATGGCGGCGCGTTTCCCAACGATCTACAAACTTTGCGGCAACTGCCGGGTATCGGTCGTTATACTGCCGGAGCAATTTTATCGATCGCCTTCGACATCTCCGCTCCCATATTGGAAGCCAATACCGTGCGCTTACTGTGCCGTTTGTTGGCTTATCGTGGCGATGTATCCGGTCGCGCGGGACAACAACTTCTCTGGCAAGCGGCGGAAGATTTTTTAACCAAGCGCGGCAGTGGCGAACTGAATCAAGCGCTGATGGAACTGGGCAGCCTGGTTTGCACGCCGCGAAACCCGAAATGCGGCGAATGCCCGCTCCGGGAGCTTTGCCCTACGCAGCATGGTGGATGGCAGAATCAAATTCCTGCTCCGCGCCCGCAGCCGGAAGTAATCAACGTGAGCGAGGCGGCGGTGATCATATTTCGCCGTGGTAAAATACTGCTGCGAAAATGCGGTCCCGCCGAGCGCTGGTCCGGCCTGTGGGATTTCCCGCGATTTCCAATGAAGCAATTAACAAACAAACCGCGAAAACAAAAAAACACAATCAAAAAGCCGTCCCGGCACGCCGGGATGGTCACGCCGCAGCGGAAAATAGAAATCATCGAGCGCGTGAGACAAATGACCGGTGTGATCATTTTTGATGCCAAGCATTTCGCCACGCTGCGGCATAGCGTTACGCGATTTCGCATTACACTCGATTGTTTTGTCGCCCACTCTCGCAAAACCGGCCGGCTTCGAAACCTCGCTCCTTCCACTAATGGACACAGTGAAATGCGCTGGATTGAACCCTCGTCCTTGGACGATTATCCCTTGTGCGTGACCGGCCGCAGATTAGCGCGGCTATGGGGCGAGATGATCGATTCAATCTCGTAACAGCGCATCCACGGCCGCGCCAATGTTCGGGCTGGCCATCAGCGTTTCGCCTACTAAAATGGCATTCACCCCAGCGGCTTCCAACCGTTGCACGTCGGCTCGGGTGCGAATGCCACTTTCGGCCACGAGGATGCACGAGTCGGGCACTTGCTCGCGCAGCCGGAGCGTGTGTTCCAAATCGGTTTTGAAGGTGTGCAAATCTCGATTGTTGATGCCAATCAAAGTAGCCCCGACATCGAGCACGCGCTGTAAATTGGCCGGCTCGTACAACTCCACCAGCGGCGTCATTCCCAGCGCAATCGTCTCGTTGTGCAAGGCCCGCAAATGGCAATCGTCTAAACACTCGGCGATGAGCAGCACGGCGTCGGCGCCAGCGGCACGTGCTTCGTACAGTTGGCATTTTTCCAGAATGAAATCCTTTCGCAGCACCGGCAGCGCCACGGCGGCCCGAATGTCGCGCAGATATTCCAACTTGCCTTGAAAGAATGGTTCATCCGTCAGCACGCTCAAACAAGCCGCGCCGTGTTGCTGATAAATTCGGGCTATTTCCACGGGCTTGAAATCGGCCCGAATCACGCCGGCGCTGGGGCTAGCTTTTTTGACTTCGGCGATCAGCTTGATGGGCCCCGGGCCGGCGAGCGCAGCGAAGAAATTACGCGGCGGTGGGGCTTTTTCCGCGGCTGCCCGAACCTGCGCTTCCGTCTGGGCCGCTTTGGCGGCTTCAATTTCGCGCTGTTTGCTGGCGATAATTTTGTCGAGCACAGACATGGCGGCGGAGTGAGTGGTGAGTAGTGAGTGGTGAGGAATGAGAGGTGCCACTCACAACTCACCCCTCACCAATTCTAGTGTCGAAAATGTCGCCGGCCGGTGAAGATCATGGCTATGCCTGCGGCGTTGCAGGCGGCAATTACTTCGTCGTCGCGCTTGCTTCCGCCGGGTTGAATGACTGCTTTCACGCCCGCGGCGGCCGCCAACCGGATGGAATCGGCGAACGGGAAAAATGCATCGGAAGCCAGCACGCTGCCAGCGGCTCGTGCCCCGGCTTTTTGCAAAGCAATTTGCGTGGAATCGACCCGGCTCATCTGTCCCGCGCCGACGCCAATCACCATGCGCTGCGCCGCCAGCACGATCGCGTTGGATTTGACGTGCCGCACCACGGCCCAGGCAAATTTTAATTCGGCCAATTGCGCAGCGGTCGGCTGGTGCGTAGTGACCACGTGCCATTCGGCTTCCGGATCAGGGGCGATATCGGCTTCTTGCAACAAAAAGCCGCCATCAATCGGCCGGAACAGCCACGGATCGACCGGACCATGCAGCGATCCCACTTGCAGCAAACGCACATTGGTTTTCCACTTGGGCTTGGTCGTCAGAATTTCCAAAGCGGCGGGCTCGAATTGCGGCGCGACAATGGCTTCGATGAAACGATCAGGCTCGGTCAGCACATCGGCCGTGGCGGCATCCAGGGGCACATTCACTCCCACCACGCCGCCGAAAGCGCTGACCGGATCGCCCGCTAATGCATTCCGCATGGCCGTAGCCAACGAATCGGCCGTCGCCGCCCCGCAGGGATTGTTGTGCTTAATCACAACCGCAGCCGGCTCTGGCAACGAACGGCCAATGGCCAGCGCCGAGTCCAAATCGAGCAAATTGTTGTACGACAGTTCTTTGCCGTGCAGTTGATGGGCGGATACCAAATTCGTTCCCGCTTTGCTTCCTGATGCCGAAGGCAACGCATACAGGGCCGCCTTCTGGTGCGGGTTTTCACCGTATCGCAGCACTTCACGACGCTGAAGGTGCAGAGCAATGGCCGGCGGAAATGTGCCGCGCTCCGCGCCTTCGCCGCGTCGAGGCAGGTCGTCGATGCCCCCTTCTCCCAAGCGGTCTGAAGGATCATCGCCGGCCGAGCGGAATTTGCTGCCTGCAAAATAATCGGCAATCGCGCGATCGTAGCGGGCGGTCAATTCAAACGCTTCCGCCGCCAATTTCCGCCGCAGCTCCAGCGTGGCGCCGCCATGCTGGGTGATTTGCTCCAGAATGCCGGCGTATTGCTCGGTCGACGTAGCCACCGCCGTGAAGGCATGATTTTTTGCCGCGCCGCGAATCAGCGTGGGTCCGCCAATGTCGATGTTCTCGATCGCTTCGGCATCGGTTACATCCGGCCGAACGATGGTCGCTTCAAACGGATACAAATTCACGATAACCAGTTCGAACGGCACAATGCCGTGCTGCTCCATCGCGGCGCGGTCGTCGGGGCGATCGTGCCGGCACAAAATGCCGCCGTGGACTTTCGGGTGGAGCGTTTTAATGCGGCCATCCATCATTTCGGGAAAACCGGTGTAGGCGGAAATTTCGCGAACCTCCAGGCCCGCCTGCTCTAAGTGCTTGCGTGTGCCGCCGGAGGCGAACAATTCCACATTATGGGCAACCAGGCCGCGAGCGAATTCGACCAGCCCCAGCTTATCGCTGACGCTAATCAGGGCGTGTTTGATGGGAATGATGTTCATGGGGGATGGTAGGTTTATGTTGGATGCTTCGCGCTGGATTATTTGAAGTGGGTGCCGATTTGGCGTGCACTCGCTCTAAATTTAAGGCTACCGCCCTGCGCACGGTCGACGCTCGTCGACCGTGCTCGGTTGCTGGTCGCGGCTAAACAGTCTGTACTCTGTTCCCCCTCAACTGCCTTCCGCCTGCTGCCAGCCGCCTACAGGGTGGTGGGACAATTTGAAATTCCGACAGCCGCTTTTCCCGACTGACACAGTCGGGCTATGTTCAAATTGGCCCACTACGCGCCTACCGCTAGTTATAGATTCTCGTCGTCCGTCGTGATAGGTTGTAGGTCTTGCCGGCGGCACATGCGGCCGGTCCCACCCACCTAATTTCTCACCACGGAGCCCACCATGAAACTTTCGACAATTTTCGTGATTGCGATGTTCGGCCTGTCTGGCCTTATTCGTTCCACGGTCGCCGCGGATTTGAAAGTCGGCGAGCCGGCGCCCGACTTCGAACTGAAAGGCTCCGACGGTCAATTGCACCATTTGGCCGATTACAAAGACAAACAGGCGGTGGTGCTGGCCTGGTTTCCCGCCGCGTTTACGCCGGGCTGCACGGCGGAATGCAAGTCGTTGAAGGACGATGGCGACGCCATTAAAAAATTCGACGCCGTCTATTTCGCGATTAGCGTCGATCCCATGGAGAAGACGGAAAAAAGCAAAGGCAACAAAGCGTTCGCCGAATCGCTGGGCGTGGATTATCCAATTCTCAGCGATCCGGAACAAACGACGGCCAATGCCTACGGCGTGCTGGCCGGCAATGGCCGAGCGCACCGCTGGACTTTTTACATTGGCAAAGACGGGAAGATCGCGGTGATTGATAAAAAAATTGACACTGCAAAAGCCGGCGAAGGCGTGGCGGCCAAGCTGAAAGACCTTGGCGTGCCAGAGAAGAAATAACGACTTTTTCACCGCACCGACTAATTTTCACCGCGGAGGCGCGGAGACGCAGAGAAGTCAGATACCGAAGAACCGCGGATTTTCGCGGGTGACGGCAAAGAAGCAGGATCAATTAGCCACAGATGAACACGGATGAAAAGGCTTTGTTGAAACCCTATTGATTCCAATGGGAAAACAGTTTACATCAATGCGTCATGGAAACCACACGTGCGATGACGCGGTCGCCGGTGGCGTTGGCCAGGAAGGCCGTCGAAATTG
>Ga0335083_10001434_pt1 | contig 32940 bp, 46 predicted proteins | sample Lox_Sample_42_FD_206716 | JGI IMG/M metagenome (GOLD analysis project Ga0335083, IMG submission 206716) | Soil microbial communities from Loxahatchee National Wildlife Refuge, Florida, United States - Lox_Sample_4.2 | ecosystem: Environmental > Terrestrial > Soil > Wetlands | place: USA...
AGCTGCGCGATATCCCTGGCCTGCGGGGCACGGACATCCGGTGGCTTGTCGAGGAACGGGCCGAGGCCGATGTCGATGAACTCGACCACACCGGCGTGCCTGGCCGCCGGGTCGATGAGCAGCCCGGGCTTCATCGTCCCGAATGTCACCGTCACGTCGGAGCGCACGGCAGGGCCGGCGACTGCCCCGGTGTCCGCGTCCACGCCCGACGGCAGGTCAACCGCGACGATGACGGCACCCCTCGTGATGTCCGCGAGCGCGGCGAGGGTGGCATAGGGCTCACGGAGACCGCCCTTGCCGCCGATGCCGAGAAGGCCGTCGATGATCAGGTCCGCGTGCCCGATCTCGCTCCGCACCTCGTAGCCGAGATCGTCCGACTCCGCTACGCGAATGATCCTGCCTCCCGCGGTGGTAAGCGCCCGTCCGCCTTCGGCGTGCAGTCTCGGCCCTGCCTGGATGGCCGTCACCGACGCGCCCCGCCTGGCCAGCCGTTCGCCCGCGTAGAGCGCGTCGCCGCCGTTGTCGCCGGTTCCGGCGAGAATCACCACCCTGGCGCCATAGACGCCGCCCGCGCTATCGCGGAGCAGGCCAGCGCAGACCGAGGCGAGTCCCGCCGCCGCCCGCTGCATGAGCGCGCCGTCCGGGACAAGCGACATCAGCGCGGCTTCTGCCGCCCGCACCTTGGCAACCGAGTAGGCATCACGCATGCTGCCTAGTCTCCCCCGTTGCCCGGTAGCAGGCACCGGGGGAGCGCACGCTTCCGGTCAGACCCAGCCGAGCCCGGCCGGCTTGCCGCCTTCCGCACTGCCCTCCGCGATGACGACCGCACTCGCGATGCCGCCGTCGTGGCTGAGCGAGATGTGCCAGCCGGTGACGCCGAGGCTGGCCGCGGCGGCCGCCACGGTGCCGCTGACCTGGAGGTGCGGACGCCCGTCCGGGCCGGAGACGATCTCGGCGTCCGTCCAGAGCAGGCCGCGCGGCGCGCCCAGCGCCTTGGCAAGCGCCTCCTTCGCCGCGAACCTGGCCGCCAGGGAACGCAACGGCAGGCCTCGTTCGCCTTCGGTGAACAGGCGGCTGGCCAGATTGGGAGCCCGGGTGAGTGACTCCTCGAAGCGGGCCAAGTCGACGACGTCGATTCCGACGCCGACGATCATGACATCGCCTGGCGAACCGCGTCTGCCAGCCGCCCGGCGACCTCGTCGGCGAGTGCGGACTCGCGCGCCTCGACCATGACCCTGATGACCGGCTCGGTCCCGCTCGGCCGCAGCAGCACCCGGCCCGCGTCACCCAGCCGGGACTCGGCCGCGCGCACCGCGCCAGCCACCGCCGCATCCGCCATGGCCCGGTCCTTGTTACCGCGCACGTTGATGAGCACCTGCGGGTACTTGGTCATCATCTTCCTGGCGGCGGACACCGGAATGCTCATGCTGTTCACCGCGGCGAGCAGGTGCAGGCCGGTCAGCACGCCGTCCCCGGTGGTCGCGTAGCCCATCTGGATGATGTGCCCCGACTGCTCGCCGCCGAGCACGTAACCGCCGTCCATCATCGCGGCGTAGACGTGCTTGTCGCCGACCGGAGTCTCCACCACCCTGATGTCCGACTCCCGCATCGCGGCGTGGAACCCGAGATTGGACATCACGGTCACCACCACGGCATCGCCCGTGAGCTGGCCGTCCTGCTTGAGCCGTGACGCGAGCACGGTGAGGATCTGGTCACCGTCGAGGGTCTTGCCGTCGCCGTCGATCGCCAGGCAGCGGTCCGCGTCGCCGTCGAAGGCGAGGCCGGCATCGGCCGCGTTGTCAAGCACCGCCGCCGCCAGCGCGTCCAGGTGGGTGGAACCGACGCCGGCGTTGATGTTGTCGCCGTCAGGAGCGGCACCGATCGCGATCACCTCGGCGCCCGCCCGGCGCAGGGCGCGCGGGCCGATGCTGTACGCGGCGCCATGCGCGCAGTCCACGACTACCCGGAGCCCGCGCAGCGGCGGCTGCCCATCGGCTGGCGGCAGGGTGGCGAGCAGGTGATCGAGGTAGGTCTCGTGCGCGGAGTACGCGTCGGTGACCCTGCCGAAGACGGGGGAATCGGACGGCGGCCGTGCACCGCCGTTCATGACGGCCTCGATCTCGTCTTCCGTCTCGTCTGGCAGCTTGACGCCGCCGCGGCCGAAGAACTTGATCCCGTTGTCCGCGGCGGGATTGTGGCTCGCGGACAGGACGACGCCGAAGTCAGCGTCAAGCGCGCCGGTCAGGTAGGCGACGCCGGGCGTGGGGATAACCCCGAGCCGGAGCACGTCGACACCGGAACTCGCGAGCCCGGCCACGACAGCCGCCTCGAGGAAGTCACCGGATGCTCGCGAGTCGCGCCCGATGACTGCGACAGGACGACGATCAGAACTGGCAGCGGCCGCGGCCGGTGCCAGCACGGGCACCGCCGCGACCGCTAGGTCCATGGCGAGCTGAGCCGTCAGTTCGACTCCGGCGACCCCGCGTACACCGTCAGTACCGAAGATTCGGCCCATATCGGCAGCCCTGGGTGGCCAGCCGAGACTAACGCTTCGAGTACTGCGGCGCCTTACGGGCCTTCTTGAGTCCGTACTTCTTCCGCTCCGTGGCCCGGGCGTCCCTGGTGAGGAAGCCAGCCTTCTTCAGCGGCGGACGGTTCTCCGGGTCGACAAGCGTCAGGGCACGAGCCAGGCCCAGGCGCAGCGCGCCGGCCTGACCCGATACGCCGCCGCCGCCGATGCGGGCGATGACGTCGAACTTGCCCTCCGCGCCGAGCGTCACGAACGGCTCGCTGACGATCTGCTGGTGGACCTTGTTCGGGAAGTAGACCTCAAGCGTCCGGCCGTTGATCTTCCACTGGCCCGTGCCAGGCACGATGCGCACGCGGGCGATGGCCTCCTTGCGGCGGCCCAGGCCGTTGGCGTGTCCGGTGATCACCGGACGGCGCGCGGCGCGCGGCGCCGTGGCCTCCGAGGACTCGGTGGTGTACTCCGACGGGGCGTCCTCGCCGTCCAACTCTTCCTCGGCGACGTACTCCGAGTCGAAGTACGCCGTGTCGTCTGCGGGCGTCTCTACGCCAGTGGGCTCGGCCACGTTGTTCTTCCTCACGCTTCCTTGCGGCGCTACTGGGAAATCTGCCGGATCTCGTACGGCTGCGGCTGCTGCGCCTGGTGCGGGTGCGTCGGCCCCGCGTAGACCTTGAGCTTGCCCATGGTCTTGCGGCCGAGGGAGTTCTTGGGGAGCATCCCCTTGACTGCCTTCTCGATCACCCGCTCCGGGTGCTTGGCCATCAGTTCCCCATAGCTGACCGCGGTGAGACCGCCCGGGTAGCCAGAGTGCCGGTAGGCCTTCTTGTCCTGGAGCTTGGCCCCGCTCAGCGAGATCTTGTCCGCGTTGATGACGATGACGAAGTCACCAGTATCGACGTGCGGAGCGAAAATGGGCTTGTGCTTGCCCCGCAGCAGCACTGCCACATGGCTGGCCAGGCGGCCGAGCACGACGTCGGTGGCGTCGATGACATGCCACTGACGCGTGATGTCACTGTCCTTCGGGCTGAAAGTGCGCACAGTCGTTAAGCCTTCGCATGTGGTTCGTGATCCTCAGGACCCAGTTACCGGAAATCCAAGAGCTGGGTCATCGCAGCCGGAAATGCTGCTCGTCGCGGATGACGCCAATGCAGCATACTCGAATCCACGCTCGCTGCCAAAGTGCGCGCAGACTCTCCTGCCGTGTACCGCACTAGCTTACCGCACCCGCGCAGCGAATCGTGCGCCGCAGGCCGTATGCGGCATGCGGTGCCGCAAAAAGGCTGATAAAGCCGTGTCGGTAGTGGAACCGACGCTAATCTCAATGATATGGGAAACCGGGGTGAGGACGTCTCCCGTCCGAACGGGGCCTGGGGGCGCCAACCGCCGCGGCAATCGTCGTCGGGCACTGGAGCGGGAGGCGCCGGAGCGTGGGACGACAGGTCACGTGGCTACTGGCAGGATGACGACTACCCCGCTGCGGGCGGCGCGGGTTACGGCTACGAGCCGGATGACGGCTACCAGGGGCAAGATCAGGGATACCGGCAAGACGACAGCCAGTACGGCCGCTACGAGGGTCAGTACGGGCAGTACGACACGGGGTCCGAGCGGGGCTGGGGCGCCAATGCCGGCTACGCACAGCAGCCCGGATACCAGTCGGACGGGCAGCCGAGGATAGCGGACGGCTACCGGCAGTCCGGCGGCTATCCGGCAGCGCCGCCGGGCTCGGGCGGCTATCCGGCGGTGCCGCCGGGCTCGGGCGGCTATCCGGCACTGCCGCAGGGCTCGGGCGGGTATACGGAACAGGACGCGGGAAACGACTGGTACGGCGGCCAGCCTGCGGCCGCGAGCGGCGCGAGCTTCGCCGATACCGGCACTTACCGGCTCAACGGCCGGATCATCGACGAGTACGGCACGGGACCGCGCGGTGCGCTGCGCGACGGCGATCGCGATCACGGTCCTGACCGCGGCTACCCGCCGGCCTCCGGGCGACAGGGACACAGCCAGCAGGGCGGCGGGTACGACGACTACCGCGACGGCGTCGGCTACCAGGCGCCCGACGGGTACGACGACCGGGGTTACGACGACTACGGCCAGCCCGCCGCATACGAGGGCGCGCCTGGCGGCGGCCGTGGCGGCTATGACGACTACAGCGACTACGGCATGGCCGGGGATCCTTACGACGAGCGCTACGACGGCGAGACGGATTCCCGTGGCCGAGGGCGCGGCGGCCGCGGCACGCCAGGGGCCGGCGGGAAGGCCGGACGGTCCGGGGCCAAGCGGCTGCTGCTCGCCGCGCTCGCGGTCGTCGTGGTCGGCATCGCAGGCGTCGCGGCCTATGTCTTCGTGATCAAGCCCAAGTCCCCGGTGACGACCTCGAACGTGGCCGGCCCGCTGCCCACCGGCAGCGCACAGTCATCGCAGCAGGCGTGCGTGAAGCAACTCGGCACCTACTGCCACATCGAGACGCGCACGGACGACCCGACGGCACTGACGACGACCGAACTGTTCCCGCCCGCGTTCACCAGCGAGGCGGACAAGATCTCCTACCAGCTCGTCACCACGAAGGTGGACAAGACCTGCGCGAACGCGGTGATCGGCCCCGACCTCAGCAAGGCCCTGAAGTCCGGCAAGTGCACGCAGGTGCTGCGCGCGACCTACGTGTCGGGCAACGGCAAGATCATGGGCACCATCGGCGTGGTCAACCTGGCGACGACGAACGGGGCGCACTATGCGGGGAAGGTCGTCGGGCAGCAGGACTTCATCGCGCCGCTGACGGCATCCAAGGGCGTCGCGCAGAAGCTCGGCAAGGGCACAGGCGTCGTGGAGGCCCAGTTCAAGGGCCACTACCTGATCCTGACCTGGTCCGAGTTCGTCGGCTCGATCACGCCCACGACGTCGGCGCAGGACAAGCAGCTGGAACAGTTCGGCAACGACCTGGTGTCGGGAACCGCGAACATCAGCCTCAGCCAGCGCATGGTCACCGGCGCGCCGTCCACTCCGGGCGCCGCCAGCTAACGGACGCAACCTTCGCGGCGGCAACGGTGTCTAAGAGACGCCACAGGGGGCCTAAGCGAAGGGGTGCTCAATGTTCAGCAATGCAAGGCGGCGCACCAGGGCCGCGGTGATCGCCGGGATAAGCGCGTCGGTCGTGCTCGGCGGCGGCGCGCTCGGGACGGCGGTCGCGGCGGCAGGCACGCAGGCGGCGTCTACTACGGCCGTGCCGTGGGCATCGGTCGGCCCGGGCTGGGTCCTTGACATGTACTCGAAGGCGCCGGGGACCAAGACGACGCCCACCACGCTTTACCTGGTCAGCCCGGCCGGGGCGAAATACGCCTTGCACACGTGGAAGGCATCGGAGCCAGCGCCAGAGCTGATGGCGTGGGCGGGCAGCAAGACCGAGGCGCTGTTCCAGCTCGTCTCCGCCAAGACCGGCCCCATAGCCGAATGGGCGGAGATGAACCTGCGGACGGGAAAGACCACCGACGTCACGTTCGGCAAGGCCTCGCCCATCGGCTTCACGCGGCCGACCGGGCAGCAGGTACTCGGCGCCTACGCCGGCGGCGGTAGCGCCACGATCGCCCGCTACACCCAGGCGGGCGCGCTGATGAAGAAGCTTGTCACGGAGAACATCAAGTACCTCGGCGGTTTCGGCACTCCCCCGTCCCTGTACTCGGCGGACGGGACGGAGCTCGCGGTCGGCGCGGCGAACGGCGTGCAGCTCGTCAGCAACGCGGGAGGGGTGCTGAAGAAACTGCCGGTGCCGGGCGCGGATACGAGATTCGGCTGCTCCCCCGTTCGCTGGTGGACCAGGAGCACCCTTCTCGTGGAGTGCATGCCGAAGACCGGCTTCGAGCCGCAGCTGTGGCTGGCGCCGGCCAACGGGGCGAGGCCTGTCGCCCTGACACCCGCCCGCAAGTCAGGATTCGACCTCGGTGACATCGGCGCCTGGAAGCTGTCATCCGGCCTGTATCTCCAGTCCCTCGGGGCCTGCGGCACGCTCGAGATCAACAAGCAGGCGAAGAACGGCTCAGTCACCAGGGTCACTGTCCCTGGCGCCGCGGACAGCCCGGTGGTGATTACCGCCACCACGGCCCAGCTCCTCGTCTGGCAGCGCGGCTGCGACGGCTTGGGCGGCCAGCTCGTCTGGTTCAACCCGGCCACCAGGGCGGAGAAGTGGCTGACCAAGACTGGCTCGCTCCAGGTCATCGCCTACAACGCCGCGGAGAACGCCGGCTAAGCCGTCGGCCTCGCCGAAATCCGGCGCGTCCGCGGTCCTGACGCGCCGGGTGAGAGCTGCCCTGGCCGCCAGTTCATCCGGCGGCGGGTAGGCGACCTCTTCGAGCGACAGTCCGTGCGGCGGCACGACGCGCACCGCCGGGTCCCTGACCGCGGCGGCGAGAACCTCCGCGGGCCAGGCCGGCGGGCGGCTGCGCTCACCGACCGGGAGCAGCGCGCCGACGAGTGCGCGGACCATGTTGTGGCAGAAGGCGTCGGCGATCACCCGGCCGATGGCCACCCCGTCCGGGCCGCGCTCCCAGTCGAGGCGGCGCAGCGCGCGCACGGTGGTCGCGCCCTCCCGCTTGCGGCAGAACGCGGCGAAGTCGTGCTCGCCGGTCAGCGCCTGGGCGGCCTCGTTCATCGCGGCGAGGTCGAGCGGGCGCGGATTCCACAGGGTGTCGTGCCGCCGCAGCGGATCCGCACGGCCCGGATCGTCGCATATCCGGTAGGCGTACCGCCGCCACAGAGCGGAGAACCGCGCGTCGAATCCGTGAGGCGCCGGCGCTATCGCACGCACCCGCACGTCAGGCGGCAGCGCCCGGGACAGCCTGCGCAGTGCCGCGTCGCCGTGCGCCTCCCAGGCCTGCGACGGCACGTCGGCGTGCGCCACCTGCCCCCGTGCGTGCACGCCGGCGTCGGTCCGCCCGGCCACGGTGAGCCGCGCCGCCTCGGGCAGCCGGAGCACGTGGCCCAGCGTCTCAGCGAGCACTCCCTCGACGGTCCTGCGTCCAGGCTGCGCCGCCCACCCGGAGAACCCGCCACCGTCATAGGCGAGATCGATCCGTATCCGGACAACCGCCTCGTCCGCTCCGGCCGCCGCGTCCACCCGCTGACTCACCGCCTCAGCTCACCATGAAATGAGAACGGGCAGCTCACGATTGTGAGCTGCCCGTTCTGCCGTGCTATGCGACGAAGGCGCTACGCCTCAGGCTCGGCGCCGTCTTCGTCCTCGTCGACGTTCTCCGCACCGTGAGCGCCCGCCAGGTCGGCAGCGGTCTCCGCGTCCGCGGCAGCCTCCGCCTCGACAGCAGCCCGCTGGGCAGCGGCGTCGGCGCCCTCGTCGACATTCTCCGCACCGTGAGCGCCCGCCAGGTCGGCAGCGGTCTCCGCGTCCGCGGCGGCCTCTGCCTGGACAGCGGACTGCGCGGCCGCATCCGACACGGCCGGGGCGGCCGCACGACGGGTCCGGCGACGGGGCCTGCTTGCGCCAGCCTCTTCCCTGACCAGTTCGATGACCGCCATCGGGGCGGCGTCGCCCTTGCGGAAGCCGATCTTCGTGATCCGGGTGTAGCCACCGGGACGGTCGGCCATGGCCGGGCCGATCTCGGTGAACAGGTTGTGCACGATGCCCTTGTCCGGGACCACGGTCAGCACCTGGCGGCGGGCGTGCATGTCACCGCGCTTAGCGAAGGTGATCAGCTTCTCCGCGTAGGGGCGGAGCCGACGCGCGCGGGCCTCGGTCGTGGTGATCTTCCCGTGCTCGAAGAGCGAGGCTGCCAGGTTCGCCAGCATGTGCTTCTGGTGAGCCGGGCTGCCTCCCATCCGGGCACCCTTGGTAGGCGTGGGCATTGAAACCCTCTCTGTGTCTTCCGGGGGGACAAGCCCCTTGTTCCCCCCGGCTCAATGCCAGGGTTAAAACCCTTGACTAATACTGCTCGGTCTCGACGTAGCTCTCGTCGTCGTCTCCGGCGAAGGAGTCGACGGCGCTGCTCGGGTCGAATCCGGGCGGCGAGTCCTTGAGTGCCAGGCCCATGTCGACCAGCTTCTGCTTGACTTCCTCGATCGACTTGGCGCCGAAGTTGCGGATGTCGAGCAGGTCCTGCTCGCTGCGGGCGACGAGCTCACCCACGGTGTGGATGCCCTCGCGCTTGAGGCAGTTGTAGGACCGGACCGTGAGGTTGAGGTCCTCGATCGGCAGTGCCAGGTCCTGCGCCAGCGCGGCGTCACTCGGCGACGGGCCGATGTCGATGCCTTCGGCGTCGACATTGAGCTCGCGGGCCAGGCCGAACAGCTCGGTCAGCGTCTTGCCCGCGCTGGCCACGGCGTCCCTCGGGCGCATGCACGGCTTGGTCTCGACGTCGAGGATGAGCCGGTCGAAGTCGGTGCGCTGCTCGACTCGGGTGGCTTCCACCTTGTAGGTGACGCGGAGTACAGGCGAGTAGATGGAGTCGATCGGAATCCGGCCGATCTCCTGGCCCGGCTGCTTGTTCTGCGTCGCGGAGACGTAACCGCGGCCGCGCTCGACCGTGAGCTCCATCTCCAGCTTGCCCTTGCTGTTAAGCGTGGCGATGTGCAGCTCGGGGTTGTGCACCTCGACGCCGGCGGGCGGCGCGATGTCGGCCGCGGTGACCGCGCCAGGGCCCTGCTTGCGCAGGTACATGACGACCGGCTCGTCGTGCTCGGAGGAGACGACAAGCTGCTTGAGGTTGAGGATGATGTCGGTGACATCCTCCTTGACCCCGGGCACCGTGGTGAACTCGTGCAGGACGCCCTCGATGCGGATCGAGGTGACGGCCGCCCCCGGGATGGAGGACAGCAGGGTCCGCCGGAGCGAGTTGCCGATCGTGTAGCCGAAGCCTGGCTCCAGCGGCTCGATCGTGAACTTGGACCGGTAGTCGCCGACCTGCTCCTCCCCGAGGGAGGGGCGCTGTGCGATGAGCATGGCACTTTCCTTTCCGCCGGACCGCTATATGACCGGCGAACGGCGGCGGGGCGACTCTCGCCCCGCCATTTTTATTGTCGAGGGGGGGACGACCCCCCTTGAACCCCCCGAGGAAGGTTCAGAGCCGACTACTTGGAGTAGTACTCGACGATGAGCTGCTCCTGGACCTGGGTGTCGATCTGTGCCCGGGCCGGGAGCGAGTGGACGAGGATGCGCATCTGGTCGGGCATGACCTCAAGCCAGGCGGGAACGGTGCGCTCGCCGGCCTCCGCGCGGGCGACGACCATCGGGGTCAGCTCAAGGGACTTGGCCGCGACCTCGATAACGTCATTCTCGCTCACCCGGAACGACGGGATGTCGGTGCGGTGGCCGTTGACCAAGATGTGGCCGTGCTTGACGAGCTGGCGGGCCATGTCGCGGCTCTTGGCGAACCCGGCGCGGTAGACCACGTTGTCGAGACGGCTCTCCAGGATCTGGAGCAGCGTCTCGCCGGTACGGCCGGACTTGCGCGCGGCCTCGGTGTAGTAGCCAGCGAACTGCTTCTCGAGCACGCCGTAGATGCGGCGGGCCTTCTGCTTCTCGCGGATCTGCAGCAGGTACTCGCTGTCCTTCTGGCGGATCCGGCCGTGCTCACCCGGCGGGTAGGGACGGATCTCGATCGGGCACTTCGGCGAGTCGCACTTGCTGCCCTTGAGGAACAGCTTGACCTTCTCACGGCGGCACAGCTTGCAATCCGCCCCGGTGTAACGAGCCATCGAAAACTCTCTCCTCAGACGCGCCGGCGCTTGGGCGGGCGGCAGCCATTGTGCGGAACGGGGGTGACGTCCTGAATCGAACCGACCTCAAGGCCGGTCGCCTGCAGCGACCGGATGGCGGTCTCCCGGCCGGAACCCGGCCCCTTGACGAAGACGTCGACCTTGCGCATCCCGTGCTCCATGGCACGACGCGCCGCGGCCTCCGCGGCCTGCTGGGCGGCGTACGGGGTCGACTTGCGCGAACCCTTGAACCCAACCTGCCCTGAGGACGCCCACGAGATCACGTTCCCGGTCGGGTCGGTGATCGAGACGATGGTGTTGTTGAACGTAGACCGGATGTGGGCGTGCCCGTGGGCTACGTTCTTCCGCTCCTTGCGGCGCACCTTCTTGGCTGCGCCCTGCTGGCTGCTCTTGCGAGGCGGCATCTGCTTCCTGATTCCTTAGGAGGTGGTCGGTCCCGAAGGGGACTACTTCTTCCCGGCCTTCTTCTTGCCGGCGACGGTCTTCTTCTTGCCCTTGCGGGTGCGCGCATTGGTCTGCGTCCGCTGACCGTGCACCGGAAGCCCCTTGCGGTGCCTGATGCCCTGGTAGCAGCCGATCTCGATCTTGCGGCGAATATCGGCGGCCACCTCGCGGCGGAGGTCACCCTCGACCTGGTAGTTAGCGTCGATCCATTCGCGCAGCTTCTGCAGGTCGTCGTCGCTGAGTGCGTGAACCCGGGTGTCACCGCTCACGCCGGTCGCGGCGAGAGTCTCGGTGGCCCGGGTGCGGCCGATGCCGTAGATGTAAGTCAGCGCGATCTCAAGCCGCTTCTCACGCGGCAGGTCGACGCCAGAGAGACGTGCCATCTCGGGCAGTTCTCCTTCGTGTGGTGGAGGTCCTCCGCCCCGCTCCCGCCCCTGCCCGAGGCGGCCCCGGCCTCCAACCGGGGGTGACGGCGCTGCTCCTCAGGGGAGCACCGGCCGAACGCGGTGCGCGTATTGCTTCGCTTATTCGGTTGTCACTAACAGGCGCGGCTGGTGCTGCTTAGCCCTGGCGCTGCTTGTGCCGGGGGTCCGAGCAGATCACCATGACGCGGCCGTGGCGACGAATGATCCTGCACTTGCTGCAGATCTTCTTGACGCTCGGCTTGACCTTCACGGCAAACTTCTCCTCTTTGCTGGGCTCCGGGAACGTGCCCGGATAGGTGCCCTTACTTGTACCGGTAGACGATGCGGCCGCGGCTCAGGTCATAGGGACTGAGCTCAACGACCACCCGGTCATCCGGCAGGATACGGATGTAGTGCATCCGCATCTTCCCGCTGATGTGGGCGAGTACCTTGTGCCCGTTGTCCAGCTCCACTCGGAAGAAGGCGTTCGGCAACGTCTCGACCACCGTGCCCTCGATCTCGATGGCGCCGTCTTTCTTGGGCATATCCTCCGCGATTCATCCTGCGTAGTGATGGTTTGGTATCGCCGCTGTCCGCGGCAGCCCAGGCGAGAAGCACTGAGCTGGACGTAATGCACTCCCCCGTGGTCACCGCGCCTCTCAAGGGGCACGGCACCTGACGGAAAGCCAGCCGATGGGCCGCAGCAGAGTCTACTGCACCCATCCCACGAACGCGAACCGGCAGCATAACACCAAGACCGCGCGACCTATTCCCCTGTGGAACTGTGCGTTCCACGTCAAGCAGGGGATCGCGCGGCTCAATGAATGCATCCGCTCCACAAGCCTACCCGATGGCGCGCTCCGGCCGGTCACAGGCTCTGTGAGCTGGGCGAGTAACGGATCTCAAGGGTCGTGCGCTGTCGGCATGTGAACCCGGGCACGGATGCACGGGGCTGACGGAAGGCAGATCATGCGTTCAACCCTCACGCGGTTCCTGGTCGGCGCGGCCATCGCGGCGACCGCGGTCGGCACGGCGGTCGGCACGGCCGGCGCGGCCGGCGCGACGGCGAAGACCCACACCACCCTGTCCATCGTGGCCGGCCGGTCCACCATCACGGCCGGGCAGACGGACACGGTCAGCGGCACCCTCAGGGCCGCCGACAAGTCGTCGACCGCCAAGAAGACGGTTGAGCTGAAGCGGTACAACGTCAAGCTGAAGAAGTGGGTGCTCGAGAAGGCCAACCTGACGGGCAAGAACGGCTGGGTCAGGTTCACCGTCAAGCCGTCCGTCACCAGCAGGTTCGAGCTCGTCTTCGCCGGCAACAAGACGCTTGCCGCGAGTCACAGCGGCGTGGTGACCATCCACGTCAAGCCGGCTGTTGTGAAGACCGCGACCTCGCTGACCATCGCCGCGAACCCGAGCACCATCACGGCGGGAAGCACCACCACGATCAGCGGGGACCTGACTGCCGGGACCACGGCGCTGCCGAAGCGGCTTGTTTACCTCTACCGCTGGAACGCGACCGCCAAGCACTGGGACAAGGTCTCGGTGAACGTCACCGGCCCGAAGGGCGGGGTGTCCTTCACCCGTAAGCCGCCGGCCGGCTCGGTCACCTTCGAGCTGGTGTTCTTCGGCTCGCCGAAGCTGGCGGCCGCGCACAGCGCCCCGGTGACTGTCACGGTCAACAGCTAACGCACGGCACCACCCTCCGCGCCACGGAAGCACGCCGGCGGGCCTGGCTCACTGCGAGCCGGGCCCGCCTGCAGGCTTCGGCGGTGCTCAACGGCGTTGTAGACGAGATATGTCAGCATTCGGGGCGGCGAATGTGGGAGCATGCTGACGCGATGGTGACCGAAGCGGGCGGGACCGCGTTCGATGATGCGCTCGCCCGTGCCAGGCTGGGCGACGAGACCGGCTTCCTAGTGCTCTGGGAGGCCCTACAGCCGCGGCTGCTGCGCTACCTGCAGGTCATCGGCTGCGATGACGTCGACGATGTTGCCGGAGAGACCTGGCTGCAGGTGGTTCGTGACCTGCCGAAGTTCAGGAAGGGCGGCGCTGATGAGTTCCGCGCCTGGCTGTTCACCATCGGCAGGCACCGGGCCGTCGACGCCGCCAGGTCCCGCACGCGATTCCGTGACAAGGTGCTGACCACCGAGAGGATGCCGCCCGCGGCAACACCTCCAGGCTCAGTAGAGGAAGAGGTGCTTAACAGGCTGTCTACCCGGCAGGCCATCGCGATGGTCGCCGGGCTGTCCAAGGACCAGGCCGAGGTGGTCGCGCTGCGAGTGATCGCGGGGCTGGACACCGAGGCCGTCGCGAAACTGCTGCGCAAGTCGCCAGGCGCGGTCCGGGTCGCGCTCCACCGCGGCCTGCGCGCCCTGTCCGACGATCCGCGCATTCACCTGATAGAGAGGGTGGACCAGTGAGCACGCCGCGCGAACCTGGCCTCGACCGTCTCATCATGGCGCTGACCACGGACGGCCATCCCGCAGAGCTCGCGGGCCGCGATGCGGCCCTTGCCGCGTTCCGCGCGGCAAGCCAATCGCCGCGCCGCGCGGCCCGGCGCAGCCCATTCGGCCGCATGCCCGCCAGGCTCGCCGCGGTCGTTGCCGCGGGAACCGCCGCGCTAGCCGGGGTAACCGCCGCCGCCTACGCGCAGGCACTGCCCGCGCCGGTGCAGCAGATCGCGCACACCATTCTCGCGCCGCTCGGCGTGCCGAACAGCCAGCCGCAGCCCGCCGCCACCCGCCACCCGCAGCACTCCGCTTCCGCTACCGGGCAGGCGGGCACGCCGGGCAGCACGCCGCAGGGGGCCGGCTGCCCGTGCCCCGCCACCGCGTCCGCGTCGCCGTCGTCGACGGCCGCCGCGCACCTCACGCTCACGCTGTCCGCGGCCCGCGTGCGCGTGCCCGCCAACGCGGTCGACGTGTTCACCGGGCGGGTCACCAAGCACGGCAACGCCGCCGCCGGGATCAGGGTCCTGCTGCTCGAGCGTCCCGCGGGATCCACCACGTGGCGGCTCGCGGCCAGCGGCAAGACCGGTCCGCGCGGCGGGTTCCGGCTGCTGAGCCCTCGGCTGACGACGACATCGGCGTTCCGGGTGTCCGGTCCTGGCGGCTCGCACAGCACCAGGGTCAGAGTGACGGTCGGCATGCCCGTCCGGGTCAAGCTCGTCCCCGGCAAGGTCAACGACCACCTGATCGTCCTCGCGCACGCCGCCCGTCCAGGCGACACCGTGGTGCTCGAGAAACTCGTCGCAGGCAGCTGGACCAAGGTCGCGAGCAAGCGGCTCGGCGCCGCCTACCAGGCGTCGTTCCCTGTCGCGGCCAAGACCGCGGCTGCCCATAGCTACCGTGGCGTGGTGCTCATCGCGGGCTTCCGGGTGCCGAGCGCCGCCGTCTGGGTGCCGCGTGCCAAGCACACCACCGGCGCCACGATCATCGGCGGCCCGAGCACGTCGCCGTCGCCGTCCGCGAGCACATCGCCGACAGCCACGCCGACGCCGACGCTGACTTCGATGCCTTCCCCGACGCCGACGCCGACCGATTCCGGCAGCCCCGCGCCGACGGGCGCCACCCCGACGCCGACCGACCCGTCGAGCCCCCCGCCGACCGGCTCCGCGGATCCCGCCGGCTCGCCGGCCCCGTCCGCGCCGTCGTCCAGTGCCAGCCAGTCGGCGCGTTTCCTCTAACGCCTCCTGCCCGCCACGACGACAATCGTCATCCCGAACGAGTTGGGCTGACTCCGGACTCCCTCGGTCAGAAGTGGCCGGGCGGACGCCTGGCGATGGTGAGCGCCCACGGAATGACGATGAGCAGAAACCACGGCAGCCAGGCCGCGCCGCCCGCGACGATGCCGGCACCGAGCCAGATGACCAGAAGCAGCGCGCTGGCCGCCGTCCAGGTGAGCCAGGTGGCGATCCGCTGCAGCGGCGGGCCCTCGCCGCGCCTGTTAATCCCCGGGCCGCCGCGGCGGCGCACCGCGCCAGGCGGCGCCGGGCGGATGCCCGCCGACGGAAGCTGGTACAGGTCGATGGCGGGCAGGTCGGCGAGCAACTCGTCGAGTTCGCCGAGCGTCCGCGCGGCGAACACCTGGCCGAGCCGCTCCTCGAACTCCTCGCCGGTAAGCCTGCCGACCGCATGATGCTCGCGCAGCAGCGCCGCCGTCCGGTCGCGGTCCGCGTCGGAGGCGCGCAGCCGCGGGTCACCCGGCATCGGGCCCGCCATCGGTGACGGAAACCGCTGGCTCCCGCAGAGTCAGCCGCACCCGTTCGGAATGCCCTGTTTCTGCTGACTTTTCCTCTTCGCGTGCCGTCAGTACCCAAGGACCCTCGGGGGTGATGGCCACCGTGTGCTCGAAATGCGCGGAACGCGACCCGTCGACGGATACAACCGTCCACCCGTCGTCAAGTTCTGCGACGTGCCGGCCGCCGCGGGTGATCATCGGCTCGATCGCCAGCGCCATTCCCGCCCGCATCCGCGGCCCCTGTCCTGGCGGTCCGTAGTTGCGGACAACCGGGTCCATGTGCATTTCCGTGCCTATGCCGTGGCCGGTGTACTCCTGGATCAGGCCGTAGCTGCCGGACGCGCGCACGGACCGCTCGACCGCGTGCGAGATATCGCTCAGGCGCCCGCCGGCGACCGCCTGCGCTATCCCTGCCCACATCGACGCCTGACAGGCGTCGAGCAGCGCCTGGTCGGCGGGGTCGATCTCACCCACGCCGACGGACAGGGCGGAGTCTCCGTGCCATCCGTCGAGGATGGCGCCGCAGTCGATGGAGATCACGTCGCCGGACCGCAGCAACTGGTCCGGGCTCGGGATGCCATGCACGACCTGCTCGTTGACGGACGTGCAGATCGATGCGGGATAACCGAAATAGCCGAGAAACGACGGCACGGCCCCGGCCGCCCGGATCTCGCGCTCGGCGATCGAGTCAAGCTCGGCCGTGCTGATCCCCGGTCGCACGGCCTCCTTGAGCACCGTCAGCGTCCGCGCGACGACCTGGCCCGCCGCGTGCATGCGGTCAATCTGCTCAGGTGACTTGACCTGAATAGCCGGTTCCTTCCGCAGCCGCATGCCGCACCTCCAGATCCCACGCTACCCGCATGGCGGCGCGCCTCGTCTGTTCAGGAAACGTAGGGTTGCAGCGCGGAAAGCGCCCGGGCAGTGACCTCTTCCACCGGCCCGGTCGCGTCGATGCCGACCAGGATTCCCTCGTCGGCGTAGAACGCGATCAGCGGTGACGTCTGCGTGCTGTACACCTCAAGGCGGTGCCTGATGACCTCTTCCTTGTCATCGTCCCGCTGGAACAGCACACCGCCGCAGTCGTCGCAGATGCCCGGCTGGGACGGCGGGTCGTAAAGCAGGTGCCAGACCCGCTCGCAGCGGCGGCAGGTGCGCCGTCCGGACAGCCGCCGGACGACCTCCTCCTCGTCGACGACGAGTTCGAGCACCACCGTCAGGCGCTGGTCGAGTTCGGTGAGCATCTTCTTCAGCGTCTCGGCCTGAGGCACGTTCCGCGGAAACCCGTCGAGCAGGAAGCCCGCCTTGGCGTCCGCCTCGGCGAGCCGGTCCCTGACCATCGCCACGGTGATCTCGTCGGGCACGAGGTCGCCGCGGTCCATGTACTCCTTGGCCTTCACGCCAAGGTCGGTGTTGTTCGCGACGTTGTACCGGAAGATGTCACCTGTCGAAATGCGCGGGATCGCCAGGTGGGACGCGATGAAGTGGGCCTGTGTCCCTTTGCCCGCTCCGGGGGGCCCGACAAGGACGATGCGCACTACCGCAGGAAGCCTTCGTAATTACGCTGCTGCAGCTGGCTCTCGATCTGCTTGACCGTGTCCAGGCCAACGCCGACCATGATGAGCAGGCTCACGCCGCTGAACGGGAACTGGTTGCCCACGCCGAGCTGGGCGAGCGCGACGAGCGGGAAGAGCGCCACCACGCCGAGGTAGAGCGACCCGGGCGTGGTGAGACGGGTGAGAACGTAGCTGAGGTACTCGGCGGTCGGCCGTCCTGGCCTGATGCCGGGGATGAAGCCGCCGTACTTCTTCATGTTGTCGGCTACTTCGACCGGGTTGAACGTGATCGACACGTAGAAGAACGTGAACGCGACGATCAGCAGGAAGAAGGCGGCCAGGTAGATCCACATGGTGGACAGCGTCCCCGAGTTGCCGACCTCCAGGTAGCGCTGCACCCAGGAGACCCAGCCCTGCGGGTGGGTCTGGCTGCCGAACAGCGAAATCGCGAGCTGCGGTATGTACAGCAGGCTGGACGCGAAGATGACCGGGATGACGCCCGCCAGGTTCACCTTCATCGGGATATAGGTGGACGTGCCCCCGTACATCCGGCGGCCGACCATGCGCTTGGCGTACTGCACGGGGATGCGCCGCTGCGCCTGTTCCATGAAGACGACGAACGCGACGACCACGAAGACCACGACCACCGAGAGAATGCCGGTGAATGCCTTCTTTTGCTGGAAGATCGACAGCAGCTCGCCGGGGATGACCGCGATGACCTGCGTGAAGATCATGACCGACATGCCGTTGCCGACGCCGCGGTCGGTGATGAGCTCGCCCATCCACATGATCACCGCGGTGCCCGCCACCATCGTGATCACCATGGTCGCGATGCTGAAGACCGACGCGTTGGGGATGATCGGGTACGTGGAGACATCGCAGTTCGGGAAGAGCGTGCCGCTGCGCGCGAGCTCGATGTACCCGGTGGACTGGAGCACCGCCAGGCCGATGGTCAGGTACCTGGTGTACTGGGTGATCTTCGCCTGGCCGGACTGGCCCTCGTTCTTCAGCGTCTCGAGCCGCGGTATGACCACGGTGAGCAGCTGGAGAATGATGCTCGCGGTGATGTACGGCATGATGCCGAGCGCGAACACCGACATGTACTTAAGCGCGTTGCCGCTCAGCAGGTCGACGATCTGCAGCGTGCTCGCCAGGCCGGAGTGGGCCGCGACTCCCGCGCAGTGCGACACGTTGGACTGGTCGATGCCCGGGGCGGGCAGCGACGAGCCGAACCGGAACAGGGCGACGATGCCCAGCGTAAAAAGCAGCTTTTTGCGCAGGTCGGGCGTCCTGAACGCCCGGATGAACGCGGTCAGCATGCGTGATCCCTCTTCATCGGCGGAACCTGCGTATCAGCGGCTTCCGTATCCTACCCGCAGGCGCACCCATGCAGCTAGCTCGTCCAAGGGGCGTCCCCTTGAACGAGCCAGCCTTGGGTGCGGACTCAGTGTCCACTATGTGGTGGCTTACCTGAGCCTAACCGAGCAGCGTGACCGTTCCGCCCGCCGCCTCGATCTTCTGCCGGGCAGATGCCGAGACAGCGTGCGCGCTCACGCGCAGCGCCACGGACAGGTCGCCGTTGCCGAGCACCTTGACGAGCTCGCCACGGCGCACCGCGCCGCCTGCGGACAGGGACTCGGGAGTCACCTCGCCGCCGGACGGGAACAGCTCAGCGAGCCGCCCGATGTTGACGACCTGGTACTCGGTCTTGAACTTCGCGTTCGAGAAGCCCTTGAGCTTGGGCAGCCGCCGGTGCATCGGCATCTGGCCGCCCTCGAACCCGATCGGCACCTGGTAGCGGGCCTTGGTGCCCTTGGTGCCACGGCCCGCCGTCTTGCCCTTGGAGCCCTCGCCACGGCCGAGCCGCTGCTTGTCCTTGTGGGCACCGGGGGCCGGCCGCAGGTCATGCAGCTTCAGCATGGCTAGTCCACTTCCTCTACCCGGACCAGGTGGCGGACCGTGTGGATCATGCCCCGGAACACGGGGGTATCCGGCCTGACCGTCGACTGGCCGATCTTGCGCAGACCCAGCGAGCGCAACGTACCGCGCTGCGTGCTGTTCCCGCCGATCTTCGACTTGACCTGGGTCACCTTGAGCTGAGTCATCGGTTTCCCTCCCTTACGCGCTGGCCGTGGCCGCGGCACGCGCCGCGAGCATCGCCTTCGGCGCCACGTCCTCGATCGGCAGGCCGCGCTTGGCCGCGATCTCTTCCGGACGGCTCAGGTCCTTGAGCGCTGCCACCGTGGCGTGCACGACGTTGATCGGGTTGGACGAGCCTTGCGACTTCGACAGCACGTCGCCGATCCCCGCGCACTCGAGCACGGCGCGAACCGGGCCGCCGGCGATGACGCCGGTACCGGGGCTGGCCGGCTTAAGCAGGACCACGCCTGCCGCCGCCTCGCCCCGGACGGTGTGCGGGATGGTGGTGGCGATGCGCGGCACACGGAAGAAGTGCTTCTTGGCCTCTTCGACGCCCTTGGCGATCGCCGCGGGCACCTCCTTGGCCTTCCCGTAGCCGACACCGACCATGCCGTTGCCGTCGCCCACCACGACGAGCGCGGTGAAGCTGAACCGACGACCGCCCTTGACCACCTTGGCGACGCGGTTAATGGTAACCACGCGCTCCAGGTAGACGTTCTGCTTCTCGGTCTGACCGCCACGGCGGTCGTCGCGGCGCTCGCGCCGCTCGCCGCCGCCCTGGCCGCCGCGCCGCGGAGCTCCTGGCATTAGCTTTCCTTCCTATCGTTCATCACAGCGTCAGCCCGGCTTCCCGCGCGCTGTCCGCGAGCGCGGCCACGCGGCCGTGGTACTGGTAGCCGCCACGGTCGAAGACCACGGCGCTGATGCCGGCGGTCTTCGCCCGCTCGGCGACGAGCGCACCGACCAGCTTGGCCTTGGCGGTCTTGTCGCCATCGGCGGACTTGATCGACTCGTCCAGGGTGGACGCGGACACCAGGGTGCGACCCACGGTGTCGTCCACGACCTGCACGAAGATGTGCTTCGCGGAGCGGTTGACCACCAGGCGCGGACGTACCGCGTCGCCGGTGACCTTCTTGCGAACCCGCAGGTGACGCCGGATGCGGGCGCGGGTCTTCGCCGCGGTGCGCGGTCCCACCCGCCCGGTGGCGTATTCGAGCGATGACCTCTTGGCCTGGGTACCAGCCATGACTACTTACCAGCCTTCCCGACCTTGCGGCGGATGACTTCGCCCTGGTACCGCACGCCCTTGGCCTTGTACGGGTCGGGCTTGCGGATCTTGCGAATCCGGGCCGCGGTCTCGCCCACCAGCTGCTTGTCGATGCCCTCGACCACGAACCTGGTCGGCGCCTCGACGCGGAAGGTGATCCCCTCGGGCGGCGTCACGACGACCGGGTGGCTGAAGCCGAGGGAGAACTCGAGGTCCTTGCCCTTGGCGGCAACCCGGTAACCGACGCCGACGATCTCGAGGGTCTTGCTGAACCCGGTGGTGACGCCGGTCACCATGTTGGCGATGAGCGTGCGGGACAGCCCGTGCAGTGCACGGACCCGGCCCTCGTCGCTCGGCCTGGTGACCTTGAGCTGACCGTCCTCCTGGACCACGATGATCGGCTCGGCGACGGTGAGGCTCAGGGCGCCCTTGGGCCCCTTGACGCTGACCGCCTGGCCGTCGATGGCCACGTCCACTCCGCTGGGGACGGGAATGGGGAGACGTCCGATGCGTGACATTGTTGTTCCTCCCCTCCCTTACCAGACGTAGGCGAGGACTTCCCCGCCCACTCCGCTCTTCTTGGCCTGCTTGTCGGTCATCAGGCCGCCGGACGTCGAGATGATCGCGACGCCGAGCCCGCCGAGCACCCGGGGCAGGTTGTCCTTCTTCGCGTACACGCGCAGGCCGGGCTTGGAAACCCGCTTGATCCCGGCGATCGAGCGCTCACGCGCGTTGCCGTACTTGAGCGTGACCACGAGGTTCTTGCCGACCTCGGCATCCTCGACGCGCCAGCCCGCGATGTAGCCCTCCTGCTGGAGGATCTCCGCGATGTGCGACTTGATCTTCGAGTACGGCATGCCCACGGTGTCGTGGTAAGCCGAGTTGGCGTTGCGCAGACGAGTAAGCATGTCCGCGATTGGGTCGGTCATTGACATGGCCGTCTTGGCCTTCCTCGCCGCGGTTTCCGTCCCTGCGTGCCCTTGGGGCTCAGCGGACGGACCTACGGCGCGTAGAGATTCTTACCAGCTGGACTTCGTGATGCCGGGCAGCTCGCCGCGGTGCGCCATGGTGCGGAAGCAGACACGGCAAAGGCCGAACTTCCGGTAAACAGCGCGCGGACGACCACAGCGGGTGCACCGCGTGTAGGCCCGGACTTCGAACTTCGGCTTGCGGTTCGCCTTGACTACCAGTGCCTTCTTAGCCATTTTCTACCTCCTCCCGGTGCGCGGACCGGACTTCTTCTTCGGCTTAACCGGAATCGTTGCCGGGTCGGCAAACGGGAAGCCGAGCTGGCGAAGGAGCGCGCGGCCCTCGTCGTCGGTGGTCGCCGTGGTGACGAGGGTGATGTCCATCCCCCGCTGCCTGTCCACCTTGTCCGGGTCGATCTCGTGGAACATGACCTGCTCGGTGAGACCGAAGGTGTAGTTCCCCTGACCGTCGAACTGGCGGGGGTTCAGGCCGCGGAAGTCACGGATGCGGGGCAGCGCGATGGCGAGCAGCCGGTCGAGGAACTCCCACATCCGGTCGCCGCGCAGCGTCACGTGCGCGCCGATCGGCATGCCCTCGCGCAGCTTGAACTGTGCGATGGACTTCTTGGCGCGCGCCACGGCCGGCTTCTGGCCGGTGATCGCGGCCAGGTCCCTGACGGCACCGTCGATCAGCTTCGCGTCCCGCGCCGCCTCGCCGACACCCATGTTGACGACGATCTTGGTCAGCCCCGGGATCTGCATCACGTTGGCGTAACCGAATTCGTCCTTCAGCGCGGGAGCGATCTCGGTGCGGTACTTCTCCTTGAGCCGCGGCAGGGCCGGCGCCGCTGGTGCCTCTGCTGGCGCCATCAGATTTCCTTCCCGCTCGGACGCAGAACGCGGACCTTCTTGCCGTCCTCGTTGATCTTGTAACCCACCCGCGCCGGTCGCTTGGTCTCCGGATCGACCAGCTGCACGTTGCTCACGTGAATCGGCGCCTCCTGGGTCACGATGCCGCCTTCCTTGGCACCGCGGAATCCCTGGTTGGTCACCTTCTTGTTCTTCTTGATCATGTTCACGCCCTCGACGAGGACCTTGTTCGCCGTCGGGTAGGCCGCGATGACCGTCCCGGTTGCGCCCTTGTCCTTGCCGGCCATGACCATGACGTGGTCACCCTTTTTGATCTTCATTTAGAGCACCTCCGGCGCCAGCGAGATGATCCGCATGAAGCGCTTCTCACGCAGCTCACGGCCGACGGGGCCGAAGATGCGGGTGCCACGCGGATCCCCGCCGTCCCTGATGAGGACGGCTGCGTTCTCGTCGAAGCGGATGTAGGAACCGTCTGCGCGGCGGCGCTCCTTGCGGGTACGTACTACGACCGCCTTGACGACGTCGCCCTTCTTGACGCCAGCCCCGGGCAGCGCGTCCTTGACGGTCGCCACGATGACGTCACCGATGCCCGCGTATCGCCGGCCGCTGCCGCCGAGCACGCGGATGCACAGGATCTCCTTAGCACCCGTGTTGTCGGCGACCTTAAGCCGCGACTCCTGCTGGATCACGTCAACTCCTGCTTCGTCACGCCGGTGTGTTCCGCCGGCGATTCGCTATTACTTGGCTCGTTCGAGAATCTCGGCGACGCGCCACCGCTTGGTGGCGGAGAGCGGCCGGGTCTCCATCAGCAGTACGCGGTCACCGACGCCACACTCGTTCTTCTCGTCATGTGCCTTGTACTTCTTGGTACGGCGAAGAACCTTGCCGTACTTGGGGTGCTTCACGCGGTCCTCGACGGCGACGACGACGGTCTTGTCCATCTTGTCGCTGACCACGAGGCCCTCGCGGGTCTTCCGGTAGCCACGCTGCTCGCCAATCTCTTGAGTAACTGGCTCTTCGGCAGCAGTCTCGGCCGGATTGGTGCTCATACGGCCACCTCGCTGACGCTCGGGGTCCGCATTCGCGGACTCACTGTGCTTTCCGGTTCGCTCGCAAGCTCGCTCACTGTGCGCTCCCTTCGACGTCCGCGCTGTTCTCGTCCTCGACATCGGTGATGATGCCGAGCTCTCGTTCCCGCAGCACCGTGTAGATGCGGGCGATCTCCTTGCGCACGGCGCGCAGGCGCCCGTGGCTCTCCAGCTGACCGGTGGCACTCTGGAAGCGGAGGTTGAACAGCTCCTCCTTGGCCTCGGCCAGCTTGCTGGTCAGTTCCTCCGGGGAGGACGAGCGAAGCTCTGAGGCGGTCAAGCTCGTGGCCATCAGCCCTCACCCACCTCTCGCGTCACGATCTTGCACTTCATTGGCAGCTTGTGGATCGCGCGGCGCAGCGCCTCGCGGGCCACCGGCTCTGCGACACCGGACAGCTCGAACATGACCCGGCCGGGCTTGACGTTGGCGATCCACCACTCGGGCGATCCCTTGCCTGAGCCCATTCGGGTCTCGGCCGGCTTCTTGGTCAGCGGGCGGTCGGGGTAGATGTTGATCCACACCTTGCCGCCACGACGGATGTGCCGGGTCATCGCGATTCGGGCCGCCTCGATCTGGCGGTTGGTCACGTAGGCGTGCTCGAGGGCCTGGATGCCGAACTCGCCAAACGAAACCCTGGTGCCACCGCTCGCGGCGCCGGTCCGGTGCGGACGGTGCTGCTTGCGGTGCGCGACCTTACGCGGAATAAGCATTGGTCTCAGCTCTCCCCAGAGGTCTCAGCCTGCGGCTCCGCCGCCGGAGCGGAGGTCCGCTCGGGACGGTCGCTACGGTTGTCCGGGCGGTCGCCGCGGCGGGGCCGCCGCGCCTGCGGGCGCTCGCGACCGCCGCCGCCGGCGCGCTGCTGCGCGGCGCGGAGAGCGGCCTGCTGTGCCTCGCGGCCGGCCCTGGTCGGAGCCGCGTCGCCCTTGTAGATCCAGACCTTGACGCCGATCCGGCCGAAGGTCGTGCGCGCCTCGTAGAAACCGAAGTCGATGTCCGCACGTAGCGTGTGCAGCGGGACCCGGCCCTCGCGGTAGAACTCGCTGCGCGACATTTCGGCACCGCCAAGACGCCCGGAGCACTGCACCCGGATGCCCTTCGCGCCGCCCTTGGTGGCGCTCTGCATGGCCTTGCGCATGGCCCGCCGGAAGGAGACCCGGCTGGACAGCTGCTCCGCCACGCCCTGCGCAACGAGCTGAGCGTCGACCTCGGGGTTCTTCACCTCGAGGATGTTCAGCTGAATCTGCTTGCCGGTGAGCTTCTCCAGGTCACCGCGGATCCTGTCGGCCTCCGCGCCGCGGCGGCCGATCACGATGCCGGGACGCGCGGTGTGAATGTCCACCCGCACCCGGTCCGTGGTCCGCTCGATCTCGACCTTGGAGATGCCCGCCCGCTCCATGCCCTTCTGCAGCATGCGGCGGATCGCGACGTCCTCGGCAACGTAGTCCTTGTACTTCTTCTCCGCGTACCAGCGGCTCTTGAAGTCCGTGGTGATGCCCAGGCGGAACCCGTGCGGGTTAACCTTCTGTCCCACTAGCGGTTCCCTCCCTCAGTCTCGTCGGAGACCACGACGGTGATGTGGCTCGTCCGCTTGTTGATCCGGTATCCGCGGCCCTGCGCCCGCGGCCGGAACCGCTTGAGCGTGGGACCCTCGTCTACGTAGGCGGTGGAGACCCAGAGCATGCCCCGGTCCCGTCCGCCGATGTGGTCGGCGTTGGCGATCGCGCTGGCAAGCACCTTGCCCACGGTCTCGCTTGCGGCCTGCGGTGCGAACTGGAGCACCGCCTGCGCCTGGTCGGCGGGCAGCCCGCGGATCAGGTCCACCACCCGGCGCGCCTTCATCGGCGTGACGCGCACGTACCGCGCCCTAGCCCTGGCTTCCATTGGTGTTTCCCTCTTCTCAGGCTTATCGCCGGCTGCGCCGGTCATCCTTGACGTGGCTGCGGAAGGTCCGCGTGGGAGCGAACTCGCCGAGCTTGTGCCCAACCATCGACTCGGTGACGAACACCGGGATGTGCTTGCGGCCGTCGTGGACGGCGATGGTGTGACCCAGCATCGCCGGAACGATCATGGACCGCCGGGACCAGGTCTTGATAACAGTCTTGGTGCCCTTTTCATTCTGCACGTCCACCTTCTTCATCAGGTGGTCGTCGACGAAGGGCCCCTTCTTAAGGCTACGAGGCATCGAGGCTTGCTCCCTACCGCTTGTTCTTGCCGCGGCGGCGGCTGATCAGCCGGTCACTGGGCTTGTGCGCCCGGCGGGTACGGCCTTCCGGCTTACCCCACGGGCTGACCGGGTGGCGACCGCCAGAGCTCTTGCCCTCGCCACCGCCGAGCGGGTGGTCGACCGGGTTCATGGCGACGCCACGGACCGACGGCCGCTTGCCCTTCCAGCGGTTGCGGCCCGCCTTGCCGAGCTTGATGTTGCCATGCTCGGAGTTGCCGACCTCACCGACGGTCGCGCGGCACTCCACGCTGACCCGCCGGATTTCACCGGAGGGCATGCGCAGGGTCGCGTAGCCGCCCTCCTTGGCCAGCAGTTGAACGCCCGCGCCGGCCGACCGCGCGATCTTCGCGCCGCCACCGGGACGCATCTCGATCGCGTGGATCACGGTGCCGGTCGGGATCGACCGCAGCGGCAGCGCGTTGCCGGGCTTGATGTCGGCAGCAGGGCCGTTCTCCACCCGGTCACCCTGCTGCAGGCCCTGCGGGGCGAGAATGTACCGCTTCTCGCCGTCCGCGTAGTGCAGCAGCGCGATCCGCGAGGTGCGGTTCGGGTCGTACTCAATGTGCGCGACCTTCGCCGGAACCCCGTCCTTGTCGTGCCGACGGAAATCGATCAGACGGTAGGCACGCTTGTGCCCGCCGCCCTGGTGCCGGGCCGTGACCCGGCCATGAACGTTCCGGCCGCCCTTGCTGTGCAGCGGGCGGACCAGCGACTTCTCCGGCTCACTCCGGGTGATCTCGGAGAAGTCGGAGCCGCTGGCGCCACGCCGGCCTGGGGTGGTCGGCTTGTACTTGCGGATTGCCACCTGCTTCTCCTTAACTAACCGGTCCGCCGAAGATGTCGATCCGGTCGCCCTCGGCCAGGGTCACGATGGCACGCTTGGTGTCCACTCGCTTGCCCCAGCCGAACCGGGTCCTGCGCCGCTTGCCCTGGCGGTTGAGGGTGTTCACGCCGGTCACCTTCACCCGGAACACCTCCTCGACCGCCTGCTTGATCTGCGTCTTGTTGGCGTCTGGCGCGACGACGAACGTGTACTTGCCCTCGTCGAGAAGGCCGTAGCTCTTCTCGGAGACAACCGGCCGCAGCAGGATGTCCCGGGGGTTGTAGATCCTCACTCCGAGCCCCTCTCCACGAACACAGCCAGCGCGGCCTTGGTGAAGACCACGTAGTCGCTGGCAAGCACGTCGTAGGTGTTGAGCTGGTCCTCGGCGAGCAGGTGCACGGCCGGAACGTTGCGCAGCGACTTCCAGGTCAGCTCGTCCTCGTGCAGCGTGACGACCAGGACGTTCTTCTCGGCGCCGCCGGTCACCGTGTTGAGCACGGCGAGCGCGTCCTTCGTCCGCGGCACGTCGCCCTCGACGAACGAGGAGACCACGTACACGCGCTCGCTGGCAGCCCGGTCGGACAGCGCGCCGCGCAGCGCCGCGGTCTTCATCTTCTTCGGCACCTTCTGGGTGTAGTCCCGGGGAACCGGGCCATGGGCGACGCCGCCGCCGGTGAACTGCGGCGCGCGGGTCGAGCCCTGACGGGCCCGGCCGGTGCCCTTCTGCCGGTACGGCTTCCTGCCGCCGCCGCTGACCTGACCGCGGGTCTTGGTTGCGTGCGTGCCCTGCCTGGCGGCGGCACGCTGCGCGACCACCACCTGGTGCATCAGCGGCACGTTGATCTTGGCCGCGAAAATCGCGTCGGGCAGCTCGGCGGTGCCAGCGTTCTCACTCGACGGCGAGACGACGTTGACGGTGCTCATCAGTTCCCTCCTCGTGCCGCGGAGCGCACCACGACAAGGCCGCCGCGGGGGCCGGGAACGGCACCCTTGATCAGCAGCAGGTTCTTGTCGCCGTCCACGGCGTGCACGGTCAGGCTCTGCACGGTGGTGCGCTCGGCACCCATCCGGCCGGCCATCCGGACACCCTTGAACACGCGAGCCGGCGTGGCGCACGCGCCAATCGAACCGGGCGAGCGGTGCTTGCGCTGCGTGCCGTGCGAGGCGGAAAGGCCCTTGAAGCCGTGCCGCTTCATGACACCCGCGGTGCCCTTGCCCTTGGACTTGCCGGTCACGTCGACCCGCTGGCCGGCCTCGAACAGCGCGGCGGTCAACTCCTGGCCGAGCGTGTACTCGGATGCGCCCTCGGTGCGGATCTCCGCCACGTAGCGGCGCGGCGTCACGCCGGCCTTCTCGAACAGGCCAGCCACGGGCTTGGTGACCTTGCGGGGGTTGATCTCCCCGAAGCCGATCTGGACAGCGGAGTAGCCGTCGTTGTCCGGCGTGCGTACGGCCGTGACCACGCACGGGCCGGCCTGCACCACCGTGACAGGCACTACCTGTCCGGTTTCGTCGAAGACCTGGGTCATGCCAAGCTTGGTGCCCAGGATCCCTGTCAGTGCCATGATCAGTGAGTCCTCAGAGCTTGATCTCGATGTAGACGCCGGCCGGGAGGTCGAGCCGCATAAGCGAGTCGACGGTCTTCGGCGTCGGGTCGATGATGTCGATCAGCCGCTTGTGCGTCCGCATCTCGAAGTGCTCGCGCGAGTCCTTGTACTTGTGCGGCGAGCGGATGACGCAGTACACGTTCTTCTCGGTAGGCAGCGGCACGGGCCCGGCAACCTTAGCGCCGGTACGAGTCACCGTGTCGACGATCTTCCGCGCCGAGCTGTCGATGATCTCGTGGTCATATGCCTTGAGCCGGATGCGGATCTTCTGTCCCGCCATTGTGGCCTCGGTTCCTCTACTTCGCTGTTATCCCCCGGGGGGGCCGACCCCCCGTACCCCCCGATGTCCCGCTGGGGCGGGCCCGATGGCCAAAAACCGCCATCGTATCGGGCCCGCCCCGGCGGGACCGGGGTGTCCGGGTGCCTGTCTGTATCCCCCCGGCTGTCCGGCTGGGGCAACTATCGGGCTGCAAGGATCGGGGCGGCCAGCGCCTTGCGGCCACTGGCCGCCCCGACGGCCTAGCTACTTGTTGATCTTGGTGACCCGGCCGGCGCCGACGGTGCGGCCACCCTCGCGGATCGCGAACTTCAGGCCCTCTTCCATGGCGATCGGCTGGATGAGCTGAATCGACATGTCGGTACGGTCACCCGGCATCACCATTTCCGTGCCCTCCGGCAGCGTGACCACGCCGGTCACGTCGGTGGTACGGAAGTAGAACTGCGGCCGGTAGTTGTTGAAGAACGGCGTGTGGCGGCCGCCCTCCTCCTTGGACAGGATGTAGACCTGGCCCTCGAACTCCGTGTGCGGGGTGTTGGTGCCCGGCTTGATGATGACCTGGCCGCGCTCAACGTCCTCGCGCTTGATGCCGCGGAGCAGCAGGCCCACGTTGTCGCCAGCCTGGCCCTCGTCGAGGAGCTTGCGGAACATCTCCACGCCGGTGACGGTGGTGGAGGTGGCCTTCTCCTTGATGCCGATGATGTCCACGACCTCGCCGGTGTGGATGACACCGCGCTCGATCCGGCCGGTCACCACGGTGCCGCGGCCGGTGATCGAGAACACGTCCTCGACCGGCATGAGGAACGGCTTCTCGACCTCACGCACCGGCTCGGGAATCGCGTCGTCCACGGCGTTCATCAGCTCGAGGACCGACTCGCCCCACTTCTCGTCGCCCATGAGCGCGGGGTGGGCCGCGACACGCACGACCGGCACGTCGTCGCCCGGGAACTCGTACTGGGTGAGCAGCTCACGGACCTCGAGCTCGACGAGCTCGAGGATCTCCTCGTCGTCCACCATGTCGCACTTGTTGAGCGCGACGACGATGTACGGCACGCCGACCTGGCGGGCGAGCAGCACGTGCTCGCGGGTCTGCGGCATCGGGCCGTCAGTGGCCGCGACCACGAGGATCGCGCCGTCCATCTGGGCGGCACCGGTGATCATGTTCTTGACGTAGTCCGCGTGACCCGGGCAGTCAACGTGCGCGTAGTGCCGCTTCTCGGTCTGATACTCGACGTGCGAGATCGAGATCGTGATGCCGCGCTCCTTCTCTTCCTTCGCGTTGTCGATCTGGTCGAACGCGTAGAAGGGGTTGACATCCGGGTACTTGTCGTGCAGCACCTTGGTGATCGCCGCGGTCAGGGTCGTCTTACCGTGGTCGATGTGCCCGATGGTGCCGATGTTGACGTGCGGCTTAGTCCGCTGGAACTTTGCCTTCGCCACTGGTTTCTCCTCGTTGCGATCCGGCCCACCGCGGTGGGTCTGGAGTGATTCTGGGTTCCTAATGCCTGCTGTTGCGCTGCGGTGAGCTACTCGCCGCGCGCCTTGGCGATGATCTCCTTGGCGATGCCCGGCGGCACCTCGGCGTACGAGTCGAACTGCATGCTGTAGTTCGCCCGTCCCTGCGTCTTGGAACGCAGGTCGCCGACGTAACCGAACATCTCCGAGAGCGGAACGAGAGCCTTGATCACCCGGGCCCCGGTTCGTTCCTCCATGGCCTGCATCTGACCGCGCCGGCTGTTGAGGTCGCCGATCACGTCACCCATGTACTCATCGGGTGTGGTGACCTCGACGCTCATGACCGGCTCGAGCAGGACAGGGTTGGCCAGCGCGGCGGCCTTCTTGAAGGCCATCGAGCCGGCGATCTTGAAGGCGAGCTCCGAGGAGTCCACCTCGTGGTAGGCACCGTCGGTCAGCGTCACCTTGACGTCGACCATCGGGAACCCAGCCAGCACGCCGAACTCGGCGGCTTCCTGGCATCCGGCGTCGACCGACGGGATGTACTCCCGCGGTATGCGGCCGCCGGTGACCTTGTTCTCGAACTCGTAGCCGCCGCCGTCACCGCCGGTCGGCCCCAGGTTGATGATCACGCGGCCGAACTGACCGGAACCGCCGGTCTGCTTCTTGTGCGTGTACTCGACCTTCTCAACCAGCTTGCGCACGGTCTCGCGGTAGGCCACCTGCGGGCGGCCGATGTTCGCTTCGACCTTGAACTCGCGGCGCATCCGGTCGACCAGCACCTCAAGGTGCAGCTCGCCCATGCCCGCGATGATCGTCTGCCCGGTCTCCTCGTCGGTCCTGACCTGGAAGGTCGGGTCCTCCTCGGCGAGCCGCTGGATGGCAGTGCCCAGCTTCTCCTGGTCGCCCTTGGTCTTCGGCTCGATCGCCACGTTGATGACGGGCGCCGGGAAGGTCATGGACTCCAGGATCACCGGCGCGTTCTGCGCGCACAGCGTGTCACCCGTGGTGGTGTCCTTGAGGCCCATCACGGCGACGATCGACCCGGCGACCGCGTTCGGGCGCTCTTCGCGCTTGTTCGCGTGCATCTGGTAGATCTTGCCGATCCGCTCCTTGCGGTCCTTGATCGAGTTCAGCACCTGCGTGCCGGTCTCGAGAGTGCCCGAGTAGATGCGGATGTAGGTGAGCTTGCCCAGGTGCGGGTCCGCCATGATCTTGAAGGCCAGCGCGGAGAACGGCTCGTCAGGGTCGGCGTGCCGCTCGACGACCTGGTCCTCGTGGCCGAGCGCGTGCCCCTTGATCGACGGGATGTCGATCGGGGACGGCAGGTACGCGACGATGGCGTCCAGCATCGGCTGCACGCCCTTGTTCTTGAAGGCCGTGCCGCACAGCACCGGGTTGATGGCGCTGGAAAGCGTCGCCCGGCGGATCGCCGCGACGAGCTGCTCCTCGGTGGGCTCTTCGCCGCCGAGGTAAAGCTCCATCATCTCGTCGTCGTTCTCCGCGACGGTCTCGAGAAGCTTGTCCCGCCATTCACGGGCCGCCTCCGCGTGGTCGGCCGGGATGTCGACGACGTCGTACTTGTCGCCCTTGCCCTCGGTCGTCCACAGCAGCGCGCGCATGCGCACCAGGTCGATCACGCCGCGGAAGTCGGACTCCACGCCCCACGGGAGCTGAACCACAGCCGGGGTCGCGCCCAGGCGGCTGATCATCATCTCCACGCAGCGGTGGAACTCCGCGCCCACCCGGTCCATCTTGTTCACGAAGCAGATGCGCGGTACGTCGTACTTGTCCGCCTGCCGCCAGACCGTCTCCGACTGCGGCTCAACCCCGGCCACGGCGTCGAACACCGCGACCGCGCCGTCGAGCACGCGCAGGGAGCGCTCCACCTCGACGGTGAAGTCGACGTGGCCCGGCGTGTCGATGATGTTGATGGTGTGGTCCAGCCACGACGTGGTGGTCGCGGCGGACGTGATCGTGATGCCGCGCTCCTGCTCCTGCGGCATCCAGTCCATGGTGGCCGCGCCATCGTGGACTTCACCGATCTTGTAGTTGATGCCGGTGTAGAAGAGGATCCGCTCGGTCGTCGTCGTCTTGCCCGCGTCGATGTGCGCCATGATCCCGATGTTTCGGACCTTGGCGAGGTCTGCGGCGGTCTGGGTGGCCACGTTAAGCGTCCTTAGTACTCGTATTGCTCGGCGGTCTGGGTGTTACCAGCGGTAATGAGCGAAGGCCTTGTTGGACTCCGCCATCTTGTGCGTGTCCTCACGGCGCTTGACGCTCGCGCCAAGGCCGTTGCTGGCGTCGAGCAGCTCGTTCATCAGCCGCTCGGTCATCGTCTTCTCCCGGCGCTGGCGCGCGTACAGGACGATCCAGCGCAGGGCCAGGGTGGTGCTGCGCGATGCGCGCACCTCCACAGGAACCTGGTAGGTGGCGCCGCCCACGCGGCGGCTGCGGACCTCGAGGGTCGGCTTCACGTTGTCAAGCGCGCGCTTGAGCGTGACGACCGGGTCGTTGCCGTTCTTCTCACGGCAGCCCTCGAGTGCGCCGTACACGGTGCGCTCGGCGAGCGAGCGCTTGCCGTCCTTGAGGATCTTGTTGGCGAGCGCGGTAACGAGCGGCGAGCCGTACACCGGGTCGGTGACCAGCTGCCGCTTCTGCGCGGGGCCCTTACGCGGCATCTCAGCTCTTCTCCTTCTTCGCGCCGTAGCGGCTGCGAGCCTGCTTGCGGTTGCGGACACCCTGGGTGTCCAGCGAACCGCGGATGATCTTGTAGCGGACACCCGGCAGGTCACGCACACGACCGCCGCGCACCAGCACGATCGAGTGCTCCTGAAGGTTGTGCCCCACGCCCGGAATGTAGGCGGTGACCTCGATCTGGCTCGTCAGCCGGACGCGGGCGACCTTGCGCAGCGCCGAGTTCGGCTTCTTGGGCGTGGTCGTGTAGACGCGCGTGCACACACCACGGCGCTGCGGGCTCTGCTTGAGCGCCGGCGTCTTGTTCTTCGACACCTTGTCCTGCCGGCCCTTGCGGACCAGCTGCTGGATCGTGGGCAACCGAGTCTCCGTCTTCCCGTCGTGTTCCTACTGTCAAGCTCGCGGACTCGCCACAGGCTTTCCCGCTAGCGGGCGCACAGTGCCGAGCTAAAAATCGCCGGTTTCCCGCCAATTTCACCCGTTTGACCTGCAAGTTTTCGCTCTCCGCCGACCCCCGAGGTCGGGTGTGTCGCGGTTGGCCTCCGGCCGACGGCGAACACCATCTCACGGGTCAGCAGCCCACACCCAGCCGAATCTGGACTGCAAAGGGAGAGAGTCCACACGGCCAGCTGTCCGGCCACCCGTATCAGGGCCGATCTGCTGGCACGCAGGCGCCCGCGCGGAGACGGGCACGAATGTTAAAGGTACCACCCGTGTGCTCGTCGGCCAAATCAGCTTTGGCCTACCCGCACGGCTTTCCGCGTATAAGTCTACCGGTTCCCGGAAGCACGCGCAGACTACCCCTGCTAGTGCCCGAATTGTTGTAACACGCCGCACCGTCGCCGCATTCCCGC
>Ga0335083_10001437_pt1 | contig 32894 bp, 17 predicted proteins | sample Lox_Sample_42_FD_206716 | JGI IMG/M metagenome (GOLD analysis project Ga0335083, IMG submission 206716) | Soil microbial communities from Loxahatchee National Wildlife Refuge, Florida, United States - Lox_Sample_4.2 | ecosystem: Environmental > Terrestrial > Soil > Wetlands | place: USA...
CGCGGCGGCCGTCGCGAACTGCCTCTCGGCAAGCCTGCTCTTCTGCGTGCGCAAGTTCAAGCAGAGCCTGGGCAAGGTGCGCACCGAGGTAACCGGCGAGCTGACACGTAACGAGCGTGGTCGGCTGCGGATCAGCCGTTTCGACGTGCGGATCCATCTCGCAGAAGAGCCGGAACACATCGGCCACTTCGATCGCTGCCTACAGCAGTTCGAGGACTTCTGCGTCGTCACCGACAGCATTCGGCGGGGCATACCGGTGCGAGTGCAGATCCTGGACGGTGCTGGACGCAGTGTCTATGCGGCCGGCGACGAGCAGGTGCATAGCGCGCAGCAGCAGTCCTGAGCGGCTCACACCTCGTTTTCCGGCGCAGCCTTCGTGCGGGGGCGCTACGAGCGGGCTGGCGCTGCGAACGGCACCCGTCCGCAGCTGCCTCGGAACCTGTTTGGGCGGCTACCGGGTCGATCGACGCAACCGGTCGGCTTCCAGCAACAGGCCTGTGCTCTGTGCGATCAGCCTGATCGCCTCTCCTTCGTCGATCGCGTGGCCGCTGAACGCAGCGGCGTCGAGCATCGCCTTGATCCGCGACGCCACCGCATCACGCTGATCGGTCAGGATCTGTATGCGGCTCTCGATCCTGGTGTACGTGCTGTCGTCCGTAGCAGAGCCGCTTTGCAACGCCTTGGTCGAGGCTGCGAGCAGGTCCTTGGCGAACTGGCCGAACGGTGCATTCACCTGCTTGTACGCATCGCCGAGCAGCACCAACGTCGCACGTCGCGCGCGCAGGCTTTGCGGCACGGCCCAGTCCTGTGCCAGCTCGACGACCGTGCGTCCGTCGTGAACGTAGTCGTCCCGCAGCCCCAGGAGCGCCAGCATCGTCGGGCGCACGTCGGTGTGGTCGGTCCAGATCCCTGTCGTGCCCAGCCGGCGAACGCCCGGGCCGACGAACCCGAGCCACGTCTGCGCGATCTCCGGTTGGATGTCCCCGTGGTTCCAGGCAAACAGCGGATTGATGCAGGTCTTGCAGGTCGAAGCGGGGAAGTCCGTGAGAAAGTAGTCCGGATCTGCGAACAGCACGAACGTGGCGTTGCGAGCCGGGTCCGCAGGCACGATCATGTGCAGCGTCTTCATGCCGGTCTGGTCGGCCATCTGGACCATCAGGTTGTCGATCGCGCCGCTGTAGGGATTCACGGCGGTGAGGTTGGCGATGTCGCGCTCGAACTCACGGGTGAGTGGGTGGGTCTGCGGCAGGGGCCCGCCGCCCTTGTCGGCTAGATAGAACGGCGGCGCATCGTCTCCGTGGACCGTGAACGCGTTGGGCGCCCCGGCGACGAGAAACTGGGAGTTGAGATTGGGGAATTGCTCGCCCACCAACGTGTCGATGTTCGCATTGATCTCGCCGATCTCGTTCGTACCATACAGGCACGGCGTGTGGACGCCGTCGCAATCGGTCTTCTGCACGCCCACGAAGTGATCGCCCTCGTCCACTGTGAACACGAACAGAGTATTGTCCTTGGTGATCCCATCGGCGGCGAGGCGCGCGAAGAACGCCGCGAACGCATCGTCGTAAGCCTTCAGCTGCTCTACGTAGCCCTCGTCGCCGGGTCCGAACGCGACATGCTGGTTCCCCGACACGCCGTGAAAGTCGTGCGCGTCGGAGATGTAGGCATACGTGACCGGAACGCCCTTCTCCTGCATCGCGGCGACGTAGGCCAGCGAGATCGCGGCGGACATGCCGTCGAAACCGGGGAAGCCGGGTTGGTTGAACGGGTCGGTGATGGGATTGCCGAGCAGATCGAACACGACCTGCTGCCCTCCGGTCAGCACGGGGTTGATCTCCTGCGCTCCGAACAACCCCATGAAGCCCGCATACCCGTTGGGCTCATCCGGCAAGAGGTCGGCCTGGCCTGCCGCACAGATGGCCGAACCTTGGGCACAGTGAATGGCGAAGCCGACGAAGTCGGTCTGCGCCTTGGCGCGAGCCGCGGTGCCGGCTGGGGCCGCGTTCGATTGCACCGCCTCCGTGAACTGCGGCGACGGATTGCCGAACACCTTGGTGATGTCGCCTGTCGGGCCGGTACCGGTGTTCTCCAGCACGATGTTGGCCATCGCCACGGCGCCCACGTCGCAGCCCGCTCGTGTGAATGGCACCCAGGGCGCAGGCACATTCGTGCCCGCGGGCGTGATCATGTTGGGAACCGTCGGTGTGTTCGTGGCCGATACGGCGTCCGTCCAGTACCCGAACGAGCTCGGGAAGGAAAAGCTCCCGCTGCTGGAGGTGCGCACGTAGCTGTTGGACACAGTCTGACCGTGCCGGTCGGGGTAGACGCCCGTGAGCGACGAGAGAAACCCGCCCGCGGTATGCGAGATCAGTATCGTGTGATCGTTGCTCACGAGCGTGCCGTTGTTCTTCAGAAAGCTGAGCAGATGCGGCATTTGCTCCAGATCCGACGGCACGTTCGGGTTGTCGCGCCGGAAATGCGTGTTGTCGAATTGCACGTAGATCACGTGCCGGATGTCGCCCCGCGCCGAGTTGAGCTGGCAGGCGGCTTGCGCCGTCGTTCCGAAACAGACTGCGAGCCCAACTGCAACCGATGCGATTCGCCACGGCCGGCATGACGCGACGGCATGGGCAAGGAATTGGCTCATCGTTCCTCCGTGTAGATGCATAGACGGGACCCAGGTTGCGGAGGCGTGCAGCGCACCGCGCGGAAGCGCGAGCGCGTGGAGCAGGCTCATGGGCGCAGGCTCCGCGTGCGTAGCCTAGCCCGCACGCGTGAAGAGCTCGTTGCCGGCTCGTGTAGGATCTGTTACCTGCGTGAGGCACCCGGTGAGCAGCTCGGCTCATCCGGTGTGCGGTCGCAGGAGGTACGGCGAAGCGTTACTGGGACTCGGTAGCGCGCGCCGGCCCGATGAGCGTGGCGCCGCCATCGACGACCAGCGTCTGTCCCGTGATGAAGCGGGCATGCCTGGATAGCAGGAACCGAACGGCGTATCCCACATCCCATCCGGTGCCTTCGATGCCCAGTACGGAGGCCTTGCGGCGCCGCTCGCGCGCCTCTTCGCTCATCCCGGCCGCGGCCACCATCGGCGTGTACACGGGACCGGGCGCCACGCAATTTACGCGGATCCCGTCCGGGCCATGATCCACCGCCATCGCGCGGGTGAGGGCGATGACTGCACCTTTGGAGGTGGAGTACGCGGTCATGCCGCGCGGCCGCAGTGCGGCGATGGAGGCGACGTTGACGATCGCCCCGCCTGCGGCCGTCCGAACCATGGCCGGGATCGCGTGCCGGGATGCGAGAAACATGCTATCGACATTGACCTGCATCAACCGGCGCCAGCGCTGCGGGTCTTCGGCGACCACGCTGCCCGTGCTGGCGATCCCGACGTTGTTGTCCAGGAAATCGAGCCGCCCGAACTCGGCAACCGCCGCTTCGACCATCTTCCGGCACTCGTCTTCCTCGGTCACGTCCGCGGCGAACGCCACGGCCTCGCCCGCTTCCTCGACGATCATCTCGACGGTGCGCCGCGCCAGATCCAGGGCCCGGTCCACTACCAGCACACGGGCCCCGGCGCGGGCGAGGAGGATGCATGCCGCTCGACCGTTGCCGATGCCGTCTCCCAGGGCACCGCCGCCGGTCACGATCGCGACTTTGCCGGCGAGCCCGGCGTCCTTCCCGAAATCGGATGTCACCACATGCGCTCCTCTTCACTGTAGCGGGGATGGGTTGCGGTGGTCAGCTTACCCCCACAGGCCGGCTGGCCCCGTTGCGGAAATCTACACCCGGATGGAAATTCTCGCGGCCGAGGGCCCCATTTGACAGCTCGCAGGTCCGCCAGTACCGTTCACCTTCCGGAGAGACCTGGTCCGTTCTCCCGTCTCGCACTTTTCGCATCGCTCGGAGCCGACATGCCGCCAGTTTCTTCGCCGCGTGAGATGCCTAGCCCGGACGAGCTTCCGGCCGTCACTGCTCGGCTGACGTACCTGGCTTCCGGCCAGGGTCCCGTTCAGGTCCGCGTCTATCCGCCTGGCAGCGGCCTTGCCACGGTCCGCCCGCCCTCCCTCCAGCGCGAGGTGACGATCCGCGACGCTCGTGCGGTCGCCGGCCGCCTCGAGCTCGACGTCCACGGGTTCGAACTGCATTCGCACCGCTCGGAGTTCACCGATTTCTACGACGGGGCCGCCGTCCGGCAGCGCTATTACCCCGAGGTCCAGGCTGCGATGCGTGCGCTTACCGGCGCGCTGGCTGTGGTGGTGTTCGACCATAACATGCGCAGTGCTGTGCGTGCCGCTCGCGGCGAGATCGGCGTGCGGGTGCCGGTGGACCAGGTGCACAACGACTACACGGAGCGGTCGGGGCCCAAGCGGAAGCGGGAGATCCTCGCCGCCGCCGGACGCTCCGACCTTATGGACCGGCACTTTGCTTTCGTCAACCTATGGCGGCCGATCGTTGGGCCAGTCTGGGACAACCCACTGGCGGTGTGCGAGGCGCCCAGCGTCGCGCGCGAGGACCTGGTGCCGACTGAAATCCAGCACTTCGGTGAAGAGGACTTGACCACTCCGCGCCATACCGGCGAGATTTACTCGGTGCGCTACAACCCTGCGCACCGGTGGTTCTATCTTTCGCAGATGCGGCCCGACGAGGTATTGCTGCTGAAGTGCTACGACTCGCGCACGGATGGCCGCGCCCGGTTCATGCCGCACACCGGCTTCCAGAACCCTGCATGCCCCAGCGCGTTCGTGCCGCGCGAAAGCATCGAAGCGCGCACGCTGGTGGTGTTCGACGCGCGTCTCTGACATCGGTGTAGACAGGAGCGAGGCTGCACGCATGTACGACCTGCTGATCCGCGGCGGCACGATTGTCGATGGCTCGGGCAGTGCCGCCTTCACCGGCGACGTCGCGGTCGATCACGGCCGCATCGCTGCGGTCGGTCGCATCGAGGGCGCGGCCCGCCGCACGTTGGATGCCGGCGGCCTGCTGGTCACTCCCGGGTTCGTCGACGTACACACGCACTACGATGGCCAGGCCACTTGGGACCCGCTGCTGACTCCCAGTTGTTGGCATGGGGTCACCACTGCGGTCATGGGGAACTGCGGAGTAGGTTTCGCGCCGATGAAAGCCGAGCGCCGCGAGTTCCTCATCGAGCTGATGGAAGGCGTGGAGGACATTCCCGGAGCGGTGCTCGCCGAGGGCGTCGATTGGGGCTGGGAGAGCTTTCCCGGGTATCTCGATGCGCTGGAGGCGAAGCCGCGCATCATGGACCTGGGCGCGCAATTGCCGCACGCCGCGCTGCGCTATTACGTCATGGGCGAGCGCGGCGCGGCGCGGGAGCCGGCGAACGTCGAAGACCTGCAGCGTATGGCTGAGCTCACCGAGCAGGCGCTCGCCGCCGGCGCGATCGGTTTCACCACTTCGCGCACGCTTTTGCACAAGACGGCGCGCGGCGAGTACGTCCCGAACTTCGGCGCAGCCGCACGCGAGCTCGAAGCGATCGCCGCCGGTGCGAAGCGCGCCGGCCGCGGCGTGCTGCAGTTGCTGTCCGACTTCACCGACCTTGACGCCGAGTTCGAGATGCTGTGCGATTGGGTGCGGGCGAGCGGCGGGAGGCCGCTATCCTTCACGCTGGTGCAGCGCCTCGAGGTGCCGCAGCAGTGGCGGCGTCTGCTTGAGTTGATCGATGCGGCGCAGGCGCGCGGCTTGCCGATCCGCGGGCAAGTGGCGCCACGCGCGATCGGTCTCGTGCTCGGGCTGCAAGCTACCCTGCATCCCTTCATGACCAAGCCGAGCTATCTCGCCATCGCACAACTGCCGCTCGCCGAGCGCGTGGCGCGCATGCGCGATCCGGCGTTGCGTGCCCGGATCCTTGCCGAGCCGTTCGATGCCCTGCCCGGCCGCATCCCGGATTTCATCGTCAACGTGCTGGCGCGGCTCGATCGCGTCTTCGCTCTCGGTGATCCGCCCGACTACGAGCCCATGCCGGAGGCGAGCGTTGCCGGGCGTGCGGCGAGCCTGGGCTGCGATCCGATCGAGCTGATGTACGAGCTACTGCTGGAGCGCGACGGCCGGGAGCTGCTGTTCGCGCCGGCGGCCAACTACGTCGACTGCGATTACGAAGCCGTGCTGACCATGCTGCGTCACCCGCATACCGTGGTCGGCCTGGGAGACGGCGGTGCCCACTGCGGCACGATCTGCGACGGGAGCTATCCCACCTACCTGCTGAGCCATTGGTGCCGCGATCGCTCGCGCGGGGAGCAGCTCCCGCTAGAGTTCGCGGTGCGCCGCTACACGCGCGCGCCTGCGGAGCTGGTGGGGCTGTACGACCGCGGCCTGATCGCGCCCGGCATGAAAGCGGACATCAACGTCATCGACCACTCGAGCCTGTATCTCTCGCCGCCGACCATCGTGCACGACCTACCCGCTGGCGGCCGCCGGCTGATGCAAACGGCACGCGGCTACGTTGCCACCATCGTCTCCGGAGAGGTCGTGATCGACCATGACCAGCCCACCGGTGCGCTGCCCGGCCGCTTGCTGCGCGGCGGGCGCGCGCATCCGGAGGCGTGAGGGGGCGCCCCGCCTTTGTCGCACTAGTTGAGTTGCCATCTCGGCGCCCGCGTTTCACGCGCGCCGAGCCCTGGACCGACTCGAATATGGGGGTTGATTGTGCCGCCGATGGCGCCGGTAAGGATCGGTCGTGATGTACGACCAGACACGCACGCCGGACTCGGTCGAAATTCGTCTTGACCACACGGTGAAGTACGCAGCCATACGATTGAAAGCCAGGGCGCATTCAAGCTCGGCCGCGCGGGAGGACAAGTATTAAGAGCAGGCGCGCTCGCGCGCGCCAAGCGCAACTCTTCGCTGTTGATTAAACGTTGGCTAATAGGTGACCCTTTCGCCGTCGCACCCGACAGTTCGAGGCCACCATGGATTTCGTGAGCGGAAGTGCAACGATCGGAGGCTCAATGCATCGAGCCTTATCTGGCTACAATCTCTTCGCTGCGCGCTAGATTCCAGATATCCGGGTTCTGCTCCTCAAGCTGCACCTCAAACCAGCTCCAACCGCGCTCATGAATGAGAGCGGCCTCCTGTGACGTAATCGGGACCAGATATGCGAAGACTATTGGCGGTTCTGGGCCTTCGAACTGAACTAGCGAGTCGGCAAATGGACTAGGATTCGTGACGTAGATCGCGTTGGCGGTGGATCCTGGGATCACGGAAGTCGATGGCCCGACTACTTCGCCCCGTAGCAAAGCTGCTCCTCGAGTCAGGACGTGTTCGGCGAAAGACAGCAAGAATGCGGCTACTTTGTCATTGCTCGCCGCGTCGTCCGCACACACGAGCAACTCCTGCCGGATTCGGCGCCCTTTGGGAAGGTTCAGCAGATGGTCGCTCAGCCCCAATGTCGCATATGTCCGTACCCCAGGTTGAGGTTGATCGTCGAAGCTAACGATTTGGACCCCATGTGTGGCGTTTTCGTCAGACCACCCCTGTGAGATGGGGCCGAAGTGTCGTTCGTAGTGCTCAGGAAGCGAGCTGTTTCCGTTAGCGACCATTGTCAGATCTGTTGCAAGCGACGCAGCGAAGTCGTGTATCGCGGTTGTATTCGTCGAGCACCTGACCTCGGGTTCTGCCCCTTAAGTCCCGGTCTCGCCACGGAGGGGTGTGGTCGTTGTCCCAATCTTTCGCTTTCGATCCTGGCTTGGACATGACTTCCGTGCCGTATGTCGGACACACCTTCCCACCCTGGGCGCCGTCTTGGGCGTTATCCCAGTTGCCCTGCTCGGTACCTTTACGAACACGCGACGGCCGCTTGGTTACGCCTTGGTTCTCGTTGCTGGCGGTGTCGGTCGCACTATCAGACTTGTTGAGGACGAGCCCCTCCATCTTATCCCGAGTCCAAGCGACAAATCCTCCCGGATCTCCGAGCGCTTCCTTCACCCCGGCCCAGGCTCCGCCTACGAATCCCGGTGTCGCGGTTTGCGCCGTCGGCGGAACAAGCCCAGGCTGGGAACCAAGAGAATTGTGGTGCGCAAAGTATCCCCCACCGATGAGTACGGCGCCGACCACCGCGATGACCACGAAGTAGGCGGCGGCCTCTCCGTCCGGATCGACGTACTTGTACGGGTTGTTGTTGCCGTACGCGTAGCGATTGAACGAGTGCAGGTTCGCTTCGGAGAACCCGGCTGGGTCTACGCCCATGAACCGCCCGAGCTGCCCGTCGTACCAGCGCGCCCCGAACTCGCTCAAGCCCGTCGTCTGGTCCACTGGCTTGCCGTGGAAGCGCACGTTGTTGGCCGCGCCCGCCCCCATGCCGAAGCGCGCCCCATAGGGCTGATAGTTCTCCTTCCATAGCAGCTCACCCGCCGCACCCGTGCCCGCCAGCGGGCTGCCGAAGAGATCGGTGTGGATGTAGGTCACCGTCTCGGTCTGGGCGCCCACCAGGCTTGTCGACAGCAGCCACACCCCGAGCACACCCAGGGCGCGACGCAGGCGTGCACCCAGCGAGCTCGGATGCTCCGTAGCATTCGACTCACGCACAAGCTTGTCCATGCTCAGTCCTCCAGGAGCAGATCGATGGCAGGCCGGATCGCCCCAGCCCCGAAAGTCAGCGGCGCCGTGGATTCGCTCGCTCCGTTGTTCACGTCCCCTGCGTACTGCGCTGTGATCCGATGGCGTCCGGAGGAGAGTTGGACGCCGGTCGTTGCTCGCCCATTCACCAGCAGCACCGTAGCCATCAGACGCCCGTTGTCGAAGAAGCTCACTTGCCCCTTGGGGGAAGCTCCCGTGACGCGCGCGGTGAGTGAGACCGGCTTGGCCCCGAGCGAGTGCGACTTCGTCACGGAGGTAGCGCTCGCTGTCAAAGCCCGCTCTACCTTGGCGACTAGGCGTGGTCCGAGGTAGACATAGTCGACAAGCGTGCCCCCTGCGGGAGCGAGCTCCATCAAGAGCTGTCCGCTGTGCGAGAACAGCGTATACACGGTCTGCCCGCTTTGTTCGCGCTTGACCCGCGAGTGCGTGCCGTCGAACTGATAGCTCACCGCGCCGGCCTGGCGCAGGTCGGAAGCGTCGTCGTAGGCGAAGCTTATGGTCCCGTTGGAGGTGACGTTGCCGTAGACGTCGTAGCTGAAGCTGTAGCCGCTGCCGCCGCTGACCGATTGCAGGCGGTTCCCCGCATCGTAGCTGTAGGTCAAGGCCAGCGTGCCCAGCACCTGGGTGCGGATGTTGCCCGCCCCGTCGTAGCTCAACGCGCCGCTGCCCCACGGACCGTTGGCTTTCACCAGTCGATTGATGTCGTCGTAGCCGAGGCTGCGCGAGAGCGTCGCGTCGACGCTGTCGGTGATCGCCAGCATGTTTCCGGCTGCATCGTACTGGAAGGTGGAGCCGAAGATCCCAGGCAGCGTCATCGCCGTGGGCCACAGACGCGTGGGGTGCAGTGTGTACGTGGTGCGCTTGCCGTTCGCGAAGGTGATTGCACTCGGGTGCCCGTTGTTGAAGTAGCTCACCGCGGTCACAAAGGGCGCGGCCTTAGTGGGGCGTCCCAGCGCGTCCGGCGCAAAGCTGACCACGCGTCCGGACGGGTACGTGATGGCAGACAGTTGACCGTTGCCGTCGGGCGTGTAGGCGACGTCGAACACCTGGCCGTCGACGCTCAGGTGCTCGCTGACCAAGAAGTTGTTGCCATCGTAGGCGTAGCTGTGCACCACACCCGCCCTCGCGGTCTGCACGAGGTTGCCGGCCTTGTCGTAGCTGTTGGCAATGTCGCCGGTCTGCGCCGACAGGAAGTGGACGGCGGTATTGCGGTCCAGGCCATCGTAGGTGAACGTAGTCTGCCCCGAGGCGCCGACCTGACGCGAGGTCATGTTGCCGATCGCGTCCCGGCCGTAGCGGGTCACGCCGGTCTCCGGATCACTCTCCGAGACGAGGTAGAAATGGCTGTCGTAGCCGTACGCGCGCGACAGCCCCGCCTGCGTGACGCGGGTCACCTGATCTAGTCCGTTGCGCTCTATCGTGACGCTGGCGGCCGCCACCGGGGCGGTGAGGGACACCAGTGCGGCGTGCGTCGGGTCGCCGTAGGATCGGTACCCGCGCCGCGTGACCTTTCCCCGCTCGTCCGTCGTGCTGATCACGTTCCCGGAGAGGTACTGCGTGGCGATGGCAGAGCCATCGGCGTGCGTCAACTTGATCTGCCGGTCCAGCATGTCGTACGCATAGCGGGTGAGCAGGGAAGGATATCCCGCAGACGACTCCGATACCTTACGGCCCAGCGCGTCGTAGGCGAGCACGGTGGCCACGCCGCTTTCGTCGATCTTCACGGCGCGGCCGAATCCGTCGTAGGTGATGACCTCCCGGAACGCCCCGCGAGTCAGCGTGCGCGTCGTGGCCGCCCACGCGATCGTCACGTCGTTGCGCACAGGATGATCGATGCGGGTCAGACGGTTCACCCCGTCGTAGCCATAGCGGGTGATGAAGCCACGTCCGTCCGTCTCGCTCGTCACCGTCCCTGCATCGCCTACGGTGCGCGATATCGTCACCCCTTCCGGATGCAGCTCCTGCTGGGGAATACCCCGCTTGTAGTTGTTGTAGATCGTAGTGACGCCTCTGGGATCGATGACCTGAGCGACGTCGCCGGTGCCGGAGTGGACATAACGCCAGATCACCCCATAGCGATTCATGAAGATCAGGTTGCCGTCGCCGTCGTATTCGCGCTGGATCGTTCCCACGCCGGAGATGGTCTCACTCGCCGGAGCGTGGATGATCCACCTGCTGGGATTGACGAACCAAGTGAGCGAGCGCGACCTCGTCGCATTGCCCGACTCGGCGATCGTGGCGGGATTGCCGTAGCTGTCGAAGCCGGCATAAGTGGTTCGGTAGGTCGTGCCGTCCTGCACGATTGTCCGGCTTACCAATACCGGCGCGAAAGTCGCGGCGTCGGTGACGAGTCTGCTCTGGTCCGGCCGGTAGTAGCTCTGGGCAGCGACCTGCTGGCTGCTCCACTGCAAGGATTCGGAATGCACCGAACCCGTGGTCCTCTGCAGCAGCAGGCCGACCTTCCACAGCTCGTTGTTGCCTACCGTACCCCAGCCGACATGCCGATACACCTCCGTTCCGGAGGGGGTGGTCACCGTGGTCGCATCGGCGATGCCGAAACCCGTGCTCGGCGCATAGCTGAACCTCCAGCTGCCGCCGGACGCGCTCTTGGATAGGACGACGGTAGACTGCATGCCGCCCGCCGACGAGCCAAACGACACCCTGCCGTATTGATAGCTGATGGTGCCCCCAGTGGGATACCTGAGCGACCTCAGGCAGAACTGCCCAACCGCGCTCGAGTTGGAGAAGTTGTAGTCATAGGTCCACGCCCCAGCGACCGGGCGCGTGACTGCGGTGAGATACCAGACACCCGGCGACGCCGGGTCACCGGCGTAGGAGAAGCTCCAGCTATAGCCGTTTGCGGAGATGGACGAGTACAACGGCGTGCCATCGCTCTGCACGGTATGGCCGAAGCTGACGAAGCGTCCATCACTTGCAGTCACCGAGCTGATCAGCAAGCGCCCCGCTACGGTTGTATACGCGATCGACAGCGAGTTTCCGTTGCGGTCGGTGATACGCTCCGCGTACCAGTAGTACGCGCCACCGTCGCTGTATGCCTTGCTCATTTGATACGAGACGCCCTCCGGGGAGGTCACGATGAGCCCGGTGCCGCCGCCGAAACATTGGGCGCGCCAGCGATTGACGCTGACATAGTCGGCGCCGGAGTACGCGGTGCGGCCGGCGAGGATTTGCTGGCTGCCGTCGGGAAGCTCGACCACCGGGGCGTGCAGCGTGTTGGTCCACAATGAACCGTCGCAGGGCAAGGCGTTGGACTTGGAGATGCGTCCGAGGTGCAGGGTCCAGCCTGCTCCGAGCGGGGAGTAGAGCGGAGGCCCGGCCAGGTCGTTGACGTTGGAGTAGCTGCGCTGGATCTGCAGGTCGAATCCTCCGTTACCGGGGATGAAGACATCGACATAATGCAGCTGCAGGCGTCCGGTGAACGGATCAATGTGCTCGCCGAAATGCTGATTGACGTAGTCGCGAGTCGGATAGACTCCCGGCGCATCGTAGTAGTCTCTGATCACCGAGTCGCCTGCCGTGGCGTCCAAAGCAAAGGCACCCAGCAGCCCGATGGCGTGAATTAGCTTGCTCATTCGTACACCCTATGCACGTCGGCCTCGTTGCGACTAGCGCGGTGCCTGTACGGTCGCGTATCGCGGAGACGGTCTGGAGGAACGCCCATGGCGGCGGGCCATCGACGCTCGGTGGTCGCGTGCTGCGCTGGCTCAGGGCCGGATGCGCACGCCTATCAGCATCGGGTGACCGAGATCGTCGCAGCCCTGAATCTGCGGCTGCAGCTCTTTACCCTCGGCGATCGCCACCAGGATAGCGGCGATGATGTACTGGCCCTTCTTGTTGCTGCCGTCCACTCGGTATGTCCGCGTGTCCGTGCCGGAGCACCCATCTGGATTGACCGAGGTTTCGACCACGAGATAGCCACGCGCACCGGTCGTCTCGCCCTCCGACGAGAACGACAGTGGGGCGGTCCACTCTTGCCAACCGCCCGCATGCGCCGGAACCGCGCAGGTGAGAAACAACGATGCGGCTGCGAGCAGTGACTTGCTCATGTCTGCCTCCCCTCGAAAACAAGATAGCGCGATGTGAATTGACAATTGACACTCTGTTCTTCTTGATCTGCGAACACTGTATCGATGCGCTACTGCCTAGTCAATCGCGTGGATGGCTGATGAAACTTCCAGTTCGCCGAGTTGAACTCGCCCGCATAGAAGCGCACTCGTGCGGTCTTGCCGGCGCGCAAACGCGAGGAGCAATGGCTGCGTCGGGGAAGCTGGTTTCGAATGCGGGCGATGCCGTCTGGAACAGTCCCAGTGGCCGAGGCCAGGGCGGATGAGCGAAGATGCATCGCTTCGTTCGCACGGCAAACCATGCCATGTGGATCAGCGCGGCTGAGCTGGGCAGCGATCGGACCAGCGCAGTTGCGATGTGGTCGATGCACGGGCATGCCGGTTCGAGCTTGTTGCTCTGATTAGCAATGGAACTTCGCGTTGCATTCGAACTCGAGCCACGCGAGCTGCTGCGCTTGCCCGCGCGGTGTTTCCGAGCTCGGCGCTTGCTGGCCGGCTCAGGACTAACGCGGTGAGAGCAATAGCTCAATCGCATCGGGCCTGTGCGCCCTATCGGGGTCGATATCTGCAGGTTGGCTCGTCCCCGCTTTCCTTGCCTGGTTCAGCGTTGCCCTTCAAGACGTAAGCCGACTCCTCGAGCAACCGAGGACCCGCAAGAGCCCGATGTGCCGCCGTCGGTGACGCGCAGGTGCGCGAGCAGGCTGACTGACCTGCGAGCGATCCCGGCATCTGCTCCTCAATATCGGTCCGATCCGGTCGTTAATCTCGTCCGCATCGGCCGGCGCCAGCGAGCACACCGCGGCAGCCGGGTCATGCCGCCGAGAACTACGGAGGAGCATTCATGCCAGGCAAACGCCTGCTCGTCATCGTTGTGAGCCTGCTGCTCGGCTTCGGCTCGCTCGCGCTGTATCGGTCTGTCGGATGGGCGCAGTACGCTGGCAGCTTCCGCCCCCTAACACTAGACCTAGCGCGGCCGGATGTCCTCATTCGCACGCGGAGCCTGGCGGCGCTGCCGCGCGATCTGCTCAGGGTCCCGCTGGCCCGCGATCTGTTGACCGAGGAGTTCGTCTTCTACTACGAGGAGCATCCGGACCGGCTCGGTCTGAAGGGTGCGATACGCCGAATCGCTTACGAGCACGACCTCAAGTGGCAGGACCAGGTGCTCGCATGGGTGCTGGATCAGCCGGCGGAGATCGCGCTGTGGCGCGGCGCCACCGGCGCACCCACGCAATGGCTCGCCGCAGTCACACGCCGGGAGCTGGCACAGGTGCTGCAGGAGGCGGCCACGGTCGCCATGAAAGACCGCCAGCTCTCGGTGGCCGGGCACGTCAAAGTCGACGGACAGCCGGTCGACGTCTATGCGCTCGAATACTCGGCCCAGCACACGCTGCTGATCGCCGCCCGCGGCGAACGCGTAGCGATTCTCTCCGACCCGGGACTGCTGCTCACCGCGGAGCGCGAGGCGCGGCCCGAAGCCGAAGCGGTGCTCCAGCGGCTGCTGTCCCCGGATGTGCGGCGCCAGGCGATATACCGCGACGCGTTCCTGCTGGATGCCGACTACGCCCGCCACAGCGTGGCAGTGGGGACGCATCTGCTCTCATTCGGTTATCAACCCCTCTTCCCCGGCTTCGAAGCGGTGCGCTTCGACTTCGACGACAAGGCCTGGTCCACGCACGCCTTGCTCGATGGAACGCGCCTACCCACAAACGCGCTGCACGATCGCGAGCTGTGGTCGGCGCTGCCGGCCAACCCTGCCGCGTGCGCCCTGCTGCCAGTGGACTGGCAGCGCACCGAGCCGATGCTTGCCGCTGCTCCGGAGAAAGATGGACGTAGGCCCTCTACGCTGGCGGCGGAGATGGATGGTCCCGCGGGCGTCTGCTGGTACGCGCAGGGCCGCCTGCATGCTCCGCTGTTCGCGGCAACGCTGAAGGCTCCGCGCGATGACCTCGCACCGCTATTGCAGGACGCGTTCAGCTGGAGCGTCACGGCTCCAGCCGACACGGACGCGGAGGAATCTGCACCGCCAGCGAGCGACGAGGGGATGTGGCAGCGAACGGTCGACGTGCCTTTCGCCGGGGCCGACGACGCCGGCAGGCCGCGCGCTGCGCCCATGAACGTGACCTTGATGCGCAAAGGCCGCTACCTGTTGTTCTCTCCCGATGCGGCGCGCGTCGAGCAGGCCGCGGCCGCGCTCTCCAAGCGCTATCCCAGCTTGGCGGGGATGCTGCAGGACAAGGGCATCACCCTCGCCGTCATCTCCCCCCGCAGCCTATCGGAGATGGCGCAGAAGGAAGCGCTCGCGATGCTGCCCGCCGCTTCCGAGCCCGTGTTCCGGGCCGCAGCCGAGCGGCAGCTCGTGCCCCGCCTCGCCGCGATCAAGAAGTACCCCGCCTATCGATTAGCGCTCGCCACACCCCCCAACGGGGCGCACCGCTGGTACGCCGTCCAATGGCAAGAGCTGCGCAAGTGAGCTTGCGCATGCGATCCGCGCTGGCCGCATGCGCGCTGCTTGCGGCACAGCACGCATTCGGCCTCGACGCGCTGAGCGCGCGTGCAGATGCCGACCCGACCCCGAAGCTCTCGAGCGGACAGACCGATGCATTCCGCGCCTGGATGGTCCGAATCATCGACGCGCAGCTCGTCGCCGGGCCGACCCCGCGCTGGGAGCAGCGTGACTGCGCGGGCTTGGTGCGATTTGCCGTCGCCGAAGCGCTGCGAGCGCACGATACCGGCTGGCTCAATGCGAACGGCATCGGAGGGCGTCTGCCACCCGAGCTGGAGCTCACGCCCGAGCAGCAGCCTCTGCGCCACAACTGGCGCCTGGCGGACGGTAAACGCTCGTCCTACGTCGGTGCGCTCGAGCTGGTGCAGGAAAACGCCGCGTTCGTCTCGCACGAGTTGAACGCAGCCGCGCCGGGCGACCTGCTGCTCTTCGATCAGGGCGACGATCAGCATCTGATGGTCTGGACGGGGCGCTATATCGCCTATCACACCGGCACCAGCAGCAACCGCGACAACGGGCTGCGCGCGGTGTCGGTCAAGGAATTGATGAACTGGAGGGATACACGTTGGCAACCGGCAGCTCGCAACCCGAATTTTCTCGGCGTGTACCGGCTGCGCTTCTTGGCGCGCTGATCCTGCTGATCGCGTCCAGCGCGCTGCGCGCGCAGGACGACTACCAGCAGAGCTACTACGAGCCGGTGGTCGGCGAGCCGTTCTTCCTGCTCGCCGACAAGTCCTTCGACGCCGCGGAGCCGGCGGTCGTGCGTCTGGAGGTGACGTCCCGGTCTGGCGGCATGGAACAGGTCGCGCGCTACGGCGGCGTCGACGTCGTGCTCTATCGCGTGCCCAAGCCGATCGAATTCCTGAAGAGTCAGCGCAATCTGCATCGCATCCAGGTCGAAGGCAAGCCGGCCGAGGAAGGCCTCGCCAACACGCTCTCGCATCTTTGGGACAGCTGGTACAAAGCCTCCCGCATCGCCTGGCAGCGGATCTTCACATCCGACGCGCGCAAAGCGGTGGTGGCCCAGGCGCCCGAGCTGAAGGGCTCATCCGCGCTCAAGGCGCGCACCGAGTTTCGCGCGGTAGCCCAGTTCAAATCGATCCCCGGCTTCGAGCTGATCGACCGCTTCCGCTATCCCGTGCATCGCGCCGCCCCGATCGCGGCGCCGAAAGAAGTGGCGCTCGCAGGCAGCAGCAGCGAGTTCATCGCGCCGAGCGCAGGCAACGTCATGATCCCACTGGGGCCGCTCAAGCCGGGTCTGTATCTCGTCGAAGCGTACGTGGGCGGATATCGCGCCACCACGCTGGTATTCGTCTCGAGCGCGGTGGCGATCATCAAGAGCTCTGCGGAGGAAGTCGTGGTGTGGACCGCGCGGCGCTCTACAGGCGTCGCCGTACCCAACGTCGAGATCGCGTGGACGGACGGCACCGGCGTGCTGAAGAGCGGCGTGACCGATGTGCAAGGCATCGCGCGCCTGGCACACACCTCTCCGGAGCGAAGCTACGTGCTCGGCGCCGACCCTGAAGGCGGGGCGTTCATCTCGGAAAACTTCTACTATGACAGTGAGATCTACGACGCAAAGCTCTACGCGGTGACCGACCGGCCGCTGTATCGTCCGGGCGATCAGGTGTTCGTGAAGTTCGTCGGGCGCGAGTTCCTGTCTGCGCGCAAGTCGCGGCCGATCCAGTCCGCCGACGTGAGCCTGACGGTGTTCGATCCGAACGGCGCGCCGGTTGCGACCCAGAACTTCCGGATCCAGCCCGACACCGGCGGCGACACCAGCTTCCGCCTGCCTGAGAACGCCAGCGCCGGGGGCTACGAGCTGCGCTTCTCTTACCGCGACGCACAGTACAACGCAGCATTCCGCGTGGCGGAGTATCAGAAGCCGCACTTCGAGATCACGCTTGTCCCCGACAAGCCCGAGTTCAAGACCAAGGAGCCGATCGCCGGCAAGCTCCAGCTCGCCTATCCCGACGGCAAGCCGGTAACGAACGCAGAGGTCGAGCTCACGGTGCGCGCCCAGCAGCTCACCATGCTCGACGGCGAGTTGCGCTACTACGGGCAGTTCCCGGTCAAAGTGGACGCGAAAATGCTGCACACGGACGCGCGTGGCGAAGCGCGCTTCTCACTGCCCGCGGCGGAAGAGCCGAGCCGCTACGTGCTCACGGTGTTTGCCACCGACGGCGCAGCCTACCGCGTCAAGACCACGCGCGAGCTGCTGATCGAGCGCGGGCGCAACGCCTACGTCCTGAAGGCCGAGCACCAGTTCAGCGCGCCCAACGAAAAGGTGGCGTTCGCCATCCAGTCGGTCGGCGAGGCGGGCGAGAACGCCGCGACCTGGGAATGGATCCGACTCGAAGACCGCCAGAGATCGAGTGGGCGCTTCACCACACCGGATCGGCTGGAGCTCACCTTCGCCGCGTCGGGCTCATATACGGTGCAGCTGCGCGATGCCCATGGCAACCTCGCAGGCGCCACGTCGCACTGGGTGAGCGGCGGCGGGATGCGCGCCCCGACCGGGAGCATCGAGATCGTGTTGCAGAAACAGAAGTTCCTGCCCGGCGAGACCGCACAGGCGCTAATCACGTTCCCGGAACCGGTGGACGAGGCGCTGCTCACGCTCGAGCGGGACCGCGTGGAGCGCACAGCACTGCTCGGCGCGGCCCGCGACTGGATCGAGGTGAAGCGCATCGCCCCCACTCAATGGCAGGCGCGCCTCCCGGTGCCGGTGGACTATGCACCCAACATCACGTTCTCGGTCGCCTACGTGAAGCACGGCGACTACGTCTTCCAGAACCAGGGGCTGCAGGTGTCGCAGCCGCGCGTGGACATCGCGCTCACGGCGGACAAGAGCGTGTACGCGCCCGGCGAGAAGGTCGAGCTGGACGTGCAGACCAACGTGGATGGCAAGCCGGTGGCCGCGGTCGTTGCGCTCGGCGTAGTCGACGAGATGATCTACGTGCTGCAGCCCGAGATCGCTCCTGACATCTACGACTTCTTCTACCATCCGCGCCGCAACAACGTGCGCACCGCCTCGAGCCTGAACTTCATCAGCTACGACCTCGCGGTGAACCGCAGCAAGGGCGCGCCGTTCGCGGGCGAGGTGAACCAGCGCGGCGTGAAAGTGCTCGAGCGGCCGCGCCGCGACGAGGTGGACACGGCGCTGTGGCAACCGCTGGTGCGCACCGACGCATCGGGGCACGCACATGTCTCCTTCGTCATGCCCGATGCGCTCACGCGCTGGCGCATGACCGCTCGTGCGTTCACTGACGACGGCACCGTGGGGCAGCGCACCGCCTATGTGCGCTCCGACAAGGAGCTCTACGTGAAGTGGACCAGCCCGGGCTGGATGCGCCAAGGCGACGCGCCTGTCGCCAGCATCGCCGCATTCAACCAGACCAATCAGCCGCAGAAAGTCGAGATGGCGGTTTCGGGGCCGGGGATCGATCATACCGACGCGCTCACGCTCAGGCCCGGCGCGAACTATGTCGCGATCCCGCTCGCCGGGCTCACCGGCGAGGCGGCGATCGCTGTCGCGTTGCGTCGCGACGGCAAGGTCCTGGACTTACTAGAAACGCGCTTCGCGCGGGTGCCACCCCAGTGGCCGAGCCCGCGCACGCTGGCCGTGCCGGTCACCGGAGCGCGCACCGCAATCGCCTTGCCGGCAGACGCGCGCAACGTGCGCGTGACTCTGGCCTCCTCGTCGGCGGCGCAGTTCTCGCGCGTGATCGACGACCTGCTCGAGTATCCCTATGGCTGTATCGAGCAGACGGCGAGCCGCATGATTCCGTTCTCGCTGGCGATCCGCGCGCTCGGACCCGACCAGCAGGTGCTCGCCGATCGGCTCCGCCAGCAGCTCAATGGACAGCGCCTGCGGCTCGCCTATATGGCCGGTCCGAAGGCAACGTTCGCGTGGTGGGGGCCGTTTACCACGACCGACCCGCTGCTCACCGCATATGCCTACTATGCGGATTGGGTTTCCACTCGCACGCTGGGCGTCGACATGCCGCCCGAGCACTGGAATCGCCTGCTGGACGTCTACAGCACGGGCGGCGCGCAGCTCCCCTTCGGCCAACGTGCCCTGGTCCTCTTCTGGATGCAGGAGATGGGACTGCCGGTCAAGGACCTCGTCGACGGGTACTTGCGCGATCTACAGAAGGCCTCCCTCGGGCTAGCGCCGGAGAAGTTGGTCCGCATCCCGGCCACGATGAGTCCGCTGATCGGCGCTCCGGGCGGCCCGCATGCGCGCGCCATCGCGCTTGCTTTGGCGGATCGCATGGCCCGCCAAGACAAGATCGCGCTGCCCGCGCCGCTCGCCAGCCAGCTCGACGCCGCCTACGGCGTGCTGCGGGCGAGCGGCCTGCCTGCGGGCGAGGCACTCATGATGTTGAATGGCCGGATACCGACCAGCGAATCCGAGCGGGTACTCGGAGCGGTGCGCGCGGAGATGCCGACACTGGAGCGCGCCATGACGCTGGCGTGGACCGATCAGGCGCTGGGATCGCGCAGCGCGGCCAAGGCACCGCCTCCGGCGCTGAGCGCGCCCTGGCGCAGGACCGTCACGGCCAGCGGCGGAGCCGTCTGGCGCTGGCCTGCGGGCAAGCCCCTTCCTGCCGAGCTGCAGCTCGCGCAGGCGCCAGGCGCGGGGCTTGCGGCGCTCGTCCAATTCGAATCGAGCGACAAGGAAGACACGCGCCTGCAGATCGGCATCGAGCGGCGCTTCCACCGCGTGGTCAAGCGCGAGTCTGGCTTCGCGCTCGAGCCGCTGCAGGCCGGCGCCGCGCTCACCACAGACCAGCTCTATCTCGACGAGATCCTGGTTCGACCCACTGGACCGCAGTATCGCTTCGTGCTGCTCGAAGCGCCGCTGCCGCCCGGCGCGTCGGTCGAGAGCACGACCTGGGGCATCCAGGTCGCCGGGCCGAACGGGGGGCTGCAGGCGCTCGAACGCACGCGGCACGAGCCGACGCGGTACGGCTATGTGGTGCCGATCGAGACGCTCGGCGAGCCGGTGGCACTGCGACATCTGGTGCGCTTCGCACAAAAGGGGAGATTCGTGCTGCCCGCGGCGCGCGCATATCGGATGTATCAGCCGGACTTGAAGGCGTTCGACGCCGGGGGCGAGCGCCGGGTGGACGTGCATTGATGCGCCTCGCTGCCGCGCTGGTCCTCGCGGCCGCCATGCCGTTTGCGGGAGCCGACGAGCTCTCGCTGGCATGGCTACGGGACGGACATGTGCAGTCGCCATCGGCGCAATCCGCACCGTTGCCGGTATCAGTGCCGCTGGGGAGCCTCTGGAAGCTGTTCGTCTACGCTTACGCGGTGCAGACCGGGCTGCCTACGCCTGCATACCGTTGCCTCGCGGTGCCGCGCGCCGGCGAAGAGTACTGCTGCGCCCCCGGCGGCACAGTGGAGCGCAATGCGGCGCTCGCCCGTTCGTGCGCGCTGTTCTTCGAGCCGGCGCGCCTGCACATCCAGACGCAGCCGTGGCGGGCTTTCTGGCAACCGCTGACCGCGGATCGCGCGCGCTGGGTGGCCGATCTCGACGAGCTGCGGCCCGATACCCGGCTGGGCGTCGACCAGATCCTGAGCGCGCTCGCCGTCGTTCCTGCGCATGCTCGTACCGAGGCGCAGAGTGCGCTGCTGCCGGTGATGACAGACGGCTACGGGCGCGGCGCGCTGCCGCATCTCGGCGGGTTGCTGCGCGTGAAGACGTTCACTTGGGCGCATCCGGACCGGCCGGGCTCCTCGATCGGCGGCGGCGCCGGTTGGATGGTCGATGGGACGCCGGTGTGGTTCGCAGCACCCGGTGCAAGTCGCACCGTGCTGGCGGAGCAGGCCCAGCGGCTGGCGCAGTGGTTGCCCGAGGCGCGCGGGGGTCCCGATGGGGATGCCTGCGTGCTGGTCGACTATTTCGCACGCTACTCAGTGCGCAAGGTCGAGCGATTCCCGGGTGGGGAGCCCGCTGCGGACGGGCCGTTGTCCGGCCAGTATCGCGTTACGTTCGAGAACGGCAACGCGGTGCTGATCAGTTCGGGCGGCGAGCTGTCCATGGAGGTTCGGGGGCAAACCCCGGTGATTTGGGGGCGCCTTGCCCTCAGCGATTACGTTGCGCGGGTGGTGGATCGCGAGGCCGACGCGCGCCTGACGCATGCCGCCCGCGCACTCGCGATCGTGGCGCGCACGTGGCTCACGCAGAACGCCCCATTCGAGGCCGGCTGCTTTCGTGTCGCCGACTCGTCACGCACGCAACGCGTGAGCCCGAGAGCGGCCAGCCGCCCAGCACGCGACGTGAGCCTGTTCACGGACGGACTGGTGCTGGATACGCGCGCTGTGTATCGACTGGACCAACCCACGCCCGGCGTGCTCGCATGGACCGAAGCGGCCGCGCAGTCGCGCGCGGGGCAGACCTACGATGCGATCCTCGCCGCTGCATTTCCCGGCGCCTCGCTCGCGCCCGCATCCGGCGAGCGCCAGTGCCGCCGGCTCCCCGAAGCCGAGGCATGGCTCACACGGATGCTACCGCGTTGGCGGCGGCAGCTCTCGCGGGAGCCAGGCTTCGAAGCACTCGAGCAGCCGCCGACCGTGTGCGCGCTCGACTACGGCAACCCGTATGCCGACGCGCAACGCCTGCGCATCCATGTGCGCGAGCTGCGCACCCGCGAGGACCGCATCTCGCTCGCACACGAGTTTCTGCACCTCACGTTTCGCTATCACCCGCGCGGCTCCGACGAGGCATTCATCGAGCAACTGGCGCGCGCGCTAACCGACGGATAGCCCAATGCCATATCCCGCAACGCTGGTCTCCTTCGCAGCGGTCTGCATCCTGGCGCCAACGTTGGCGCCAGCGCAGGCCGACATCGACACACCGCGCGCCGGCTGGCGCGACTCCGCCGGCACGCCGAGCGGATTCTTGCAGCCGGTGCACTATCCGGCGTCGAGCGTGAACGTGGAGAGCGCGAACGCCGCGGCGCTGATCGCCGGCCACCTTGCGGCGGCGGCACAGGGCCCGGCAACCTTGGTCGTGAACGGCGTCTCGATGCCTCTGCAGCTGCAGCCAGGCGGCGGGTTCGCGCGTCCCTACACGTTCGGGAAAGGCTCCAACAGCGTCGAGGTCCGTGCGGGCGAAGGCAAGCAGAAGGTGCGGCGTCAATTCTACGAGGCCTATGCGGCCAAGCTCCCGGTGCGCATCCGCGTGGTGTTGTCTTGGGATACGGACGCCACCGACGTCGACCTGCACGTCGTCTCGCCGCGCGGCGAGCACGCCTGGTGGGGCGATCGGGTGATGCCCAGCGGAGGCGGCATCGACGTAGATGTGACCACCGGTTACGGGCCGGAAATCTTCGCCCACCCGAGCCCGCCCGAAGGCCTGTATCACATCTACGTCAACTACTACGGTTCCGGCGAACAGCGCGACATCATCACCACCGCCCAAGTCACCGTCATCACGGACGAGAACACGCCGCGCGAGAAGCAGCAGGTGTTCCGCGTGCCGCTGCGCAAGCCAGGCGAGCTCACGCTCGTGCAATCCTTCACGTACCCGTGACCGACATGCTGCCCTGTCCCCTGCCGCTGTACGCGGCGTTGCTTGCTGTTGCATTCTGCGCTGTCCCTGCCGCCGCCCAGATTGAACTCGAAACGCCGCGTGCCGGCTGGAACTCGAGCGGCGTCGTCGACAAGCCTGAGGACCTGGCGGTGGCCTACCCGCCCGCGCTGATCGACCGCGGGCAGCAAAAATACCGGACGCTGATCCGAGGGCACCTGGCTCAGTCCGGCACCGACCGCGAGCCGCATCAGCTCGTCGTGAACGGCAACCCGATGCCGCTCTACACGGGTGAAGCCGGCCGCTTCGCGCGGCCCTACGCGTTCGGAGTCGGATCCAACAGCATCGAGATCCGCGACCCGGAAGGCAAGCAGCGCAAGCGGCTGCAGTTCTACGAGGCGAACCCGAGCAAGACGCAGGCTGCGATCCGCATCGTGCTGGCCTGGGACGACAATCAGGCCGAGCTCGATCTCCACGTGCTGACGCCGGACGGACAGCACGCGTTCTGGGCCGAGCCGGTGCTGACTACTGGCGGCGGCCTCGACGTGGACAGCGTCGATGGGGCCGGGCCGGAGATGTTCTCCATGGCCGCGCCGATGCACGGGACCTATCATGTGTTCGTGAACTACTGGGGCAACTTCGGCGCGGGTGGGTACCACTTCGACGAGAGCACGCGCAAGAAACCGGTGACCACCGCCGTGATCACAATCGTGTTCAACGAGAATACGCTGCGGGAGAAGCGCGAGACCTACGTGGTGCCGATGCGCAAGATCGGGGATCTGACCCTGGTGAGGAGCTTCATTTACTGAACTACTCGCAGCTTCCCATCGCAGCGCGAAACCGCCCGTTGGCGCGAAGGTCAGCTCGTGAGCCGCATGTAGAGCAGCGGCAGCTTCTCTGGCAGGCGACGCAGGTGGTCCAGCACGAGATAGTTGCGCACGCCGAAGATCCGCGTGACGTACTGGTCCGCGGCCGGGTCGAGGCTGATGCAGAACGTGGCCACGCCGTAGCGCGTCTGTTCCTCCACCGCGTGCTTGGCGTCGAACACGAGATACTTGCGGTCGTGCACGTCGATGTCGTGCGGCTCGCCGTCGGTGACCAGCAGGATCAGCTTGCGCGCGACCCGGCGGTAACGCAGGAAATGTCCGGCGTGCCGTAGCGCCGTTCCCATGCGCGTGGACAGCTGCGCCGTCATGCCCGCGAGACGGGCGCGCGCCCGCTCGCCGTAAGGCTCGTCGAAATCCTTGAACCGATAGTACTCGACCTCGTGCCGGCCGTTCGAGTCGAAGCCGTGGATCGCGAAGCTGTCGCCGATCTTGTCCATTGCATCCGCGACCAGCGCGGTGGCCTCCCGCGCCAGATTCAGCACCGAAGTCCCGGCGCTCGGCACGTAATCGTTGGTCGACTGTGAGAGATCGAGGAGCAGCAGCACGGCGAGGTCGCGCGTGGTCTTGCCGCGCCGCTCGTGCACTCGGGGGTCGGGGGTGCGCCCGGAGCGCAAATCCACAGTGGCGCGGATGCTCGCATCCAGATCCAGCTTGTCGCCGTCGAGCTGGCGGCGCAGTCGCGTCGGACGCTCGACTTGCGCCGCCTTGATCATGTGTGTGAGACGGCTCACGGTTTCCTGGTTGCGCAGCAGGATCTCGTCGATCACGTGCGCATCGCCAGTCCGCGCGTGCTTCTCCAGCACCGTGCACCACGCGGGACGCTCCAGCCCGATGGCGTAATCCCATTCGTCGTAGTGATACGCCTGCGCGAGCGCTGCCTCGAACGCCTGCTCGTCCTGCGCCGAGCCCGCCTCGCTTTGTGCGCCTTGGCTGGAGCTCTGCTGCATCTGAAGCTCTACCGGCTCGCCTTCGTCGGCCATATTCAGACTCATCGTCCGGTAGATGAGGTCCTGATCGTCGGACCGCGATTGACCGGTGTCGCCGAAGTCCCACAGAAAGAAGTTGTCATCCCGGTACAGAGGCTCGACCAGGTAGGTCTTGAAGTTGAACTGCACGCGCATCTGCGCGAGATCGTCCCCGAGCAGGCTTCCGATGCTGCGCGACAACGCGGGATCCGACATGTCTGCGGCGGCGGCCTCGGCGAACATCATGCGGCCCTTGCGCACGAATGGGTTGTCGTCTTCGTAGGCGGGATCGATCAACGCCCTGGACAGGCGGGCCAGCAACGAACCCGCGCTCGCGGTGACACTGGGCACTGCGACGTGGAACGGCTGCCAGAGGCGACGCAAGCCAGGCAATTCCAGCAGCGACAACTGCTCGACGCGCGCATCTTCGATCAGCGACACGAGCGCGACCTGGATCGGGCGCAGCTCCCGCAGCGGAAAGCGCTGCGCCGAGTACGCCAGGTGCGCGGCTGCGTGGGCTGCCGCTGCACGGTACAGCGTCGGCCCATCCTTCCCGGGGAACACGTCGAAAGCCTGTGGCATGCGTACCACGCCGTCGACGATGGAAACACGCCTTCCGCGCTGGCCTTCAGCGTCGCGGATCGGGGAGGAAGCGCCTCCGGCCCTCAAGTCGATCCCTCGCCCCCACAGCGCGCGCAGATAGAAGGCGAGGCGCCGCTCGACGTCGGTGAACAGCGTGCCCTCCGCTGCAGAGCGCAGGACGGCGCGTGCCTCCTGGCTTTCGAGCCGGAACCAAGCCCGCTGGGCGCCTGCGTCGCTGTAGTGCCCTTGCACGCCGAGCAGCGCCCAGCGCCGCAGGCCATCGACTGTAAGCTGCTCGAGCAACGGTCCGATGTGGTCGAACATGGAGGTCAGCCCGCTGGGCGCGAGCGCGGCGAGCTCATCCACCAGGTCGAGGAACTCGGTCAACGCTTCGGCGGTGTAGAGTCGGCGGACCGCGATCGGCAGGGCGGCGAGGAACGCGTCGACCGTGCGCCCGTCCGCATGCGTCGCGATCGACAGGGCGGTGGCGATCACCCTCTCCATCGCCGGCTCACCGCCCTGCTTCGCAATCGGCGGGACGCTGCGCAGATAAGCGACGACCGGGTCCATGCCTGCGCTCTGGTCCAGCAGCCCGCGCGCGCCTTCGAGCCAAGTCTGGAGCTGCGACGGGGTGAGGTACCGCTCGGCGTCCGGCAGCGCGGCGCGGACCACCTTCCGCACGTCCGGCGGGAAGGGGGTCAGGTCGATGGGGGGCGGCATCGAAGTGCGGGAAGGGTGAAGAGGTGAAAAGGTGAAGAGGTGAAGCGGGGAAAAGGTCAATGAGTAAAGGGGTAAAGCAAAGCTCCCTCTCCCCCGTCGGGGGAGAGGGCTGGGGTGTGGGGGATCACCTCTTCACCTCTTCACCTCCTTCACTTCGTTCACCTCTTTCACTTTGTTCAGCTCTTGACCCATCACGCCCGCCAGCGCTAGAAGAACGTCCTCACCGCCGCATCCAATGCATCCCGGATATCGGCGTCGTCGGTAAGCGGGCGCACGAGCGCCACGCTGCACGCGGCAATCGGCTCGACGCCCTGGGCGATGAGCGAGCCCGCGTAGATCAGCATCCGGGTAGACATGCCTTCGTCCAGGCCGTGGCCCTTGAGATTGCGAGCGCGCTCCCCGATCGACACCAGACGCGAGCCGACATCCGGTGAGGCGCCCGACTCGTGCGCGACGATCTCGATCTCGATGTCGCGCGGCGGCCAGCCGAAGTCCAGGGCCCCGAAGCGCTGCTTGGTGGACTGCTTCAGGTCCTTCATGATGTTCTGGTAGCCGGGGTTGTACGAGATCACGAGCTGGAAGTCGGGATGGGCGTGCACCAGCTCGCCCTTCTTCTCCAGGGGCAAAACGCGCCTGGCGTCCGTCAGCGGATGGATCACGACGGTCGTGTCCTGCCGCGCTTCCACGATCTCGTCCAAGTAACAGATCGCCCCTTGGCGCACCGCGAGCGTGAGCGGCCCGTCCTGCCAGCGCGTGCCGTCGGCGTCCAGCAGATGGCGGCCCACGAGGTCCGACGCCGTCATGTCTTCGTGACAGGCGATGGTGACGAGCGGTTTGCCCAGCCGCCAGGCCAGATATTCCACGAACCGCGTCTTGCCGCACCCGGTCGGGCCCTTCAGCATCATCGGCATGCGCACGGCGTACGCGGCCTCGTAAAGCGCGACCTCGTTACCCGTGGCGCGGTAATAGGGCTCGGATTCGATCAGGTACTGCCGGATCGCGTTGTCGGGGGTGTAGCGGTCCATAGGATTCATCTTCGGGCGACGAGATCAGCGCCCATTATCCTTCAGATGAACCGCTTCAGCGGCTTACTTTCGGTATGCGGCCACCCGCGCGCGGAGCAGCGAGCGCAGGGGATGGCTGGGCGAGCGAGGGGATACGGCCGGCGAAAGCGAAGGGCCGATCTCAACCCAGCGCTCGGTGCGGCGGTCTGAGGTTTTCGCGGCTCACGCCGCGTCGGCGAGCGGCGTCGGACGCGTCGCCCTGAACTTCTCCAGCAACGCCGCCTGTTCCCGCGCCGTGGCATGGATCGCCGCCAGCTTGACGTGACCGAACCCGCGGATGCGCTCAGGCAGCGCCGCCAGCGTCACGGCGATCTCGTGGTTCGCGGGGCTGAGCCCGGTCAGGAGCTCTTCGACTAGCAGTTCGTAGTCGCGAATCAGCTTGCGCTCCATCCGGCGCTCGGCGGTGTAGCCGAATGGGTCCAGCGGCGTGCCGCGCAGCCGCTTGAGCTTGGCGAGGACGCGGAATGCGGGCAGCATCCAGGCGCCGAACCGCCGCTTGCGGGGCAGCCCCGTGTCGGGGTGCCGCGGCGCCAGCAACGGCGGCGCCAGGTGGAAAGCGATGCGATAGTCGCCCTCGAACTGCTCGGCGACGCGCTCCAGAAAGCCGCTCTGCGTGTACAAGCGGGCCACCTCGTATTCGTCCTTGTATGCCAGCAGCTTGAAATAGGTGCGCGCAACCGCCTCCGCGAGCGCGCCCCGGCTGGAGACGCGCTCCTGCTCCACGGCCCGCACACGCTCCACGAGCACGGTGTAGCGCGCAGCAAAAGCGGCGCTCTGGTAGTCGATGAGCCGCGTAGTGCGCGCCGCCACCAGCTCGTCCAGCGTCCTGCGCCTGCGCGGCATGAGCTTGATCGGCCGCGGCGGGAGCGCGAGCCGCTGCACCGCGTTCAGATCCAGGGCGGCGCGCCGCCCCCACAGGAATGCACTGCGGTTGACCTGCACGGCGACGCCGTTGAGCTCGATCGCGCGCTCGATCGCCTCGCGGCTGACCGGCAGCCATCCCTTCTGCCAGGCGAAGCCGAGCAGCAGAAGGTTCGCCGCGATGCTGTCGCCGAGAAGCCGCTGTGCCAGTTGTGTGACATCGAGCCAGGCGACGCGTTCGCGCCCGACTTCGGCGTCGATCGCACGTTGCATGTGCTCCAGCGGGAACGCAAGGTCAGGCTGGCCCGCGAACTGTCCCGGCATCACCTGCGCCGTGTTGCCGACAAAGCGCGTGCGTCCCGGCGCCACGCGCGCCATCCATTCGGGGCGAGCAGCCACCAGGAGATCGAGCGCCAGCACCAGGTCGGCGTCTCCCACGCCAACCCGTGCCGCTGTCAACGACTCCTGATTGGCGGCAAAGTGCAGATGCGAGATGACGCCGCCGTTCTTCTGGGACATTCCGGTCATGTCCAGCGTCACCACACCGATCCCGTCGAGCTGAGCGGCGATGCCGAGCACGCCGCTGGCGGTGAGGATGCCGCTGCCGCCGATGCCGGTCAGCAGCACGCGATAAGGCCGGTTCAGGCTTGGCAACTCCGGCTGCGCCAGCGCGCCGAATACGCGTGCGGCTTCGGCTTCCAAGTCGCGCGCTGCCGGTTTCTTGAGCCGGCCGCCCTCGACGGTGACGAAGCTGGGACAGAAGCCGTTCATACACGAGGTGTCCTTGCTGCAGCGGCTCTGATCGATCGCGCGCTTGCGTCCCAGCTCGGTCTCCACCGGCACGAGCGCCGTGCAGTTGGAGGCCGCTCCGCAGTCGCCACAGCCTTCGCACACCTCCTCGTTGATCACCACGCGCAGCGCAGGGTCCGGATACTCGCCGCGCTTGCGGCGGCGCTGCTTCTCTGCGGCGCAGGTCTGGTCGTAGATCAGGACGGACACGCCGCGGTACTCGCGCAGCTCGCGCTGGACGTGCTCGAGGCGGTCGCGGTGGAACACTGTCACCTCGCGATCGGCAAGCGGCGTATGCTCGTATCGCTTGGGATCGTCGGTCACCAGCACGATGCGCTCGACACCTTCGGCGCGCAGCTGCGCGATGATGATCGGCACCGACAGCGGCCCCTCCACCGGCTGCCCGCCGGTCATGGCCACCGCATCGTTGTACAGCAGCTTGTACGTGATGGAGGCTTTCGCCGCGATCGCCTGACGGATCGCGAGCAGGCCCGAGTGGTAGTACGTGCCGTCGCCCAGATTGACGAAGATGTGCGGCGTGTCGGTGAACGGGGCCAGTCCGACCCAGGTCACTCCTTCACCACCCATCTGCGTAGTGGTGCGCGTACTCTCCGGGCGGATCCAGTTGGCCATCCAATGGCAACCGATCCCCGCGAGCGCGAAGCTGCCTTCGGGCACGCGCGTCGAAGTGTTGTGCGGGCACCCGGAGCAGAACCAAGGCTGCCTCTCCAGATCGATCAGCTCGCGCTTCGCGGCGGCAAGCCGCTCCTCGATGCGTGCCACGTTCCGGCGCAGCGTCTCGGAACTGAACCGGCCTTGAAGACGCGCGGCCAAGAGCAGTGCAACCTCCGCGGGCGAGAAGTCGAGCTTTTCGGACAGAAGCAGCCGGCGGTCGAAGCCGGGATCGGGCGGAACGATGTCCTTACCCACCACGCGCGGGCGCTCGGCCTGCGGCAATCCGTACAGGATCTCCTTGAGCTGGGCCTCGATCAGCGGCCGCTTTTCCTCCACGACGATGATCTCTTCCAGACCACGCGCGAAGCTGAGCAGCGTGTCCGGCTCGAGCGGCCAAGGCATGCCGACTTTGAACAAGCGCAGACCGATCTCTGCCGCCTGCGCGTCCGCGATGCCCAACTCGTCGAGTGCCTGACGTAGGTCGAGCCACGTTTTCCCGGTGCCGATGAGGCCGATGCGGGCTCGCGGCGAGTCGAGCGCGATGTGGTTGAGCGCGTTGGCGCGGGCGTACGCGCGCACGGCTGCGAGCCGGTGGTCGAACAAGCGCGCTTCCTGCGCGAAGCGCGAATCGGGCAGACGGATGTTGAGGCCTCCCGGCGGGAGCGCGAAGTCCTTGGGCAGCTGAATGCAGGCGCGCATCGGGTCGATGTCCGCCATGGCGGCGCTCTCCACCGTATCGGCCAGGGCCTTGAAGCCGATCCAGCATCCCGAATAACGCGACAGCGCGAATCCGTGCAGGCCGAGATCGAGAATGTCCTGGACGCCGGCGGGGTTGAGCACGGGGATCGTGCACGACTGGAACAACTGCTCGCTCTGGTTGGGCAGCGACGACGAATAGGCGCCGTGATCGTCGCCGGCAACAAGCAGCACTCCGCCATGGCGTGAGCTGCCGGCGAAGTTGCCGTGCTTGAATACATCCGCACAGCGGTCTACTCCAGGACCCTTGCCGTACCAGAGCGCGAACACCCCGTCGTAGCGCGCGCCGGGGAACAGGTGCGTCTGCTGCGACCCCATCACCGCGGTGGCCGCCAGCTCTTCGTTGATGCCCGGCTCGAAGCGCAGGTGAGCGCGTTGCAGGTGCTCCGCGGCCTTCCATAGCTCCTTGTCGAGCGGACCGAGCGGGGAGCCGCGATAGCCGGAGACGAAGCCGGCGGTGTTGCGTCCCTCGAGCGCGTCGCGCAGGCGCCGATTGATGCAGAGGCGGATGAGTGCCTGGATCCCGGTCAGATAGGCCCGACCGGTCGGCAGCGTGTACTTGTCTTCGAGCGAAGCTGCGGCAAGCCGCAGCTGCCTTTCGGCGTGCGATTCGAACAGCATCGGCGATGCTCCCCAGAATTTTGGCTCGGGGTCCGCCGGATCTGCCGCACGTCCTTATGGGGCGCAGGGCGCGGTGCGCTCGAAGGATTGCTTCTCGCTGCACCCGGGATCCGCCGGGGTGTTGCGACACGTTGGGCGTGCTTCGGCCGCAGTGCCGCTCAGCACTTTGAGCATTTTTCGTGCTCGATACTATAGGCCGATAGTTGAACGGAAAGGTTCCTCTTTGCTGCGTCGCATCGGCCGCGATTGTCGATCCCGCGAGCACTTAGTCCAATCGGTGAGCGACGCTTGGTTACAATCTGGGCCGGGTCACCAACCGGTCAGTACAGGGCAGAGCGGACGTGCCGTCGATCCCCGCCAACGCATTTCACCTGGTCGACGCCGTCGGCACGCATCACGGAGTCGCCGGCGAGACCGCACGCATCGTCTCGTTGGTGCCGAGCATCACCGAGCTGCTGTTTGACCTCGGGCTGGAGGGACAGATCGTCGGGCGCACCGGCTTCTGCATCCACCCGCGCGACAAAGTCAAGCGCGTCCCCAAAGTCGGCGGCACGAAGAGCATCGAAGCGGCGCGCGTCAAGCGCCTCACGCCGACCCATTTGATCGTCAACATCGACGAGAATCCGCGCGCGGCCGTGGAGGAACTTGCCCGCTTCGTGCCGCACGTTGTCGTAACCCATCCGCGCGGGCCGCTCGACAACCTTGCCCTGTATCGCTTGCTGGGCGGCATCTTCGAGCGCGAAGCCGAGGCCGAGCGGCTGTGCCACCGGTTCGAGCGCAGCCTGACGCAAGCGACCGCGGCGGCTGCCGGCTGGCCGCGGCAAAGCGTGCTGTATCTGATCTGGAAGGCGCCCTGGATGACCGTCTCGCGGGACACCTACATTTCCCGCATGCTGGCGGTGGTGGGTTGGGAGACCTGGGAGCCGAAGAGCGAGGCGCGCTATCCCGCGATCGGCCTCACGCCGGACTTGCTGCAACAGGTCGATCTCGTGCTGCTGTCGAGCGAGCCGTACAGCTTCGGGCCACGCCACCAAGCGGAACTGCTCGACGCGCTGCCGCTCGCGAGTCGCACGCGGGTGGCGCTGATCGACGGCTCGATGACCTCCTGGTACGGCAGCCGCGCCATCGAGGGCGTCGAATACCTGTCCCGGTTTCGGGACCGGCTGGGCTGAGCGCGCGGGGAGGTCTAACCCGAGCGTCGACTCTTGGCCGGGGCACCCGGCTGACGGGTACGCGCGCTCCGGGACGGCTCACTCGGCTGCGTGCCATCCGCCGCGGCGCTGCCGGTCGTCGGGGGAGAGTTCGCAGGTGGCGCGCCCGATGGCGGGACCTCCGACGCCGCCGGGTCCAGGCGCAGCTTGACGTAGGATCCCGGGGCATCTTCCAACACTTTCAACTTGCCGTCGCCGGGAACGCGCGCGGGTACCTTGTCGCCGCCATGCCCGCTTACCCATGCATTCCACTCGGGCCACCATGAACCGTCGTGCCGCTGCGCCCCGGCGAGCCACTCATCGGCGGTCTCGGGGAGGCTCGAGTCGGTCCAGTGGCAATATTTCTGCGCCGCCGGCGGATTGACCACGCCGGCGATATGGCCCGAGCCCGCCAGCAGAAACTTCACCGGCCCTCCGAGAAGTCTCGCGCCCATGTACGTGCTCTTCCAGGGCGCGATGTGGTCCTCGATGGTGGACACGAAGCAGGCCGGGGTGGTGACCCGTGTCACGTCGATCGGCTCCCCGGCCAGCGCGATGCCACCGGGCTCGACCAGCAGGTTCTTGATGTACATGTTGCGAAGATAGAACGTGTGCATCTTCGCCGGCATGCGCGTGGAGTCCGAGTTCCAGTACAGCAGGTCGAAGGGGAACGGGTCCTTCCCGAGCAGATAGTTGTTCACCACGAAGGACCAGATGAGGTCGTTGGCGCGCAGCAGGTTGAAGGTGTTGGCCATCTCCGAGCCTTCGAGATAGCCGCGCTCGGCCATTTTCTTTTCGAGGTTGGACACCGCGGTGTCGTCCACGAACACACCCAGCTCGCCCGGTTCGCGAAAGTCGATCATGGCGGTGAAGAATGTGGCGCTCTTGACGCGCTGCTGCCCCTTCGCTGCGAGCCAGGCGAGCAGGCACGCGAGCAGGGTGCCGCCCAGGCAGTACCCGATGACGTTGGCCTCGCGCTCGCCGGTCGCCTGCTCGATGGCGTCGAGCGCCGCCAGCGGGCCCTCCAGCATGTAGTCGTCGAAGCTCTTCCCGGCGTAGCG
>Ga0335083_10001438_pt1 | contig 32893 bp, 23 predicted proteins | sample Lox_Sample_42_FD_206716 | JGI IMG/M metagenome (GOLD analysis project Ga0335083, IMG submission 206716) | Soil microbial communities from Loxahatchee National Wildlife Refuge, Florida, United States - Lox_Sample_4.2 | ecosystem: Environmental > Terrestrial > Soil > Wetlands | place: USA...
TGGCTCGGATGAGCGTGCTCTACCTGGCGCCATTCCTTGCGCCAGATCTGCACCTAAGCCACGCACAAGTTGGACTGCTGGCGTCGGCTTTGGCGCTGGCCTGGGCGGGATCCGGCCTGATTCTCGGAGCAGTTTCCGATCGCATAGGGCGGCGGCCGGTTTTGATCCCGGCCGTTTTTCTGTTTTCGATTTTTTCCTGGCTATCGGGAATCGCCCGATCGTTCGCAGAGTTGCTTTCCATTCGGACTTTATTGGGAGTTACAGAAGGACCGACGTGGACCACGATGACTTCGATGATCGAAGCGTCCAGCGAGGCCAAAAACCGCGGACGCAATATCGGCTTCGTTGTGAGCGCGGCCTCTCTGGTTGGATTCGCGCTGGCGCCAGTTCTAACGACGCAGATTGCAGCAAGATTCGGATGGCGCACAGCGTTTTTTGTCACCGGAATACCGGGGATCATTCTCGGCATTTTGATTTGGAGATTTGTGAAAGAGCCGGGGCAGACGGAGGATGTCCACCACCACGTCAAACCGTCTCTCCAGGATTATTTGTCGCTGCTTCGGTACAGGAACATGTTGCTGTGTTGCCTGGGAGCGGCGGGATTCATGACTTGGCTGTTTGCGATGAACGTGTTCGCACCGCTCTATATCACGGAGGTTTCTCATCAGACGGCCACCTTGGCGGGATTCATCATTGGCGCAGGAGGGTTAGGAGCTTTTTTCGGAGGATGGATTTTTCCATGGGCCTCTGACAGGACCGGGCGAAAACCGATTCTGATGTTTATCGCGCTGCTTTCCGCTACCGCTCCGCTGATCTATCCAGTGCCTTTTCTTATCGCGCATCCCTGGCTTATGGCGGCTGCCGAATTTTTTGCGAACGGGGGGCAAGGCATTGCAGCCCTCGTTCTCGTGCTTATCCCGACCGAGAGTGTGCCTTCAAAGCTTTCCGCCACGGCGATCGGGTTGGCGACGCTTGTCGGAGAGGTCTTCGGCGGCGCAATGGCACCAGCGTTCGCCGGGGAGGCGGCGAACCGCTACGGTCTCGGCGCGCCGCTTTGGATTGCAAGCGCGGGCGCGATAGTGGTGTTGGCTGCGGCCTTATTCATGAAGGAAACAGTTCCGGAGAAAACTGAGCCAAGATCGGCCGAGTAAGTTGCACTCACGTCCGAGTTATGGATTTCGCCAAGGGAGAGAATGCGGAGTTCAATTATTTTAAGGAACTGATCTTAGATTCGCAGAGTGCGAGACGGCGAGAGACTTCGTCCGGAAGCGCAACATCGAGGCCCGATGAGCTGATTCGCGCGGGATGCGAAATCTTGCTCCAAGTCCCCAAGCTCTTTTGAAAGGAATCGCCTGCAGCTTTCCAGTTGGCAACTTTCTCTGCAGGATTTGCGCTGAGTTCCGCGAGCTTTGAGAAGAGATCGCCTTCCCGTGTATACGTCTCGGCGAGGGCATACATCACTTCCTGCTCCTCCGGATTCGCCTTCAAGAGAGGTTCGAGCAAGATCCGAGATTGTTCATATTGCTTTCGAGCGTTGTCGAACTCGGAAAGCTTTACCAGGGCCGCGCCGAGGTGATCGACGGCTGCTGAGAAATATACCTGCGTGCGCACATCATCCGTCCCCCCGGCGCGGACAGCCCCAAGTAACTCTATGCATTTCCTGTACTCTTGTGCTGCTTCGCGGGCCTTCCCCTGATGCTCCAGAACTTCGCCGATCCAAGCGTGGATGATTCCTTGAAGCGTGCGCGTGATGGGAGTTTGCGACTGCGTGGAATCCATCCTTGCACGCGCCTCTTGTAAATTTCGCAGCGCCTCAGGAAACTGGCCAGTTTCGATAAGGCCGTGCGCCAGGATCGCGTAGTCGGTAGCGACTGCACGCCGGATCATTTCATTCTGGGGATCTCGATCCAAGAGTTGCTGGGCGATTTCCAATCCCTTTCGGTAATAAGCAAGCGCCTCAGAATTTCTCCCGTCCATCAAATAAATGTCGCCAATTTTTATTTGGAAGACGGCAATATTTGCTACGACTCTAATATTGTCCCCCTTTGTATTCAGGCTCTGCAGGGCTTCAAGGGATTGCTGGAAGTTTGCCAATGCCGCGGTGCGATCTCCGAGCTCAAGCATGGCATCGCCAAGCACTCCGTTCACGCCAGCTTCGTGAGCGCGCAAGATGACATTGTTCGGAGAAACTTGGAGCGCTCTTCGCGTCCGGTCCAAGGCGGTTTGGAGATCGGCGACTGCACTGGAGGTGGACCCCAATTGTCCCATGGCGCCTTCGCCCACTTCGATTTCTCCAAGAGAAAAGTAGCCACGCGCGGATTGGGCCAAAATCCTAAAGTCTGAAGGAGACGATCCAAGTTCTCGGTCCAGAACGGCGAGGCCTTTTTTGCAATATTCGTACGACGAGGCGATGTTGCCGGCCGCACCGCGTTGGAAATCAGAGAAATCCAGGTAGGTCACGGCCAACTCAACCTGGTCCTTGCTGTTTTTCGGACTCAGACGGACAAGAGACTCGCGAAGCTGGAGCGCCTTTTGCAGGCTCGCGAGTGCGGACTTCGTATCGCCGAGATTGGGATCGGTTGGGCTCCCTTGAAGGATACCGATTCGGCCATAGGCGGTCGCGAGTTCGCGCAGCAATGCGGGGTCATTGCCGGATTCCTTGGCGAGGCTGTCCAGGTACTCGAGGGATCTCTCCATGATCAGCTTGCGTGCTTTCGTTGCGCCGGGAAGGTCAACGATGGAGTCATGAATCTCAAAAATGAGAGAGTTTGCGAGCTTGCGGACGTCGTTAAAACGCCTCTGTGCGATTCGGGCTTCACGCAAGGTAATGGCGACCGCTATGACCAGCGTGAAGAAAATCAACGCAGCAGCCAGAACACTGGCCTTGTGCCGCCGGATGAACTTGCCACCACGGTAGCTCCATGTGCCTTTTCTTGCCCCAACGGGGATTCCTTCCAAGTGGCGTCGAATGTCCTCACTAAATTGCTCGACTGAGGAGTAGCGTTGAGCGGGCTCTTTGCGCAGAGCTTTTAGCAGGATGTAATCCAGATCACCCCGGAGCCTCTTTTGCAGGCGGAGAGGAGAGGCTTCCCTGGTCCCGCTTACTCGTTCCGGAGTGATTTCTCGCAAATCGCCGTTCTCGCCTACCGTCTCCGTGCGCTGCACTGAAGTGCTGGGCCGTTCCGGTTCGTCGTGAGTGATGGCCTGCGCGAGCTTCGCCGGTGTTCGAGCTGTCACGCGATAAGGAGATCGACCGGTAAGCAGTTGATACAGAACGACACCGAGAGAGTAAGCATCCGAGGCGGTCGAGATGGGCTCGCCTCGGACTTGCTCGGGGCTTGCGTACTCCGGAGTCATGGGCCGGAGCAAAGTGGCTTCGGTAGTCCCTGATGCATCCAGAATCTTGGCGATTCCAAAGTCGAGGAGCTTCGGAATGCCGTCCCGAGTGACCAGAATGTTGCTGGGCTTGATATCCCGATGAATCACGAGATGCTGGTGCGCATACTGGACGGCGGAGCAGACTTGGCGAAAGAGCACGAGGCGGCCGGTGATGGAGAGCTTGTGCGAGTCGCAGTACGAATCGATGGGAGCACCCTCGACCAATTCCATCACCAGGTACGGAATTGCCTCTTCCGTGGTGCCTCCGTCAAGGAGACGGGCAATATTAGGATGGTCGAGACTTGCCAGGATCTGGCGTTCGTTGCGAAAGCGCTCCAGGATAAAGGACGTGTCGTAACCCGTCCGAACAAGCTTAAGCGCCACTCGCTTCTCATATTGGCCATCCGCACGACTGGCGGCGAAGACCTCACCCATCCCTCCACGGCCAACCTCTTCTTCAACGAGGTACGGACCGATTCTGCGCCCTGCAACTACTTTGGCTTTGGGACTGTTTTCTGGAGGGTTTCCGCCAAGTTCTTGAGAAGCATTTAGAAACTGGCTCCCCGCCTGCATGTGGGAAGCGAGAAGCGAATCCACCTCAACTCGGAAATCGGGATCTTCGGCGCAGGCTTCTTTCAAGTATGCTTCTCGGGCGGTCCCTTCCAGCGAGAGAGCCTTCTCGAAAATCTCGGAGATGCGATCCCATTGCTCCGGTGTCATCAGGCTTCGCTCCGGTTCATCTCGCGGAAGAGCCACGCACGCGCAGTAACCCAGTTGCGCTTCACGGTCGCGGGCGAAACACCTAACACTTCCGAAGTGTCCTCAATCGAAAGTCCGGAGAAGAAGCGCAGCTCAACGATCTGGCTCTGCTGCTGATTCAATTGCGCGAGGTGGTTGAGGGCGTCGTCGAGTGCCAGAATGTCAAGACCCTTGCTTTCCTTTCCTGCAAGACCCTCAGTTAGCCCCAGTTTCACTGCGTCGCCCCCGCGTTTTCCCGCTCGGTGACTTCGGGCGTGGTCCACAAGAATCTGGCGCATCAACCGGGCCGCGACGCCATAGAAGTGTTTGCGGTTCTTCCACTCGGGAGGTTTTTGGCCCACCATGCGCACGAAGGCCTCGTGCACCAGGGCCGTGCTTTGCAATGTATGGTCAGGGCGCTCCATGCGCAGATAGTGCCGAGCGAGAGTCCGGAGTTCTTCGTAGACGAGTGGCATCAACGAATTCAACGCCTCGCGGTCTCCGGCACGCCAACGAGCGAGTAAATCCGTGATCTGGCTCGAGGTATCGCCGGGCAATCGGTTCTCCGTCCACCGCGGGGAAGCAGGGTTGAGCCGAAGAATAGGGGCTCCGCTTGAAGTTGTCAATCTGCATGAATCTCCACGACTTACCAAAGCAGCAATGAAGCAACGAAGTGTCTGGCTGCCTGTGATGAGTCATTTGATCTCGCGATTCCGCATGTCAAGGGCCGAGAGGACCGAAATTCAGAGGTCCAGCGCTCGCTTACCTGGTCGGCTTGTCTCTTCCGGCGCCGACGGCAAGAACGTGCTGCGCTAGCGGAGCCCGACGATTCCGCGCACTGAGTCCAGCAACTTCGCCGGATCGTAGCCCACGCCATTCTTGAATACGATCTCCACCTTCTCAATGTCGTTGATGTCCGCGGAAGGATCCCCGTGAATCACCACAATGTCCGCCGTCTTGCCAACCGCCAGCGAGCCAATCGAATCGGCCATGCCCTCGAATTCGGCGCCATTCAACGTAGAAATGCGAATCGCTTCAACTGGCGTGAAACCCGCTTCCACCAGCAATTCCACACCGCGCTGATCGCCGAAACCCGGCAACGTCCCGCCGATCCCCGAGGGGTCCGGTCCATTCAGCAGCAACCCACCCGCTTGCACAAATGCATGTTCCAACTCCATCTCCTTCTTAAAAATCGCCGCAAAACCGTTCTGTGGATTCGAGTGCACCTGCACTCGCGCCGTTAAGTAGTTCGACCGCGCTTCCGGCAGCATCGCATCCAGCACGCGTTGTTGCAGTGGTGGTCGGCCCGGCACAAATTGCTCGAAAACAGGCAAAGTCGAAGTGATCGCAACGTGATGCTCCACAAGCGTCCGGAACAGATCTTTCATTTGCGAACTGTTGCCGTCCAGGTTCGCAAACGTCGCACCAACCGCCGCAAGGCCGCCCGGAGGACACTGATCCGGTTTCTTGCCCGGGATGAACTCCGTGTCCACGATAAACCCGTGCTCGAGGTTGTCAATGCCCGCTTCGGCAGCTTCGCGGAAACCCACGCTGCACAAGTGCCCGGTGACTTTCAGGTGCCGCTTGTGCGCCTCCTCGGCCGCGGCGCGCAACTCCTCTCGCGTGATGTTCATGTACGCCTTGAAAGAAGTCGCTCCGCTGTCCGCCCAGAAGTTCACCATCCGCCGCGCGTCGGCGGGCCCGCTCAATTCGTGCATCTGCGTCAAGAAACTGTTCTGCCCTTCGAGATAGGGCGCGGTGACGTCGATCTTCGGGCCGGGTGACTGCCCCGCATCGATCTTCCGCTTTAGGTTCAGATCCGCGTAGGGCTCGATACTGCCCGCAGTCCGCATCGTCGTCACGCCCGCGGCCAGATACAGTCGTGGGGCGCTGAACGTGATCTGGTTGATCAACACGCCCGGAGGGTCCGCCGATTGGTCCGGCGTGTAGTGCAGGTGGTTGTGCATCCCGACCAATCCGGGAATCACGCTGTAACCGGAGAGATCGACCACCTTAGCTTGATCGGGTATTTTCACCGCCCCGGAATCTCCGATCGTAGCGATTTTTGCATCCTCGATCACGATAGCTTGATCCGTACGGGGCGCAGTTCCGGTTCCATCGATTACGCGCACGTGATTGAGCACAACGATCGGAGCATCGATCTTCACGAATTCCCGCACGGCGGGGGAGAGCTGCGAGCGGGACTGTCCCACGGCCAAGCTGGCCAGAAACACGAGCGAAACGAACACCAAAACGGAGCGCCGCATAAGTCCACCTCGAATGCAAAATAGACCCGCTTGCCCGAAATAAGGACTTAGACGGCCAAAACGAAATAATAGCTCTCTCTACCGACGTTCATTCGCATGTCTTGGCAACTTGGAACTTGAAATCACCTTCTGCATTTTCTAGTTTTAGCTTCGGTCCTGCCTCGTAAACCGGCCTACCGGAAGGTGAGGACTAGTTACCCAAGTTGCCGGAAACGCTTGCCGGAAAAGTAAAAATGGAACGCATATTCGGACCGAGAGTCCGCTCTGAGTTCGAAATGGAAAAAGGGTATCGACGGAAGTCATTCAAATCAAATCACAAAATAGTGGCGCGCCCAAGGGGATGATTTTAGAACGATTCTCGAAGAGTTTGTGTCAAACTTGTCGCAAATCTGTTTCCTGGCAGGACTCCCGGTGTAGTGTCGTCTGGGGGTGCGGGGACTTGTCCAGTAATCCTCGTTAATCAGGACTTATGCCGCTTTGCTGGTTGGTCATTGGCTCGGAGACTCTTGTTCCTGACTCGCGCAGGGCGCGGATGTCCCTGATGGGGGGTTGGCCGAAGAATCGGCTGTATTCGCGGCTAAATTGCGTCGGACTTTCGTACCCCACCTCAAACGCAGCGCTGGCGGCGTCGAGTGCGTTGTTAAGCATTAGGCTTCGTGCGGCCTGCAGCCTAAGTTGTTTTTGGTATTGAAGCGGAGTCATTGCCGTTAGCATTCGGAAATGGTGATGCAGGGTGGACACGCCCATGTTGGCGACGTGTGCTAGATCATCCACATGCAACGGCTTTGCATAGTTCGCGGTAATCCATGCGACTGCTTTGGCCGTGCGATGGCTTTGATCCCCGAGCGTCGAAATGGCGCGCAGGCGTGCTCCCTCCGGGCTGCGCAGAACTCGGTAAATAATCTCCCGCACAATCAGCCCGCTCAGGAAAGGGATGTCCTCTGGACTGCTCAGCAGGTCCACCAAACGACAGCAGGCGCTCAAGAATTCCGGCGTGGTTTCGCCGGTGGACATGGCGGGACTGTCCTGCGATGATTCGGCAACATGAATTTCCTCGCGGCCGAGCAGCTCGCGGACCATGAGCATATCCAGTTTCAATGTAAGGGCGAGACAGGGGTTCTCTTTCGTGGCTTCGACCACACGGGCCACGGTAGGAAGATCCACCGCCGTGAGCAGAAAGCGCGAAGCATCATAGATGAAACTGTTACGGCCGAGATTCACTTGCTTGCGGCCCTGGGCGATCACGATGACGCCGGGGTGATACGTCCTTCTGCACGGCGGCGTAGGGGCGATGCGCCGGTGAAGCGAGACGCCCTGTATCGACGTTGCCTTATCCTCTGCTGGCCCCATAAACTCCGTGATCTTGCGCGCAAGTTCGACGCGCAACTCGGGAGCACGGCCTGAGAAGAATGCAGCGATGTTGCTTTGTTTTCTCATTTGAAAAGACTCCAGGGACATGATCAGGATAGGCTGGGAAACCAGGAAGCACCAACTGTTTTCCCGCCACGCAAGAGGAATAGGCAATAAGTAGGCAGGATCGGGCTACCAGTTGACGGCCCTTTACCCATAAATTCGAGGATGCAAGGGAAACAAAATGAAGACGCGCACCATGGAGAGCCATGAAATCCTTAACCCTAATTATGTGTCTATTTCCATTAACAATGATTGCGCAATCGTCCTACGCGCAGCAGTCGCCACAGCCGCCAACGGAAACGATTAAGACTGCCGCAAGTCACACACCCGAGCAACAAGAAGTCATCAACCTCTCAAACATGAAATGGGATTGGATGGCAGACAAGAAGCTCGATTCCTTGGAGGCACTATTTGATGACAAAGCCATGTTCACTCACATGGGAGGGACTTGGGGAAAAACCCAGGAACTAGCTACCATTAAAAGCGGTGGCATCTGGTACAAAAAAGCTGTGGTTTACGCAGTTGATGTACGCACATTTGGTAACACAGCCATCCTACTAGAGGACATTGATTTGCAGGCCGTAGTCGGCGAGCACGAAGTCACGAATCCTTTTATGGTGACTGAGATGTATATCAAGGAAAACGGCAAGTGGAAGCTCGCCCAACTCACGTTCTCGCATCTGCTTAGGCCAATCAAAATGAATAACAATAATAGTTAACCACACAGGTAGAGAGAGCCGGGAGTTCCACAAAATTCGGCGCTCTTGTAAAGCAGAGGTTCTTGCTCTTAGGAATATTTCGTCGATAGCTTAGCAAAGAGAATTGAATGAAGAATCGCTCACTCGGGAAAAGCGGACTCGAAGTCTCGGCCCTGGGATTCGGCTGCATGGGATTATCGTCGGCCTATGGCCCGGCGACGCCGCGTCCAGACGGCGTGAAGATTGTTCGTACGGCCTTCGAGCAAGGTGTGACCCTCTTCGATACTGCTGAGGCATATGGCCCGTTCGCAAACGAAGAACTTGTGGGTGAAGCGGTCGCTCCATTTCGTAATCAGGTAGTGATCGCGACAAAATTCGGCTTCGACATCGATTTGAAAACCGGAAAGCGAAGCGGTGGGCTAAATAGCCGTCCAGACCACATTCGAGAAGCCGTTGAAGCGATGCTGAAACGCCTGAAGACCGACACCATCGACCTGCTGTACCAGCATCGAGTGGACCCTGCGGTCGCCATCGAGGACGTTGCGGGCGCTGTGAAGGAACTCATAACAGCAGGCAAGGTCAAAGATTTCGGGCTTTCCGAGGCGGGAGCGCAAACCATACGCCGTGCGTACGGTGTGCAGCGCGTGGCTGCCGTTCAGAGCGAATATTCGCTGTGGACTAGAGATGTCGAGCAGAACGAAGTGCTCCGAACATGCGAGGAGCTTGGCATTGGCTTTGTTCCGTTCAGTCCGCTCGGCGCGGGCTTCCTCACAGGCAAGATCGACACAAAAACTATCTTCGACGCGACTGACTTCCGCAATATCTCGCCGCGCTTCACTCCTGAAGCGCGCGCGGCGAATCAAGCCGTCGTTGATCTGCTGAGGAAAATTGCGGACCAGAAGGCCGGAACTCCCGCACAGGTCGCCCTTGCATGGCTGCTTGCGCAGAAGCCGTGGATCGTTCCGATTCCGGGTACGACGAAAATCCACCGCCTGGAAGAGAACCTCGGCGCTGTGAAGATACAACTCACGGTCGGCGAGCTCCAAGAAATCAACTCCGCGGCAGCGAAGATTGAAGTGCAGGGGGCGCGCCTGCCTGAGGCTGTGCTGAAGATGTCAGAGCGGTGATGCGATCCGGAACCAACCGGGTCGCTCCGGCGGTGTGGGATTCCGCATCAAGGCAGATTGATGATCACGCGGAAGAACTCAGAAGACGCCTCGAGGCGATGGCCGTTTTGCGCGTGAACCTTCACGGCCAATGCAGAACCAACATCATTCCAGAGTACCAATCCAAGCGACAACGGGCGCTTCATGGTGGGGCGATTTTACCTCAAGTACGCCGTCAGTGCCTGGTTACGCGGTAGGTAAAAAATTAAGCGCACATTCGGACCGAGAGTCCGATCTGAGTTCGAAATGGAAAAAGGATATCGACGGAAGTCATTGAACTCAAACCACAAAAAAGTGGCGCGCCCGGCCAGATTCGAACTGGCGACCCTCTGCTTAGAAGGCAGACGCTCTATCCAACTGAGCTACGGGCGCACGCGCTTACTCTTATTCTAAGGCATTCGCGGTTGGTGTGAGAGGTGTTTTGGAGGTGCGTCCTATCCTAAGTGTGGGAATCGTACCGGCACCCCACCAACCCTGCTTTCAGTAGACCCCAACCATCCGAATTATTACTCTGAGCATTTCGATGCACGATTTACCGAAACTCTTGGAATCCAGCGGGTTTGAATCTCGTGAGGAGCGAAAAATGTGGCGCAGTCCAAAAAGGTACATTTTGGGTGTAAGCAAAAAATGCATAAAGGGACTCATCTGCTTTTTTTCAGCAAGCTTGTTTCTGCTGGCTTCACCTCTCGCAGCGCAAAAGCACATTAACGTTCCGCGCCCGGATGGACACGTGACTCCCCTGCTTGTCTACGACGCCGTCGGCTCAGGATCGCAGTGCGCTCCACTCGCGATAATCTCGCATGGCGCGGGCGGGTCGGAGAACGCCTATCGCTATCTAGCTTTGTTCCTGTCCAAGAGTGGTTACACCGCCATCGTGATGGGCCACCGCGAAAGCGGACTTCAAGCCCTGCGAGGTGATATGCGTGAGTACGGCATCATGCCTGGCGTGCGTGCGCTTGTCGCGGATCCCCAGGCTGAACAACTCCGTCTCCTGGATGTGGGAGCCGGTTTGGCCTGGGCGGACCAACAGTGCAAAGCCCCATTCCGCGTACTGCTCGGCCATTCGATGGGAGCCGAGACCGTAATGCTCGAAGCGGGCGCGCGCAACATGATCGGAGTGAAAGCGCCGCCCGCAGGGCAAGATCGTTTCGACGCTTACGTTGCGCTGTCTCCGGAGGGGCCAGGGGTCGTTTTTCCGAAGGATGCCTGGAGCGGCATCCATAAGCCAATCCTCGTGCTCACCGGATCGCGCGACAAGGCTCTAAACGGCGGGCCAGAAACTCGAAAGATTCCCTGGCAAGATTTGCCGGGAGATGCTCCTCGAAAATGCCAATGGATGGGCGTGATCGATGGCGCCACTCACATGAATTTCGCCGGAAACGGTATGGGTGCCGCTCATGAGGAGCCGCTCATTACTCAGACCATCAGCCGCTTTCTGCAAGGTGTGCGCGGAGATGGTTGCGTCCTGCCGGCTGCGAGCACGCGCATTTCTCTTCAATCCAAGTAGAAGGAATTCAAGCGAAGCATTTTGCCTGCGTGCGCTGCTTCGCGAGCCCCATGTCCCGCCCAGGCGAGCTTTGCTATCATGAGCTGAATGAATCCCATCGCGACTTTGGGACTTGCCCTTGGCGCCGGATTTTCTTCCGGCTTGAATCTGTATGCCACGGTGGCTACGCTCGGGCTGCTTGAGCGTTTCGGCATCATTCATCTTCCCGGCTCGCTGCACGTGCTTTCGCATCCCGTGATTCTCACTACCGCGATCGTGCTTTATGTTGTTGAGTTCTTCGCGGACAAGATTCCTTACCTTGACACAGCCTGGGACGCCATCCACACCTTCATTCGCCCACCGGCCGCTGCGCTACTTGCGTTTAGCGCTGCCGGCGCCGCACCTCCCGAATGGCGCTGGGCTGCCGCGCTACTCGCCGGCGGAGTCGCGCTCACCTCCCATGGCACAAAAGCCAGCGCTCGCGCAGCCGTCAATACGTTGCCCGAACCTTTCAGTAATTGGGCTTTGAGTTTTGGAGAAGACGTTCTGGCGGTTTGGTTGACATGGATGGCCACCAAACACCCCGTGGCTACGACGGTTATTGTCGCAGTACTCCTCGTGCTCTCCGTTTACTTGCTGTATCGACTCTTCCGATTTGCACGCCGCGCGCTTCAGCGGCTCTTTGCTGCGTGATTGGCCCTATTTCAAGTAGGTCGCTAGCCAATCCAAAAATGTCTTGTACCAGAACCGGCTGTTCTGCGGCTTCAGCACCCAATGACCCTCGTCTGGAAAAATGACCAGCTTTGAAGGCACGCCTTGTCTTTGTAGCGTATTGAAAAGTTCCAGCGACTGCGTATAAGGCACTCGAAAGTCCAGTTCGCCATCAATCACGAGCGTGGGCGTTTTGAATTTACCCAGTTCCGCGGCGTAGGTCGCCGGCGCCCACTTGTGGTAGCTCTCAGGATTCGTCCACGGCGTTCCCTGAATATCGTGCTCTTCGAACCAGAGCTCTTCCGTGGCATACATCGAATTCAAGTCATAAACGCCGGCGTGGCTTATAATCGCCTTGAAGCGGCCATTGTGCGTGGCGATCCAATCGGCCAGATATCCGCCGTACGATCCACCCGCGGCCGCCATGCGCGACCCATCCGTGTACGGATATTTTCTCAAAACATAATCAACGCCGTTCATCACATCCACATACGCCTTGCCGCCGTAATCACCCGTAATCTCGTCCGTGAACTTCTGCCCGTACCCTGTCGAGCCTCGCCGGTTGATCATCAGCGTCACATACCCCGGCGCCGAAAATACTTGCTCGTTCCACCGGTAGCCCCATGCGTTGGACCACATCGTCTGCGGTCCGCCGTGCAGCAGCACCAGCAGCGGATATTTCTTCGTCGCGTCAAAATCCGGCGGCCGGATCATCATCGCCTGCACGCGCGTGCCGCCCGCGCCTTCAAACCAAAATGTTTCCGGCTCGTTCATCTTGAGTGACGTCAGGATGGATTCATTCTGATGCGTGATTTGCCGCAACCCGCTACCATCGCTCGCGGCCGCGAAAATTTCAGCGGGCATCGTCAGGCTGGTCCTCTCGAAGACCATCGTCTTGCCGTCGCTGCTTAGCGAAATTCCCGTGTTGTAGCCGTTCGAGATCAATTTCTTGGGCTCCGCGCCTGGACGCGCGGCCATCTCGTAAATCGGCATCAGAGTTTCATCTTCCGCCGTGAAATAGATTTCTTTGCTATCCGCCGACCACGCCAGCTCCCCTGCGCTTCGATCAAAGGCCGGGTTTAAATCTTCGCTCTTGTCCGCCGCCCGGTCGTACAACATCACTCTCCACCGGTCTGACTCGTAGCCTGGCGTGAATTGCGCATGGTAGGCGATGTATTTTCCGTCCGGCGAGTATGTCGGCTCGCCATCAAATCCCTTCTGTGTTGTGATTCGCTTCGCCTCTCCGCCCGTTACCGGAACCACGAACAAATCTCCGTTCGTACTGATGGCTTCCACGGGATCGGTCACCGCCGTGAAGCAAATCTCTTTCGAGTCCGGAGAAAAATTCAGATCCTCCGGCCCGCCTCTCTGATCCGGTGGCACGTCGTAATTTGCTCCTGCTGTCAAATCGCGCGCGGCGCCGCTTCCATCCGACGCCATGACAAACAGATGACTTCGCTTCCCATCATTCCAATGCGTCCAGTGCCTGTAAAGCAGATGGTCCGCGACGTGGGCTTTCACCTTGTCTTTTTCATTCGCCTCATCTCTCGCCTTATTGCAGGCATCATTTTTGCAGTCCGGATAAACGCCGGAAGTAAACGCAATCGTCTTCCCATCCGGAGACCACTTCGCGATGTCCGCGCCCGTCGAAAGCTTCGTCAACTGTTCCGCTTCTCCTCCCTCCATCGACAGCAAATACACTTGCGAAGTCCCGCTCCTCGACGACAGAAACGCAATCGTCTTTCCATCTGGCGACCATATCGGCGACGAATCGTGTCCGCTTTGCGTGAGTTGCACTGCCTCGCCGCCCGCCACCGGAACAAGCCACACGTTGCTGGCATTGCGGTTCGCGTCGACGTCGAGCGTCGCTACGCTATACGCAACCCACTTGCCGTCAGGTGACACCTGCGCCTCTCCCACCCGGTGCATTTGGATCAAATCGTTGAACGCGATGGCATGTTTGCCCTCGTCCTGCGCATCCAAGGGCGTCTGGCTCGCCAAAAGTAACGTCACCAAAAAACCGCACGTCAACGTGCATCGTTGCATCGCATGTCCTCCCGAATAGCTCCTAAGAGATCGCATTTCGCTCGCCCGAAACATCGGATCATGTCACGATTGCTCATTGATTCCAAGCTCGCGAAACGTGCTCAAACCAGGCTCAGCCTCGCCGCGTCGGCTCTCCTGCGCGAGTCTGCTACAATCGCACCACCAACGCGCATGTCAACCGACCACGCGATCTTCCCGCGCCATTTTCACAAATCGCTCCCCATCGCCGTCCGTGGAGAAGGCTGCTACCTCTTTTCTTCCGATGGGCGCAAATTCCTCGATGCCTCTGGCCAGGCCGCCGTCATCAATATTGGCCATGGAGTCCCCGAAATCGGCCGCGCCATGGCCGCGCAATCCACGCAGCTCGCCTTCGCCCATACCTCGCAGTTTCATTCAGCGCCCGCCGAGAAACTCGCGGCCCGTCTGCTCGCTCTAGCCCCAAAAAATTTTCAGAATGGCGGCCGCGTCTATTTCACCTCCGGCGGCTCCGAGGCCACCGAAACGGCTATCAAGCTCGTCCGTCAGTATTTCCTCGAAAAGAAGCAGCCCGCCCGTTACCGCATTCTCTCGCGTCGCCAGAGCTATCATGGTGCCACGCTCGGGGCCATGACCGTCAGCGGCAACGTTGCACGCCGCGCCCCCTATCAACCCTTGCTCGCCGAATGGGGCCACATCGCCCCGTGCTTTTGCTACCGCTGCCCATTTGAAAAATCTTTTCCTGAATGCCATCTCGCCTGCGCCGATGATTTGGATACTTTCCTCGCAAAAAATGACGCCGCTTCCGCCGCTGCTTTCATTTTCGAGCCTGTCGTTGGCGCCACTCTCGGCGCCGCCGTTCCACCCGAAGGCTATGCCGCCCGCGTTGCCGAAATTTGCCGGAAGCTTGGGATCCTTCTTATAGCCGACGAGGTCATGACCGGTCTCGGCCGCAGCGGCAAGCCTTTTGCAGTCCAGCACTGGAATGTCGAGCCGGACATCATTTTGACGGGGAAGGGAATCGCCGGCGGCTACGCTCCTCTCGGCGCCGTTCTCGTCGCGTCGAACGTAGTCGAAGCCTTCGAAGGCGGGTCCGGCGCGTTCAAGCACGGCTTCACCTATCAATCTCATCCTGTCGCGACCGCTGCGGGTAACGCCGTTCTCGACTACATCGAATCGCGCAATCTCTTCGACCGCGTCTCTTCTGCTTCCGACGCTCTACGCGCCGCTCTCGCTCCTCTCGCTTCCCATCCGCACATCGGCGAGATTCGCGGCCTTGGTCTTCTGTTTGGCATCGAATTCGTCCGGGACAGATCCACGCGTGCGCCTTTCGACCCCTCCGAAGCTATTGCTGAAAAAATTCGCGACGCCGCCATGGAAGCGGGCGTTCTCACCTATCCCATCCAGGGCTGCGTTGACGGCCTCAAGGGCGACCACATTCTTCTCGCGCCCCCTTTCATCATTACGCCTGAGGAATCCGCGCTCATCGCCAACGCGCTCAACTCAGCCCTCGCGAAAGTGTTTTCTGACGCCCTTGGCGCTTTCTAGCGTAATCTGTCCGTTCACTTCATACAGGAGCTGATTCTGCCATGCGCCATCATTCGTTTCGGTCCGCGCTCATGCTCGGCATATGCCTTCTCACCGTTTCTTTTCTTTCGGCCCAAGATAAGCCCGCCGCCAAGCCCCGCGCCCGCGATCTCGGAGTCCCTTTCGAAGGAACTCCCGGCCCTCTCAACGCAATCACCGACGTTGCCGGCGTGACCGTCGGCTACACCACGCTCATTTCGGGCGAAGGCAAGCTGCAGATCGGCAAAGGCCCCGTCCGCACCGGCGTCACCGCCGTTCTCCCTCGCGGAAAAAACTCGATGTCCGATGCCGTTTTCGCCGGCTGGTGGTCTCTCAACGGCAACGGTGAAATGACCGGCACCACCTGGGTCGAAGAGTCCGGTTTTCTCGAAGGTCCGATAATGATCACCAACACCCACAGCGTCGGCGTTGTTCGCGACGCCGTCATTCAGTGGCGCGTCAATCACGGCAAGCCCGATCCCACCGGCTACTGGTGGTCGCTTCCCGTCGTCGCCGAAACCTGGGATGGCTGGCTCAATGACATAAACGGGTTTCACGTGAAGCCCGAAGACGCCTTTCATGCCATCGACACCGCGCACGGCGGTCCCGTCGAGGAGGGCAACGTTGGCGGCGGCACCGGAATGATTTGCAACGAATTTAAGGGTGGCACCGGCACTTCCTCGCGTCGCGTCGAAGTCAAGGGCGTCAGCTACACGCTTGGAGTTCTCGTCCAGTGCAATTACGGCCGCCGCCAGAATCTCCGCGTCGCCGGAGTACCCGTTGGACTCGAAATCCCCGAAGATCCCGCCTATGCCTCCGCATCCTTCGCAGATGCCGAGCGTGGCTCCATCATCGTCGTCGTCGCCACGGATGCGCCGCTTCTGCCCCATCAGCTAAAGCGCCTGGCCCGCCGCGTCTCTCTCGGCCTCGGACGCGATGGCAGTACCTCCGGTAACGGCTCCGGCGACATCTTCATCGCTCTCTCCACTGCCAATCCCAACGCCGAAGCCGCCGATCACGTAGTGCCTCTGCAAATGCTTCCCAACGACTGGCTCGATCCCATCTTCACCGCCACCGTCCAGGCCACCGAAGAAGCCGTCATCAACGCGATGGTCGCCGCCGAAACCATGACCGGCATCGAAAATCACAAGGTCATCGCCCTCCCGCACGATAAACTCCGCGCCATCCTAAAAAAGTATAATCGGCTCGTGGAATGACACTCAGCTTCTGTTTTTCTCGGAGCGCCAGGGCGCCGATTGCGGAATTGGCAGACCTGAACCGGCACTCGTGGAAGCTGGCGCTCCTTTCTTTTTCTTTGGTTCTTTTGGTTTTTTCTTGCTCTGCACCTCCGCCACACTCACTCGGCATTACCCATGTCACCCTCATCGACGCTACGGGTGCGGTCCCCAAGCCTGACATGACGGTTCTTCTCCGTGACGAAAAGGTCGTCGCCATCGGCGCTTCCAGCTCACTTTCAATTCCTCGCGGCACGAGAATTCTCGACGCCACCGGCAAATTCCTCATCCCAGGCCTCGTCGACATGCACGTCCACCTCACCGGCGCCGGCGAACCAACGGGCAGCCGCGAGTTCATCCTTCCTCTACTACTCGCAAACGGAATCACAACGGTCCGCGACATGGGCGGCGATCTCGATGCGCTCAAAACTCTTCGCAACGAAATAGAGGATGGCAAGCTACTCGCACCCGGCATTTTTTTTGCCGGTCCCTATCTCGATGGCAGTCCGCCTTTTTTTCAGCCTTCACTGGTTGTCACCAATTCCGCTGAAGCCGCTGAGGACGTGCATTCCCTGATGTTGCGCGGCGCTGATTTCATCAAAGTACAGTCCAATCTCAGTCGCGACGCCTACTTCGCCATCGCCGACATTTGCCGCCGCGAACACATCACGTTCGTAGGCCACGTTCCCGACCGCGTCACGGCCGCCGAAGCCTCCGACGCCGGCCAGAAAAGTATCGAGCATCTCACGGGAGTCCTTCGCGCATGCTCGAGCGACGAGCCGAGCCTCATTCGCAAACAATTCGCCGCCAACGCCAAGAACGGAACAGCCACGCGATCCAGAGATCGTGAGCTCGCCTGGCAGCGAGAACTTCTCGAATCCTACTCGGATCAGCAAGCCGCAGCCCTCATCGCAAAATTTCTTCGTAACCAAACCTGGCAAGTTCCCACGCTGATCCTTCTGCGTAACGACGCCTTCCCCACGCCCGAAGCCGATCCATCGCGCGATCCTCGCCGCAAATACATCCCTCTAAAAGTCCTCGCGAATTGGCAAAAAGGAGCGAATGCCCGCGACAAGGGCGCTACACCGCAGGAATTCGCATTGCGCAGCGAGCTGATGCAAGCCTCGCTAAGGATCGTTGGAAAAATGAATACAGCAGGTGTTCCAATCATGGCCGGTACGGACACCACAGCCCCGTTCATTTTCCCCGGATCAAGCCTCCACGAAGAGCTCGCACTGCTGGTTCAAGCCGGTCTCACTCCCATGCAGGCATTGCAGTCCGCAACGAAACTCCCTGCAGAATTTCTGGGTAAGCTCCAGACGCAGGGCACCGTCGAGCCAGGTAAGACCGCCGATCTGGTCCTTCTCGATGCCCACCCGCTCGCCGACATTCGCAACACGCAGAAAATTCGCGCCATAATTCTGCGAGGCAAGCTCCTCGATAGATCTTTTTTGGATGACTTGTTGTCGAAGGAAGTGGAGTTCGCCAAGGCTCACTAATGATGCTAAACCACCGGCACTGAGGTTTTTCTGGCGGGATTGAAAAACGGTAGCGCCACCACCTTCGCTGAGACCGTATGCCGGACCGCCTCGACAGTCATCTCGATATTCACCCTCGCGCCGATCGAGGACTGATCCCGATTTACGCAAGCCAGCGCGATCATTTTCTTCAAGGTCGGCGACCACGTCGTCGAAGTGGCCTTTCCAACTTGTTTTCTATCCCGGTAAACGGGCACGGCCACGCGCGAGGCTACGCTTGGCACTTGCGGCGCCATTCCCATCTTGTCGTAGAGCGCCTCGACTTCGTTCCAATTGATCTCCAGCCCCACAAGCCTGCGTTCCGGGCCGTCCTTTTTCTTTTCCCGCACTAGCGCATCGCGCCCCACAAAATTCTCTTTCTTCAAATCCACCAATTTCCCCAGCCCAATTTCCGCCGGCGAATACTTCTGCGATTCGATCAGCGCCTTTTTGCTCGAGGTGTAATCCACCTCAATCAGAATAAGTCCCGCCTCGATTCTCGCGATATCCAGGGCAATCATTCCCGCCGGATGAATGTCGAACGCTTTCCCTTTCTTGATCAGTTCGTCCCAAACCTTTCCGGCGTTCTTCCATGGCATCCAAATCTCGAATCCCAAATCCCCCGTGTACCCCGTCCGCGAAATGTCCACCGGTACTCCCGCGATGGCGCCGCGCGTCACGCGAAAATATTTGAGACTTGCCACGTCCGCGTCCGTCACGGCTGTCAACAATCGCCCGGAAGTCGGTCCTTGCAGTGCCAGTGCCGCCACCTGCTCCGAGATGTCCTCGATCTTCACGTCCAGCGCCAGCGCATTCTGCTCGAACCACCGCAGGCTCGGGTCCGCCGCTGTCCAGCGATACTCGTTTTCCCCCAGCCGCGTGATCGTTCCGTCGTCGATCACTTTTCCTTCCGGATCGCACCAGCAGCAATAAATCACCTGATCGACTGCCACTTTATTGATATCCCGGGCGACCACGCGATTCACGAACCGCGTCGCATCCTTGCCCGTCACGTGATATTTGAAGAGCGGCGAGATATCGATCAACGCCGAAGAATTCCGAATGGCGTTGTACTCGTGCTCATGGTGCATTTCGTAGACGCTGACGGTGTAATAGCCCGACCATTCGCGGTAATTCAGGCTCTCGCACAGCGCCATCGTCTTTTCATGGAACGCGGTTCCAACAGGCACGATTCCTCCAGCTTTCCTCCGCGACCGATTTCGCGGGAGCGAACTCGAATTATAGGTGTGAAGTTCGCGCACCCGCAAGCCGCTGTATCTGCGGGCGAGCTGGATTAGGTGCGGGGGAATCGCGGCCTCGGAGCCTCTACTGGTTCTTGGCAATGGCCGAGTTCGACGGTGACTCCACGGCCGCCGCGGCGGAATAGCGCGTCAGGTAAGGAATGATCGGCGTGACTTCAAAGGGCATCTTCTCGCGCGGAGAAATCGCTCTTGTTTTCTCCTGCCAATCAGCCCAATGTGGAACGCCGAATGAGATAGAGTCCAAATTTGGAACAGTCCGGCAATTCTGTCTGACACAGATCCTCGCTCGATGCTCCAAAGCTGCTGCTCTAGCTTGTGCGCGACGACACGGCTAGAATGAGGGTTGAACCTTCAAAAAAGGTGGCGTTCGATGGCTGGCAACGGCTCAACACAAGCAAGGGTTCTCAGGCTCGACGCGCGCGACAACGCGCTCGTTGCGCTGACCGACTTGCGCAAGGCAGAAATCGTCCATTTTCAGGGGATTGACTATTCCTTGTACTCCGACGTCCCTGCCAAACACAAGTTCCTCACTCAGGACGTCGCTGCCGGCGGCGACATTATTATGTACGGCCTTCTCGTCGGCAAAGCCGTCGAAAATCTTCGCCGTGGAGATCTGCTAACAACGCGCAATATCCATCATGCCGCTGCGTCTTTCCACGAGATGGAGAACTCCGGGCCTCGCTGGACTCCGCCCGATGTGTCCGCTTGGGAAAAGAGAACATTTCTCGGCTTCCATCGCGATGACGGCCAGGTAGGCTCGCGGAATTATTGGCTGGTTCTTCCGCTCGTCTTCTGTGAAAACCGCAATTTGGGCGTCTTAAAGCAAGCCTTCGAAGAAGAGTTGGGATTTGTAGCGCCACAGATTTATCGCAGCCAGGTTGCCGAACTGGCGCGCCTTTACCGGGAAGGGAAATCGGAAGAGCTTAAGCAGTACGCTTTCGGTGCAACTCAACGGGCAGGTGCCAGCCCAAAAATCTTTAAGAACATCGATGGAATCAAGTTTCTTTTGCACGAAGCCGGCTGCGGCGGCACTCACGAAGACGCCAGAAACCTCTGCGGGTTGCTCGCCGGTTACATTCATCATCCAAATGTCGCTGGCGCCACGGTCCTGAGCCTCGGCTGCCAGCACGCTCAGGTTCCTTTACTGCTCGAGGAAATTAAACGACGCAATCCAAATTTCAAAAAGCCCATCCTTATTTATGAGCAACAAAAGAGTCCCTCCGAAGCCGCCATGCTAAGCCGGGCCATCCGCGAAACGTTTCTGGGAATGATCGAAGCGGACAAAATCACGCGGCAGCCTGCGCCGCTATCGAAGTTGAAGCTCGCACTGCAATGCGGCGGCTCCGACGGTTTTTCCGGGCTCTCCGCAAACCCAGCCATCGGCCACACGGCGGATTTGATCGCCGCGCTCGGCGGCACGGGGATTCTCTCCGAATTTCCTGAACTTTGCGGCGTCGAGCAGCAACTCATCGACCGTTGCGTCCGCAAAGAAGTCGCCGATCGTTTTGCGCGGCTCATGCGCGACTATGCCGCCCGCGCCAAAGCGGTGTTTGCGAGCTTTGAGATGAATCCCTCGCCGGGAAATATTCGCGATGGATTGCTGACTGACGCGATGAAATCCGCTGGCGCGGCGAAAAAGGGCGGCACGTCTCCCGTGACCGCCGCGCTGGATTATCCTGAATACGCCACCGAGCCCGGGCTAAACCTGCACTGCACGCCGGGAAACGACGTGGAATCCGTTTCCGCGCAGGTTGGAGCAGGCGCAAACGTGGTTCTCTTCACCACGGGTCTCGGCACGCCAACCGGCAATCCAATCGCACCCGTCCTGAAAATCGCAACGAACTCGAATCTCGCGCAACGCATGTCCGACATCATTGACATTGACACCGGCGGCATCATCACTGGGGAAACCAATATCGAAAAAATGGGCGAATCCATCCTCGAACGTGTCATCCAGGTCGCCAGCGGCGAAGCGCGCACAAAGGCCGAGCAGCTTTCTCAGGATGATTTTATTCCGTGGAAGAGGGGAGTCTCGCTTTAAAAGCGATCCGCTAATGTGATGAAGGCCCTCCTACTTTCTCAATACAAGCATCTGGAAATTGCCGATTTGCCCGATCCGGCGCCCGCCCGCGGCGAAGTCCTTATTGGTGTCGCCGCCTGCGGCATCTGCGGCAGCGACGTCCACGGCTACGACGGTTCTTCCGGCCGCCGCATTCCTCCCATCGTCATGGGGCACGAAGCAGCCGGAACGATCGCCGCTTTAGGCGATGGCGTCACCGGCTTCGCGAAAGGCGACCGAGTCACTTTTGATTCCACAATTTTCTGCGGCACCTGCGTGAACTGCCTTCGCGGCGACGTGAATCTCTGTGACCATCGCCAGGTTCTTGGAGTTTCCTGCGCCGAGTTTCGCAGGCCGGGCGCTTTTGCCGATTACGTTGCCGTCCCTTCGCGTATCCTTTACCGGCTGCCCGATTGTCTTTCGTTTGCCGAAGCGGCGATGCTCGAAGCGGTCTCCGTCGCGCTTCATGGCGTTTCTTTAGCGCCGATGGTTGCGGGCAGCACCGCGCTGGTGCTCGGCGCCGGAATGATTGGGTTGCTGACTCTGCAATCTCTGCGCGCCGCTGGTTGCTCTCGCGTCTTTGTTGCCGATGTCGACGCTACGCGCCTCAAACTCGCGCGAGACTCTGGCGCCACGGCTGTTTTGTCAGCAAAAGTAGACGTCGCCGAGCAAGTTTTGAAGTTTACTTCGGGCATCGGCGTCGATGTAGCCTTCGAAGCCGTCGGCAGAAACGAAACCGTGAAAGCCTCCATCGAAAGCGTCCGCAAGGGAGGAACGGTCGTTCTTGTGGGCAACATTTCGCCGGAAGTAACTCTGCCTCTGCAAAAAGTTGTCACGCGACAGATCCGTCTGCAAGGCTCCTGCGCATCTGCAGGAGAATACCCTCGTGCCATCGAGTTGCTGGCTAGCGGCGCCATCCAAGTCAAGCCGCTGATCACCGCGATTGCTCCGCTCGAGGATGGCCCGCGCTGGTTTCAGAGGCTTTACGCTCACGAGCCCAACCTTATGAAAGTGATCCTCACGCCGGAGCGCGCTTCGTGAGCGACGGTCTCTTCGATCTTTCCGGCCGCGTCGCGATGGTCACAGGCACAAGCCGCGGCCTCGGCCAATACATGGCACGCGCGCTCGCGAAGGCCGGCGCGGATCTGGTGCTTACGAGCCGCGACGCCTCTCGTTTAGGCCCATTCGAGACAGAAATAAAATCGCTCGGCCGCCACACTTTTGCACTTGAACTTGACGTTCGCAGCCAGCAGAGCATCGAAAAAGCCGTCGCCGCTGCCGAATCCGCCTTCGGCCATCTCGATATTCTCGTCAACAATGCCGGTTGCAACGTGCGTAAGCCCGCGCTCGATGTGACCTGGGACGACTGGAACCTGATTCTCGAAACCAATCTTCGCGGCAGTTTTTTTGTCGCGCAGGCCGCTGCACGCGGCATGATTGCCCGCCGCTATGGCCGCATCATCAACATCGGCTCCGTCACTACTGTCGCGGGCTACGCTGGTCTCGCGCCCTATGGTGCAAGCCGCGGCGGCATCAAGCAGTTGACGATGAGCCTTGCCGATGACTGGGGCAAATTCGGCATCACCGTCAACTGTCTCGCCCCCGGATGGTTTCGCACGGAACAGAACAAGGTCCTTTACGAAAATAAAGAATGGGTCGATTATCTTTGCGATCGAATACCGCTGAAGCGTCCTGGCCAGCCGGGCGATCTGGATGGCGCAGTCGTTTTTCTCGCCTCCGAATCGAGCCGCTACATCACTGGACAAACCCTGCTGGTGGATGGCGGCATCTCGACCGGCGCCACGCGGGCCTTGGCCGATCCGGCCAAAAAACCGGCTGGACTGGCTCAAGAATCGGATTAGGAGTTCACAAAATGACGAATCGTTTTTCTTCATTTAGGGGAGTACGGCATTTCAACCGATCAGCGCTTTTCTCCGGCGCGCTCTCTGGCCTTCTGGTTTTCACGTCAGTCGCCATAGCTAACGCTTCGCCAGCTCCTGCGAATTCCAAGCTGCTGCAAATTTATTTCGTCGATGTGGAAGGCGGCCAGTCCACGCTCTTCGTAACGCCGGCAGGGAAATCGCTTCTGATCGACACCGGTTGGCCCGGCAACAACGGCCGTGACGCCGACCGCATTGTCACGGCCGCGAAATTGGCCCGAATCTCGAAGATCGACTACGTCCTTCTCACTCATTATCATCAGGACCACACCGGCGGAGCCCCGCAGCTTGCCGCCAGGATCCCGATTGGGACCTTCATCGATCATGGAGAAAATCGCGAACCCAACGAATCAGCGACCGAACAAGGCTGGCAAGCCTATCAAGCGCTCCTGGCAAAGAACCATTACAAACGATTCATCGCCAAACCTGGAGAGGATTTGCCTATTCCGGGCATCGAGACGAAAGTCATCAGCGCGGATGGGGCGCTGATCGAAAAACCTCTTCAGGATGCCGGAGCAGAGAATCCAGTCTGCAAGACGACTGAGCCGGGTCCCGCTGATCACACCGAAAATGCTCGCTCCCTCGGCGTGCTCATCACCTACGGCAAACTGCGCATTCTGGATTTGGGCGATCTAACCAAAGATAAAGAGAGGGAACTGATGTGCCCGGTCAACAAGCTGGGCGCTATCGACATCTTCGTCGTCTCTCACCACGGCTTTCTACAAAGCGATGGCCCCGAGCTTGTGGATGGCATTGCTCCCCGCGTGGCCATCATGGACAACGGAGCCACAAAGGGCGGTTCTCCTTCCGTGTGGGACACGATCGAGAAATCGCCTCGTCTTCAGGATCTCTGGCAGCTTCATTACTCCAACGAAGGCGCTGCCGCGCACAATGTGAGCGCTCCCTTCATAGCCAATCTTTCCGGGGCGACCGATGCGGGCAATTATCTGAAGCTGACCGCGTCGCCGGACGGAAGCTTCGACGTTTACAACGCGCGGACAAAAGACACAAGGCACTACGCGCCACTCCCCAGCCACTAGGATTCCAGAGTTCATTGCTGTTACGCGGGTTCGGGCACGGGCGTCATCGATCCCAGAAGAAAAATATACGCGGCGATGCTCAGAATAAGCGTAATCGTTGCCGCGATGAACGCCCACGCAAACGAATGCGTGATCTGCACGACGTAACCCGTGACGATCGGCGCGGCGATCCCCGCAAGCTGATTGCTGAAATTCAAGATTCCCCCCACGGTGCCGACGCTCTCCTTCGGAGCGATCAAGGAAGGAATCGACCATCCCACCGGCGATGCCGCCGATAATCCGCCAATTGATAGGCTGATCCAGAAGAGCGCAGCCGCAGCGCTTTCGGTTCGCGCCGCTCCGAGGATTCCGAGACCGAGCGCGGTCCCGCCAATTAATACGACCTGGCGCACGCGGACCGCATTCCATCCGCGCTGGATCAGGGCGTCCACCAGCCATCCGCCAATCACCAGGTCCGTAAAAGTCGCGAACAGCCAGGGCACGCTCGTGTACACCACCGAATGAAACAAATCGACGTGGTGAACGGCCAGGAAATAGGACGGCAGCCAGGTCAGCAGCAGATAAAATGTATAGTTGTAGCCGGCAAACCCCAGCGCCAACCCGCACACTCTCTTTTGCCGCAGCAAATACCAGAGCGGCGCTCCTTTTGCAGCCGTCTCTCGATCCTCCGGCTGTGCCCCGCCTTTCGCAATGAACTCGCGTTCTGCCTTCGAAAGATGCTTGTCCCCGCTTGGGTTCTGGTAATACGCATAAAACATACAGAAATAAATCAGGCTGAGGAGTCCGGTCGCCGCGAAACTCCATCTCCAGCCAAAATGCAGGAGCAGAATGCCGATCAGCGGCACGCCGACCGCGGAAGAAAATTTTGCCATCGAATCAAAAATCGCGGTGGCCAGGCTCCGCTCTTGCTTTGGAAACCAGTAACCGACCGCTTTCGAGTTTGCGGGGAAAGTCGGTGCCTCGCCGATTCCCAAAAGGAGCCGGGCCGAGAAAAAGCTACCAATTCCGGGGGATAACGCCGCACCAAAAGTCGCCACGGACCATATGAACGTGCTGATCCAACCGACGCGCCGCACGCCAAACTTGTCCAGCAAGAGCCCGGAGGGGAGTTGAAGCGCTGCGTAAGTCCAGTTGTAGGCGCTTGATAAATACCCGAATGTTACCGCGGAGATTCCGAACGCGGCATTCAAGGCATCTTTCGAAACCGAAAGATTCACGCGATCGAAGTAGTTAACGAGGATCCCGAATCCCAGCAGGCAGGCGATAAACCATCTCCGCCGGGGCACTCCTTCCGCGTCAAATCCTGTTGGCTCAAGTGTCGCCGGCATGAAAAGAAGTTCTCGAACGATCTCCTGTCAGGATTTCCTGTGGCGCTGCCTGGGAAACGCCGCGCAGAGTATCCCACAATCGAGCGGGAGTTGTGGCGCAATTTCTGACGAGCGCAATTTTCACAATGCGCTCCACCTGCTCGTCGAACGGATTCAACCATGAAATCGCGTCCTTGCTCCGCTTCGGTGGCTCGAAGTACACTACGCCGTCTTTTGACCGCGACCTTTCGATGAACAGCGCTGGAATCTTTAACCTTCAGGGGTGGGAAAAATGAATTCACACTCGACTCGGCGGGACTTTCTCAAGACGACAGCCACCGCGGGTGCCGCGCTCCTCCTTCCAGAGCTGGCGCTCGCAGCGAAAACCAAATCCGTGCTGCTGTTCACGAAGTCTTCCGGATTCGAGCATGCCGTGATCAAGGTCAAGGACGGAAAACCCAGCATTGTCGAAAATGCCGTGCGCGATATCGCCGCCAAATCCAAGTTCGACGTCACCGCCTCCAAAGACGGGCGTATTTTCGATTCAAAGGAATTTCACGATTATGCCGCGGTTATCTTCTTCACCACCGGCGTTCTCACAGAGGAAGGCACGGACAAGAATCCGCCCATGTCCGCAGGCGGCAAGCAGGCTTTTCTCGACGCCGTCTACGGCGGCCTCGGCTTTGTCGGAATCCACGCCGCGGCCGATACGTTTCACACGCAGCCCGATCCTCCCGATCTTTCAAACCGTTACATCGCCCAAGGCAAAGAGTCCGACCCGTATATTCAGATGCTCGGCGGCGAGTTCATCATTCACGGACAGAGCAAGGATCCGCGTTTGCAAACCACGAACGTTATTATTGACAACCCGAAATTTCCCGGCCTCGAAGGCGTTCATTCGCCGGTGAGTTTGATGGACGAATGGTATTCGCTGAAGGATTTTGCCCCCGACCTCCACGTCATCTGCAAGCTGGACACATCAACCATGAATGGCAACGCCTACAAGCGTCCGCCCTATCCCGTCGTTTGGGCGCGCATGGACGGCCGCGGCAGAGTCTTTTACACCGCCATCGGCGATCGCCCCGAAAACTGGCAGAATGAATTTCATCTCAATTTGCTCGCCGGAGGAATTCGCTGGGCGATTGGCGATGCCCACGCCTCCATCCCGCCCAATCTCAAGACCGCGGCGCCCGGGTACGCAGTGATTCCACCAAAGTATCCGCCGAAAGAATAGGCCCTTGCCTCATCTTGCCGCTACCCCTCGCACTCCATAAACTTCCAGCCGCGGTGTGATGGTTACCGAGGCTTTTGCGTGGCCCTTGTGTGCCATCGTTCCTGCCAGTAAACTATCCCGTCTTCCAGTCGCATCGCTTCTTTTTTTCTGTGCGCATCTTGATCGGAGCCACTCTGCATGGCGCAGCACTACGACGCGATTGTCATCGGCGGAGGTCACAACGGCCTCGTAAACGCCGCTTACCTTGCCAAGGCAGGAAAGAAGGTGCTCGTCCTCGAACGCCGCCACGTCCTCGGCGGAGCGGCGGTTACCGAGGAAATCATCCCTGGCTTCTTATTCTCGGAATGTTCCTACGTCGTTTCTCTGCTTCGCCCCGAAATCATTCGCGAACTCGATCTCCCGCGCCACGGCCTCGAAATCCTCCCGCTCGACGGCACGTTTACCCCGATGCCCAACGGCAATTTCCTCTGGCGCATGAACGATCACGCCCGCACTCAGCGCGAAATTCGCCGCCATTCCCGCGTTGACGCCGAAGCCTACGACGAATTTTCCAAAATGATGACCCCGATGTGCCGCTTCGTGAAACCGCTCCTCTCCATGATTCCGCCAGACCCGACCACCCTTAAGCCCGGCGATCTCAAGCAGCTTCACTTCCTCATGCAGCGTTTCCGCGCGCTCTCTTCCGACGAGCGCTACACTCTCGTCCAGCTCATGACCATGAGCGCCGCCGATTTTCTCGACCAGTGGTTTGAAACCGATGTCCTCAAAGCCACCATGTCCGCCTCCGGCATCATCGGCACGTTTCTCGGCATTCGTTCGCCAGGTACCGCCTACGTTCTCCTCCATCACTACATGGGCGAAATTGACGGCGCATTTCGTTCCTGGGGTTTCAGCCGCGGCGGTACGGGAGCCATTTCGAATGCCATTGCGGACGCCGCGCGCGAAGCCGGCGTCGAAATTCGCACCCAGGCTGGCGTCGCGAAAATCCTCGTCAAAAATGGCCGCGCCGCTGGCGTCGCACTCCAGTCCGGCGAGGAAATCTTCGCCAACGTCGTCTCCTCCAGCGTTGACCCGCATCTCACCTTCGAAAGATTTCTGGACCCGAGCGAACTCCCTGGCGATTTTCTCGAAAGCGTCCGCCGCTACAAATTCCGCGGCTCTTCCGGCAAAGTGAATCTCGCCCTCGACGCACTCCCGGATTTCAAGTGTCTTCCCGGCGCCGGCGCGCATCTTCGTGGCGCTATCTCCATTTCCCCCAGCATCGACTACATGGAGCGCGCCTACGACGACGCCAAGTACGGCCATTTTTCCCGTAAACCCTACATCGACATTGTCATTCCCAGCCTCACCGATCCTAGCGTCGCGCCTCCCGGCAAGCACGTCACGTCCTGCTTCGTTCAATACGCTCCCTACAAACTCGCCAAAGGCACTTGGGACGAGCAGCGCGAAGCATTCGGCGACGCCGTCATCAACGCCATCGCCGAATTCGCCCCCAACATAAAAAAAATTATCTCCGGCCGCCAAATTCTCACTCCGCTCGATCTCGAGCGCGAATTTGGTCTCACGCAGGGCAACATTTTTCAGGGCGAACTTTCGCTCGAGCAGCTCTTCTTCCTTCGTCCCGTTCCCGGCTGGGCCTACTACCGCACTCCGATCCACAACCTTTATATGTGCGGCTCCGCCACCCATCCCGGTGGCGGCATCATGGGCGCGCCTGGACGCATCGCCAGCCAGGTCATTCTCAAGGACTGGAAGAGTTTCACTTCGCGCCGCGCCTCCGGGAGCAAAAACTAATCATGCCCATCGGTCAGCGCGTAGCTCTCATCGGCGGCGGCCACAACGCTCTGATCACCGCCTTCTACCTCGCCAAAGGCGGCTTCAAGCCCATCGTTCTCGAACGCCGCGAAATCGTCGGCGGCGGCGCCATCACCGAGGAATTTCATCCCGGTTTTCATGCTTCCACACTCGCGCACACCGTCGGCCCGCTAAGCTCGGCCATCGCCCGCGATCTCCAGTTGGAAGAATTCCGCTGCGAAATTCTTCGCCCCGATCCCCGCGTCTTCGCTCCTCGGCCGGACGGCGAATCTCTCCTCTTCTACGACAGCGCAAAAAAAACGGCTGCCGGCATCGCACATCTCTCGGAGAAAGACGCCGCCAAATACACGCAATTCGCCGCCTCTCTCGAACAGATGTCCTCTTTCTTCGCCCAGCTTTGCTCCATCACGCCTCCTGCCATTGATTCGCCTTCGCCCGAAGATTTCTGGAATCTTTTCCAAACCGGGCGCGGCGCGCGCAGCCTCGGCAAACAGGGCATCTTCGATTTACTCCGCTGGGGCCCCATGGCCGTCGCGGATTTCGTCTCCGAATTTTTCGAAACCGAGCTGCTCCGCGCCGCCATCGCCGCGCGCGGCATTTTTGGCACCGCGCTTGGTCCCTGGTCCGCCGGTTCCACCGCGGTTCTCCTTCTTCGCGCCGCCGTCGACGCAAATCCCGTCGGTCCGTCCGCTTTCCCGCGCGGCGGCCTCGGCTCCCTCACCCACGCCCTCGCCGATTCCGCGAAACAAGCCGGCGCCGAAATTCGCCTCAATGCCGAAGTCCAGCACATTCTCGTCAAAGATAGCGCCGTTTCCGGCATCGTCTTCTCGGACGGTGAAGAAATCAAAATCGAAGCCGTCGTCTCCGGAGTTGATCCCAAGCGCACTTTCTTCCAACTCCTCGATCCCACTCAGCTCGATCCCACATTCGCTCTTCGCATCCGCAATATCCGCGCTAACGGCACCGTCGCCAAAGTCAATCTCGCCCTCAGCGGACTGCCCGCGTTCCCCTCACTCGAAAATTCCGAAAACGCCCTCAAAGCTCTTTCCGGCCGCATTCACATCGGCCCCGAAATCGATTATCTCGAGCGTGCCTTCGACGCTTCCAAGTACGGCGAATTTTCCGCCGCTCCGTATCTCGACGTCACCATCCCCACCATTCTCGATCCCGCTCTTGCTCCCGACGGCAAGCATGTCCTCTCTGCCTACGTCCAATTCGCTCCGTTCAAGCTCGCCGCGCCGGTTGCCGCTCCCAATCCGGAGAAGCCCGCTCGTTTCTCCAACACCGAAAAATCCAATCCCTCCCTGCCCACCCAGAAATCCGCATCCAACTGGAGCGCCCGCCGCCGCGACCTCGGCGAAACCGTTGTGAAAACTCTCGCCGAATACGCTCCCAATCTCCCCAGCTTCGTCGAGCACATGCAAGTCATCACGCCTCACGACCTCGAAACTGTCTACGGCTTCACCGGCGGCCACATCTTCCACGGCGAGCTTGCTCTCGACCAGCTTTTCACCATGCGCCCCGTCCTCGATTGGGCCCGCTACAAAACTCCCATCCGCGGCCTCTACCTCTGCGGCTCCGGCACGCATCCCGGCAACGGCCTCACCGGCGCTTCCGGCGCCAACGCCGCACGCGAAATCATCCGCGACCTGCGTTAGACTCGATCAATCCGATGATCAGCATCGATCGCACTCGCCTGGCATCTCTCCATCAGCGTGAAGAAAAACGCTTCGTCGCCGATCATCCGCGCTCCGCCGAACTCTATCTCCGCGCCCAACGCTCCCTTCTCGGCGGCGTCCCCATGAACTGGATGAACAAATGGGCCGGCGCTTTTCCCGTTTTCGTAAAATCCGCCGCGGGCGCCCATTTCACCGATGTCGACGGTCGCGATTACGTCGATCTCTGCCTCGGCGACACTGGCGCCATGACTGGCCACTCTCCTCAAGTCGTTGCGGACGCTGTCGCTCGCCGCGTCCGTGAAGGCATCACGCTCATGCTTCCCACCGAAGATTCTCTCTGGGTCGGTGAGGATCTCCAGCGCCGTTTCGGCTTGCCCTACTGGCAATTCACGCTCACCGCCACCGACGCCAATCGTTTCTCCATCCGCATCGCGCGCGAAATCACGCAGCGCCCCAAAATCCTCGTCTTCCACTACTGCTACCACGGCACCGTCGACGAAACGTTCGTCTCCCTTCGCGACGGCGTCGTCGGCCCTCGCCGCGGCAATATCGGCCCTCCCGTCGATCCCGCCGAAACCACGCGCGTCGTCGAGTTCAACGATCTCGCCGCCCTCGAAGCCGCCCTCAAGCATCACGACGTCGCCTGCATCCTCGCCGAGCCCGCCATGACCAATGTCGGCATCATCCTTCCCGATGACGGTTACTGGAAATCCGTGCGCGACCTCACTCGCCGCTACGGCACGCTTCTCATCGCCGACGAAACTCACACCATCTGCGCCGGCCCCGGCGGCTGTACGCGCGAATGGAAGCTCGATCCCGATATTCTCGTCTTCGGCAAGCCCATCGGCGGCGGCATTCCCGGCGCCACCTTCGGCGTAACCGAAGAAGTCGCCCAGCGCATCTCCGCCCGCCTCCATCTCGAGGATATTGATGTCGGCGGCATCGGCGGCACGCTCGCCGGCAATGCGCTCTCGCTCGCCGCCATGCGCGCCACTCTCGAGCACATCCTCACTCCCGCAGCCTTCGCCCACATGCTCCCGCTCGCCCAGCGTTTCGCCGATGGCGTCGCCGAGCACATTCGCGTCGCGAATCTTCCCTGGAACGTCACCCGCCTCGGTGCCCGCGCCGAGTACACCTTCGCCGCCAAACCTCCCCGCAACGGCGCCGAATCCGCCGCCTCCGCCGACTTCGACCTCGAGCGCTTCCTCCATCTCTACGCCCTCAATCGCGGCGTCCTTCTCACTCCCTTCCACAACATGGCCTTAATGTCCCCCGCCACAACCGCTTCCGACATCGAACTCCACACCCAAATCTTCGCCGCCGCCGTCTCCGAACTCACCTCCTGACGCCTGCCTCTTAGCTACGCGCTGCTACCGACGCTGTCTCTGCATTGAACACGATCTCGCTACTTAATCGGTCATCGGGCACTCATCCCATTTACTCTTGATCCCGAACTGCACCATGGGCCAGTTCCACCGCAACCGTATCGAATGCTAGTCTTACAGCATGAATACATCGCGAGAGGGCGATTCCACTCCCCGGATGTTCCGGGCCGCCTTGCTTTTGGCCGGCTTCTCTCTTTTGCTTTCCTTCTCCACCGTTGCGCAATCCACCGCTCCAGCCACAACTCCCACTACTTCAAACTCCTTTCGTTGGACTCACGAAAACACCGCCCCGCAACTCTGGCACCAACTCCAGCTCGCTTTCACCGATGAACTGGCGCCGGACATCCCCACGCCGGGCCAAGACCCCCTAGATATCTATGGTTATAAGTACATTCAAATGGTTGGCCTCGTAAACCAATCTGCTCTCGTCATCATCAGCCGTCGACCTGCCAAGGAAGTCGCTAAAGAGAACGCTTGGGACGAATACTCCTCTGCCTTCAATTTTGATCTCGCCACGCACAAGAAATCGCCTATCGAACATGCCGAGGTTCTATGGATATGGAAGTTCGTAAAGCTGGCCAGACTTGGCCCTTCCTCCATTCCGGACGTGACCTTCACCTACTACACGTGCACCGAATGCGAGCCCGCGATTGTGTTTGCCTCTCTATACTACGATGCAGCAATATCCCTCTGGCAGATTCGCTACTGGAGCGACGGGAAGGACCCCTGGTGGGCCGCAAACGATGGCCTCACCGTGGACGCGGACATCGAAGCGAGTGACGAGACCCTTTCCTTCGATTGCATTTACGGCATTCTCGACATCAAGCACGACGGCTTTCAAAATGTTGTGGCACTGTTGACATCCTCGATGAGCGAGCCGATGCCTCAGGCGGTAGAGGTTATAGGCAAGACCGAGCAGCAGAGCTTGGCGAATCTGGATGGCCAAACTGCGCCCGGGAGCGCGCGAGGAGAGCT
>Ga0335083_10001439_pt1 | contig 32881 bp, 26 predicted proteins | sample Lox_Sample_42_FD_206716 | JGI IMG/M metagenome (GOLD analysis project Ga0335083, IMG submission 206716) | Soil microbial communities from Loxahatchee National Wildlife Refuge, Florida, United States - Lox_Sample_4.2 | ecosystem: Environmental > Terrestrial > Soil > Wetlands | place: USA...
CGCCGCGTCCAGCCATCACCCGACCCCCGCCGCGTCCAGCCATCACCTGACCCCCGCCGCGTCCAGCCGTAACCCCACCAGCCGCGATGGCCTCACTTGCCCCACGACCCGGATCCTTATGTGGTTGATCCGGGCTCTGCGGTTGATTTGGGGGTCAATAGTCCACCGGATCAACCACATAACCCGAATCAACCGCACTAATCCAGCGGCCAGCTCCCCGCTTGCCCCATGAACAACAGCAGCACCAGCTACAGATGCTTCTTGAGCATGCCGAAGACGCCGCGCACCACTTCCTGCTGCAGCTTCTTGCCCTCCTTGGACTTCAGGAACGTGGACACCGCGGCGACCCCGCCCGACAGGGCGCCCGCGGCCTCCTTGCGCTCAGCGGCGGGCTGCCGGTGCTGGGCCTGGGCGGGCTGCTTGTGCTGCGGGGCCGCCTGCTGATGCGGAGCGGCCGGCGCCTGGCCAGCGGGAGCCTCAGCGGCCGCGGCGGGCGCCAGCCGGGCGGCCAGGATCTCCCGGGCGCTCTCGTTGTCCACCCGGGTGCCGTACTTGGCCCACAGCGGGGACGCCTTGGCCTTGGCCTCGATGTCGTCGGCTGGCCCCATCCGCGAGGCCGGCGGCGTCATCCGGGTGTGCACGACCGGCGTCGGCACGCCGGACTCGGACAGGATCGTCACCGCCGCCTCGCCGATGCCCATGCTGGTCAGCAGCGTTTCCACGTCGTAGAACGGGGATTTGGGGAACGTCGAGACCGTAGCCTTGAGCGCCTTGGCGTCATCCGGCGTGAACGCGCGCAGCGCGTGCTGGACCCGGTTGCCGAGCTGGCCGAGGATCTCGCTCGGCACATCCTTGGGGGTCTGGGTGATGAAGTAGACCCCGACGCCCTTGGACCGGATCAGCCGGACGGTCTGCGCCACCGAGGTCAGGAACGCCTTGCTGGCGTCGTCGAACAGCAGGTGCGCCTCGTCGAAGAAGAACGCCAGCTTCGGCTTGTCCAGGTCGCCCGCCTCGGGCAGCGCCTCGAACAACTCGGCCAGCAGCCACATCAGGGCGGTCGAGAACAGCTTCGGCTTGTCCTGGACGGCCGGCAGCTCCAGGCAGGAGATGATCCCGCGGCCGTCGGGAGCGGTGCGCATCAGGTCGTGGACGTCGAGCATCGGCTCGCCGAAGAACTCGTTGCCGCCCCCGTCCTCCAAGCCGACCAGCGACCGGAGCAGCACGCCGACCGTGGCCGAGGAGAGCCCGCCGATCCCAGTCAGCTCGGCCTTGCCGTCGTCGGAGGCCAGGAAGCTGAGCAGCGCCCGCAGGTCGGACAGGTCGAGCAGCGGCAGGCCCTTGGCGTCGGCGTAGTGGAAAACCAGGGTCAGTGACTGCTCCTGGGTGTCGTTGGCGCCGAGCACCTTGGCCAGCAGTTGCGGCCCGAAGTCCGAGACGGTCGCCCGGATCGGGATGCCGGCGCCGATGCCGCCGAGGGCGAAGAACTCCACCGGGAAGCCCCGGGCCTGGAACTGCAGGCCGAGGTCGGCGGCGCGCTTGGCTGCCGCGCTGGCGGGATCGCCCGGCTCGGCCACGCCGGACAGGTCGCCCTTGACGTCGGCCACGAACACCGGCACGCCCGCGGCCGACAGCTGCTCGGCCAGCCCTTGCAGCGTCTTGGTCTTACCGGTGCCGGTCGCGCCGGCGATCAGGCCGTGCCGGTTGACCATCCGCAGCGGCAGCTTGACGGTCGCCTCCAGGGCGACCGCGCCGTCGTGCACGCCGCGTCCCAGATCAACCGCCGCCCCGTCGGTGGCGTACGCGGTCGCGATCGTCTGCGCGAAGTCGGCCATCCATCCCCCTGACCTCAGAAATCAGTACACCTTGCGAATCACCGCGCAGCCTACGCTTCCCTGACCAGCCTGCCAAGGAACCCAGCCTGCCAAGGAACCCAGCCTGCCAAGCAGCCCAGCCTGCCTAGCAGCCCAGCCTGCCGAGAAGCGTCGCGAGGTCAGGCGATCCGCGCGGCCGGGGCCGCCGCCGTCCGTTCCCCGACGAACGCGGCCAGAGCCGGAGCCAGCCCTGCCCGCAGCTCCGTCTCGTCCGACCGGACCCGCAGGTCCACCGTGACACCGGACCGTGCCGCCCGGGTGGCGAAGGCCAGCGAGTCGTCGACCAGGGCGTCGTTTCCCGCCGCGAGCAGCTGGATCGGGGGCAGCCCGTGCAGGTTGGCGTGCAGCGGGCTGAGCAGGGGATCGCTAACAGCCGTGCCCGCGGCGTAGCGCGCCGCGCGCCGCCGCAGCTCGGCCAGCCGGAACGTCGGGTCGGCCGCCTCGTTCAGCAGCAAGCTGGACGCCTCCAGGCTCAGGTCGAGCAGCGCCGAGATCAGCACCGCGCCGTGCGGCAGCCGGGCCCCCGCGTCCCGCAGCCGGATCAGCAGCGCCGCGGCGAGCCCGGCGCCGAGCCGCTCGCCCGCCACCACCACGGGGCCGGAGCCCAGGGACTCGACACCATAGAGGTACCCGGCCTGCGTGTCCTCCAGGGCGTCGGGGAACGCGCACCGGTAGCGCGGGCACACCACCGTCGCCCCGGTCCGCGCGGCCAGGTGCGCGGCCAGCGGAAGCGCCGACTCGGGGGCGCTCGCCAGGTACCGGTCGCCGTGCAGGTAAACGACGACATGACCGGCCGGATCCGGCGGGTGCACGACCGGCCCGACCGGGCTCGTCTCGATCCGCACCTCACCCGTCCTCCGTATCTCATTCATCACGGGCACCACCTCAGTCCTCGTAAACCACGGTGACGTGCGGCGTCACCGGCTCGCCCTGGCAGGTGAGGACCCAGCCGTCGGCGATCTCGTCGTCGTCGAGCGCGTTGTTCGCCCGCATCTTGGCCTCGCCCTCGGTGACCTGGGCGATGCAAGTAGCGCAGTTGCCCGCCTCACAGGAGAAGGGCGGGCTGAGCCCCGCCCGCCGCGCGCTCTCCAGCAGGGTCTCGCCCGCGTGCTGGGGCACGGTCTGCCGCTGCCCCGCCAAGACGATGCAGACCGTTCCCTCCCGCTCCTGGCCCGCCGAAGCCACCGCCGAAGCCCCCGCCGAAGCCACCGCCGAAGCCACCGCCGAAGCCACCGCAGAAGCCACCGCCGAAGCCTCCGCAGAAGCCCCCGGGGCCGCCACGGTCTCGAAGCGCTCGATGAATATCTGCTCGGGCGTGACGCCGCCGTCGAGCAAGGCCCGTTCGGCCAGGTCCATGAACGGCGCCGGACCGCAGATGTAGAAATCGGCGTCCCGGTCCCCGCCCGCGAACGCCCGCATCTGGTCGCCGGTGACGAACCCGTGCCCCTCGTCCAGGTGGTGCCTGACCTCCAAGCGCCCCGGATAACGCCCGGCCAGCTCGTCCAGGGTGTCCCGGAAGATGACCGAGTCCGAGTCGCGGTTAGCGGTCAGCACCCGCACCCGCCGCGCGGTCACGGCCAGCGCGCTCTTGACCAGCGACAGGATCGGCGTGATGCCGCTCCCCGCGCCGAACGCCACCATCGGGGCCGCGGTCTCCCGCAGGCAGAACACGCCCGCCGGCCGGGTGACCTCGACGACGGCGCCGGGCCTGAGGTGATCGTGCATCCAGCCGGAGACCAGCCCGCCGGGAACCCGCTTGACCGTCACCGCGAGCGAGCCGTCGGTATCCGGCGAGCTCGACATGGAGTAGCTGCGCAGGGTCCCGCAAAGCCGGAAGGTCAGGAACTGGCCGGCCAGGTAGGAAAAGCCAAGATCCATAACGAACGACTTGGCGTCAGCCGTCTCGTCCACGACACGCGTGACCCGGGCCGGATGAAAACCGTGATCTCGCGCCACGTATGGAATGTAACTTCTCCTAATGAGAGAATGCAATTACCATCCGGTGCCAGGACGGGAGCCTCAGATGCGCACGATCCCCGCCGAGCTGGTCAAGCGGTACGAGGCGGAGGGGTGGTGGACCCGCGACACCATGGGCGACCTGCTCGCCCGTGGCCTGCGGGCCGCCCCGCAAACCCCGTTCCGCGTGCACTCCGACGTGCGCCCCTGGGCCGGGACGTTCGCCGACGTGGAACTCGTCGCGCGCCGGCTGGCGGCCGGCCTGCGCGAGCGCGGCGTCGGCCCCGGCGACGTCGTCGCGTTCCAGCTGCCGAACTGGATGGAGGCCGCCGCGGTCTTCTGGGCCTCGGCGTTCCTCGGCGCGGTCGTGGTGCCCATCGTCCACTTCTACGGGCGCAAGGAGGTCGGGTACATCCTGGACTCGGTCGCGCCGCGCGTCTTCGTCACCGCGCGGCGGTTCGGCCGTCTGGAGTACCAGCCCGAGCTATGCGCCGCGGTCCCCGTGGTCGGCGTGGTGGGGGACGACTTCGACGAGCTGCTGGCGGAGGATCCGCTGCCCGGCGTCCTCGCCGCGGACCCGGCCAGCCCGGCCCTGATCGCCTTCACCTCGGGCACCACGCGCGACCCCAAGGGCGTGGTTCACAGCCACCAGACGCTCGGCTTCGAGGTCCGCCAGCTGGCCGAGCGCTACCCGCCCGACCGCGGCCGGCAGCTGACCGCGGCCCCGGTCGGCCACTTCATCGGCATGCTGAACGCCTTCCTGATCCCGCTGCTCGACGGCACCCCGGTGAACCTGGCCGACGTCTGGGACCCGGCCCGGGTGCTGGCCTTGATGGCCAGCGATGGGCTCACCGTGGGCGGCGGCGCCCCGTACTACCTGACGAGCCTGCTCGACCACCCCGACTTCTCCCGCGCGCACCTCGCGCATATGAAGTACGCCGGCCTCGGCGGCGCATCCGTGCCCGCCGCCGTCACCACCCGGCTGGCGGACCTGGGCATCACGGTGTGGCGGTCCTACGGGAGCACCGAGCACCCGTCGATCACCGGCTCACCGCACACCGCGCCGCCGCCTAAGCGGCTCTACACCGACGGCAACGTCCTGCCCGGCGTGGAGATCCGCCTCGCCCCCGACGGGGAGATCTTCAGCCGGGGCCCGGACCTGTGCCTCGGTTACACCGACCCGGCGCTGACCGAACGGGCCTTCGACGACGAGGGCTGGTACCGGACGGGGGACATCGGGGTCCTCGACCGCGACGGGTACCTCACGATCACGGACCGCACCGCCGACCTCATCATCCGCGGCGGCGAGAACATCAGCGCGGTCGAGGTCGAGGAGGTGCTGCTGGGGTTGCCGGGCGTCGCGGAGGCCGCGGTGGTCGCTGCCCCGGACGCGCGGCTCGGCGAGCACGCCGCGGCCGTCCTGCGGCTAGTGCCCGGGTGCCAGCCGCCCGCGATGGAGCAGTTGCGCGAGCACTTCGAGCGGGCCGGCCTGGCCCGGCCGAAGTGGCCGGAGGAACTGAACGTGGTCGATGACTTCCCGCGGACCGCGAGCGGGAAGGTGCAGAAGTTCGTCCTCCGTGCGGACATTGCAGCACGCCAAGACAGAGAATATTATTCTCATAAATAGCGAAGGAGGATCTCGATGTCAGCGCGCGAGCTGCCGTACCAGTTGTTCGACGCCGATAACCACCTGTACGAGTCCGAGGACGCGTTCCTCAAGTACCTGCCCAAGCAGTACGCGAGCGCGGTCCAGTACGTGCAGATCAAGGGCCGCACGAAGATCGCGATTCGCGGCCAGATCAGCGACTACATCCCCAACCCGACCTTCGAGGTGGTGGCCAGGCCAGGCGCGATGGAGGAGTACTTCGCGCACGGCAATCCCGAGGGGAAGTCCCGCCGGGAGATCTTCGGCGAGCCGATGCGCTCGATCCCCGCCTTCCGCGAGCCGGGCCCGCGGCTTGAGGTCATGGACGAGCTGTCGATCCAGCGGACACTGATGTTCCCTACCCTGGCCAGCCTGCTCGAGGAGCGCATGCGGGACGACCCCGAGCTCATCCACGTCGTCGTCCACTCGCTCAACCAGTGGCTGGACGAGGTCTGGTCGTTCAACTACAAGGACCGGATCTTCACCACCCCGGTGATCAGCCTGCCGATCGTGTCCAAGGCGATCGAGGAGCTCGACTGGGCGGTCGAGCGCGGGGCCCGCGCGATCCTGGTCCGTCCGGCCCCGGTCCCCGGCTTCCGCGGCTCGCGCTCGTTCGCGCTGCCCGAGTTCGACCCGTTCTGGAAGCGCGTCGTCGAGCACGACGTGCTGGTCGCGATGCACTCCTCGGACAGCGGCTACGCCCGGTACCAGCAGGACTGGGAGGGCAGCAAGACGGAGATGCTGCCGTTCGTGGCGAACGCCTTCCGGATGGTGGGACAGTGGCGGCCGGTCACCGACGCGGTGGCCTCCTGGGTCTGCCACGGCGCGCTGTACCGCTTCCCCGAGCTCAAGATCGCGGTGATCGAGAACGGCTCGGCCTGGCTGGTGCCGTTGCTCAACGAGATGGCTGACATCTACAAGAAGGCACCTGAGGCGTTCCCGAGCGACCCGGTGGAGATGATCAGGAACCGGATCCACATCAGCCCGTTCTGGGAGGACGACCTGGGCGAACTGGCCGGCATCGTCGGCGTGGACCGGGTGCTGTTCGGCTCGGACTGGCCGCACCCCGAGGGCCTGGCCGAGCCGGCCAGGTACATCGACGTGCTCACCGAGCGTACGAAGCTGACCGAGGAGGAGAAGGCCAAGATCATGGGTGGGAACATGGCCCGCCTGATGGCGGCCTGAGGGAATCGGGAACCGTCCCGTGACCTGGGAGACCATTCCCGAGATGGTGCTGAGCGCGGGGGAGCGCTTCGGGGACGCCGAGGCGGTCGCGGACGGGCCGCTCCGGCTCAGCTTCGCCGAACTGGCCGAACGGGTCCGCGTCGCCGCCGGCGCTTTCGCCTCAGCCGGGATCGGCCGGGGCGACCGGGTGGCTATCTGGGCGCCCAACTCGGCCGAGTGGATCATCGCGGCCTTCGGCCTGCTCACCGCGGGCGGGACCGTGGTCACCGTCAACACCCGGTTCAGGGAGGCCGAGGCGGGCGACATCATCACCCGGAGCGGGGCCAAGGCCGTCCTGGTCCAGAAGGACTTCCTCGGCCTGGACTTCACGGCCCCGCCCGGGGTGCCGGTGATCGACCTCACCTCGGATTTCCTGTCCAGCGGCTCGCCGCTGGAACGCCAGGTCAGCGGCGACGACGTGAGCGACATCATCTTCACCTCGGGCACCACCGGGCGGGCCAAGGGCGTCATGATGACCCACGCCCAGAACCTGTGGTGGACGCGGGCCTGGTGTGACGACGTGGGCCTGCGGGAGGGGGACCGGTACCTGATCGTCAACCCGTTCTTCCATATGTTCGGCTATAAGGCGGGCTGCCTCACCTCGCTGATCCGCGGCGCCACCATCCTGCCGGTAGCCGTCTTCGACGTGGACCACGTGCTTGACCTGGTCGAACGCGAGAAGGTCACGGTGCTGCCGGGGCCGCCGACGCTCTATCACTCACTGCTGGCCGCCCGCGGCCAGCGTGACCTGTCGTCGCTGCGGGTGGCCGTGACCGGATCCGCCGACATCCCGGTCGAGCTCATCCGCCGGGTCCGCCGCGAGCTGCCCTTCCAGGACATCTTCACCGGGTACGGCCTGACCGAGGCCGGGACCGTCACCCTGTCCCGGCCCGGTGACTCGTTCGAGGACATCGCGACCACCGTCGGCGCGCCCTGCGCCGGCTACGAGGTGCGTATCGCCCCCGACAGCGAGATCCTGGTCCGCAGCCCCTGCGTGATGCGCGGCTACCTCGACGATCCCGTTGCCACCGCCGAGGCCGTCGACGCCGACGGCTGGCTGCACACCGGGGATCTCGGCGTGATCGACGCCGGCGGCCGCCTGCGCATCCTCGGCCGCAAGAAGGACATGTTCATCGTGGGCGGCTTCAACGCCTACCCGGCGGAGATCGAGGGCTTCCTGCTTGAGCACCCCGCCGTCGCCCAGGCCGCCGTGATCGGCGTCCCCGACGACCGCCTCGGCCAGGTCGGCAAGGCCTTCGTGGTCCTCGCCGCCCCGGCCGGAGCCGACCCGCTCACCACTGAGGACCTGATCGCCTGGAGCCGTACCCGCATGGCCGGCTACAAGGTCCCCAGGACCGTCCAGTTCCTCGACACCCTCCCCCTGAACGCCACCGGCAAAGTCATGAAAGACCAGCTCCGCTGAATCAGGGATCGGCGGAGTGGAACGCCTCAAGGGCCTGGCCTGGCGTGTCGAAGTAGGCGTCCTGGCTCAGGGATTGGCTGATGCCGTAGCGGTCGAGTTGCTGCCGCACCGGGCTGAGGACGGAGCTGAAGACCAGGCGCACATCCCGCTGCTGAGCGTGCTCGACGACCTTGGCCAGGACCACGGATGCGGTGTAGTCCACGTCCCCGATGGCCGCGCAGTCGATGACCAGCCAGCGCAGCGGGCCTCCGTGGGTGACCAGCGCCATCACGTCCTCCAGGAGCCTGCTGGCGTTGGCGTAGTACAAGCTGGTGCCGAACCGGTAGGCCACCAGCCCCTCCTTGGTGCGGGCGCCCGCCTGCGCCGGGACGGGCTGCCAGTGTCCTTCCGGTGACTTCACCAGGACGCAGTTGAGCGGGCTGTAGCTGTGCCGCAAGTGCTCGATGATCGAGGCGATGATGGCGAGCACGATGCCGTACTCGACCCCCAGGACCAGCACCGCGGCCGCGGTGAGCAGGGCCACGGCGAACTCGTGTTTCCTGACGGTCCAGATGCGCCGCATCCCGAGCAGGTCGATGAGCTCGATGGCGATCAGGAAGACCACCGCGGCCAGGGCGGCGTCCGGCAGGTAGGCCAGCGGCCCGGTGAACAGCACCAAGACGATCAGCACCACCCCGAAGGCGGTGAGCTGAGCTAGCTGGCTGCGGCCGCCGGCGCTGTCGACCATCTGCGTCTTGGTCGGGCTGCCGTTGACGACGAACGTGCCGGAGAACGCGGCGGCGACGTTGGCGGCGGCCAGGCCGGTCAGGTCGGTGGCCTCGCTGAACTCCTCGTCGTACTTGGCGGCATAGGCCCGGGAGGTGGCCGCGCTCTGGGCCATGATGACGACGAACATCGACAGCGCGGCACCGAGCAGTGCCCCGGTGTCGTGCCAGCTGAGCGCCGGCAGCTCCAGGCCGGGCAGCCCGCGCGGGACGGGCCCGATCACCGCCACCCCGTGGTGTGCCAGGCCCGCGGCCCAGCTCACGATGATCGCGACGACTACCCCGATCAGCAGGCCAGGGATCCGGCGGTTGATCCGGCGGGCCACGACCACCACCACGATGACCGCGATCGCTACCGCCGCGTCCGCCCAGTGCACGTGCGGGAGCGCGCGGACGGTGTCCGTGAGCTTAGCCAGGGTCTGCCTGCCCCCGGCGGTGATGCCGAGCATGTCTGGCAATTGCCCGACGGCCACCTGGATGCCCACGCCGGTCAGGAACCCCACCAGTACGGTACGGGACAGGAAGTTGGCCAGGAAGCCGAGCCGGGCCAGCCGGGCCACGAGCAGCATCGCGCCGGTCAGCAGCGCCGCCAGCCCGGCCAGCTGGACGTACGCTGGCGAGCCGACCGCCGCGAGACCCGTGAGCGCGGCGGCGAGTATCACCGCGGTCGCGGAATCCGCGGCGACCACGAGGTGACGGGACGAACCGAGGATGGCGTACACCGCCATCGGGAGCAGCATCGTGTACAAGCCGGTGACCAGGGGCATTCCGGCGATCTTGGCGTAGCCGAGAACCGCGGGGATGCCGAGGGCGGCGAGCGTGACGCCGGCCAGCATCTCGGCGGGTATCCGGGATCGCTCGATGGGCAGCGTCCCCTGTAGCACGGGCCATTCCCGTGGCGATCCGCGCCAGCGGCGCTCAGCGAGATCCGACACGGTCCCCCCTCCGCCCGTTCCCTGGCGTAGTTCGCTATTTGTTCATCATCTCGCCACCTGACGTTCACCATCTAGAGGAGAACCTCCGATTCCAGGAGAGCTAGCCCGGTGATCCGCTTCAGGACGGCTGGCCGCCTGCCGCAGCGGCCCAGTGGGCGTCGGCGGTCCAGAGAGCGGCGAAGCTGCGCGCGGCCGCATCCTCAAGAGCGGCGTGATGATGCGGAGCCGCGGCCGCGATCACCGACTTGATGGGGCGGCCGGGGGAGGAGGCGATCCGGCGGGCAAGCGCGCGCCAGGAATCCTCGAACTCCGCACGCGGGTAGACCCGCTCGACCAGCCCGATCCGGTGGGCCTCAGCGGTGCCGATCCGCTCGCCGGTGGTGGTCAGCAGCAGTGCCTGGGCCCGGCCGGTCAGGGCGGCCAGCCGCTCGGCACCGCCCCAGGCCGGCATGATGGCCAGCGTGGCCTGGGTGAAGCCGATCGTGATGTCGTCCGCGGCGACCCGGATGTCGGCGGCCACCGCCACCTCGGCGCCGCCGCCGAGGGCATGCCCGTTCAGCGCCGCGACGACCGGGGCCGGGAACGTGGCGATCCGGTCGCACAGGCGGCGCATGCGCAGGGCCATGGCCACCGCCTCGGACTCCGTGCGGATCTTCGCGAGTTCCTTGAGGTCGCCGCCGGAGATGAAGGCGCGATCGCCGCCGCCGCGGATGACCAGGACGTCGGCGTCGGCGGCGGCGTCCAGCACCTGGTCCAGGGCGTCCATGGTCGCGAGGCCGATAGCGTTGCGCACCGCGGGACGGTCCACGGTCAGGATCGCCACGCCTTCCTGGAGCTCGAGCAGCACATCTGCCATCGGCGTTCTCCGTTTCGATATTGGCATTCTCGTTTTTCGCAAGTAACGTATCTGGAGATGAACGACTTTGCCCAGACTGTCCAGACCGGCCAGAGCGCCGAAGCCGCCCAGACCTCGTCCGGCCTCCCGCTCCAGCCGGTATACGGGCCGCGGGACCGGCAAGGCGAGGCCGAACCCCCGGACCCGGGCCGCTTCCCGTTCACCCGCGGCAACTACCCGAACGGGTACCGGGGACGTCTGTGGACGATCAGGCAGTACTCCGGGTTCGGTACCGCGGAGGACTCCAACCGCCGCTACCGCTACCTGCTCGGCCAGGGCGGCACCGGCTTGTCGGTGGCGCTCGACCTGCCCACCCAGTGCGGCTATGACTCCGACGACCCCGAGGTGAGCGACGAGGTCGGCCGGGTCGGCGTCGCGATCGACACCCTGGCCGACGTCGAGGTGCTGTTCGACGAGATCCCGCTGGACCGGATCAGCACGAGCTTCACCATCAACGGGACGGCCGCGATCCTGCTGGCCTGCTACGTGGCCGCCGCCGAGCGCACCGGCGTACCACGAGACAAGCTCACCGGGACGATCCAGAACGACATCCTCAAGGAGTACGCCTCCCGCGGCACCTGGATCTGGCCGCCCGAGCCGTCGCTGCGGCTGATCGGCGACACCATCGAGTTCTGCGCCGCCGAGGTGCCGAAGTTCAACGCGATCTCGGTGGCGGGCGCCCACTTCCGGGACGCCGGCGCCAGCGCGGTCCAGGAGATGGCCTTCACCCTGGCCGACGGCGTCACCTACTGCGACACCGTGCTGGCCCGCGGCCGGATGACGATCGAGCAGTTCGCCCCCCAGGTCTCCTTCTTCTTCTACACCCACGGCGACTTCTTCGAGGAGATCGCCAAGTACCGGGCCGGCCGTCGCCGCTGGGCTACCATCGTTAAAGAGCGGTACCACGCGACCAGCGACAAGGCCGCCATGTTCCGCTTCGGCTGCGTGTCAGGCGGCGCCTCCCTGTACGCCCCGCAGGCGCAGAACAACATCATCCGGGTGGCCTACGAGGCGATGGCCTCGGTGCTCGGCGGCGTCCAGTCCATGTTCACCGCCGCCTGGGACGAGCCGTTCGCCCTGCCCAGCGAGGAATCGGCCACGCTCGCGCTGCGCACCCAGCAGATCCTGGCCTACGAGACCGGCGTCGCCCGGGTGGCGGATCCGCTCGGCGGTTCCTACTTCGTCGAGGCCCTGACCGACGCCACCGAGGCCCGCATCGCCGAGATCATGGCCGACCTCGACGCGCACGGCGGCATGGTGCGCGCCATCGAGGACGGCTACCTCCAGGGCCTGATCGCGGACGAGGCCTACCGCGCCCACCGCGACATCGAGGCAGGCACGCGGCCCGTGGTCGGGGTCAACCGCTTCACGACCGACGAACCTGCCCCCGACATCCAGGCCTACGAACTGGATTCCGAGGGGCGCGAGACCCAACTCAAGCGGCTCGCCCGGATCAAGGCGGAACGCGACGGCGCCGCCGTCCGCACCACGCTGGCCGAGTTGGCCCGGGCCGCGGAGGGAACCGCCAACCTCATGGAGCCCCTCATCGACTGCGCCCGCGCCTACTGCACGGTCGGCGAGATGGTCACCGCGCTCAAGGCGGTCTGGGGCGAGTTCCGCCAGCCCGCGGTGTTCTGATGCCGAACGCGAAGCGGCCGCGGGTCCTGATCGCCAAGCCCGGCCTTGACGGGCACGACCGCGGCGCCAAGATCGTGGCCCGGGCGCTGCGCGATGCCGGCTTCGAGGTCATCTTCACCGGCATCCGCCAGCGCGTCGAGGCCATCGTGGCCACTGCCCTGCAGGAAGACGTCGCCGTCGTCGGCCTGTCCATCCTGTCCGGCGCGCACCTCGGCCTGACCACCCGGGTCGTCGAGGGTCTGAGAAAAGCCGGCGCGGGCGACATCGCCGTCGTGGTCGGCGGCACCATCCCCGCCGCCGACGTACCCCGGCTGCGGGCCGCGGGCGCCGCGGCCGTCTACCCGACCGGTACCCCGCTCGACGTCATCGTCCCGGAGATCCGCACCCTGGCCAGCGCCCAGCCGGGCCGCCACGAGGAGACACCATGCGCATCGGCGTGATGATCGGCCCCGAGCGCGGCGACTCCGCGCGCAAGGTCGCGCGGATGCTCGACGACGTGGCCTGGGCGGAGAGCGCGGGCCTGGACACCGCGTGGGTGCCGCAGATCCCCGGCGACTTCGACGCGCTGACGGCGGTCGCCCTGATGGGGACGCGCACCACGCGGATCGAACTCGCCACCGCGGTCGTCCCGATCCAGGCCCAGCACCCGGTCGCGCTGGCCCGGCAGGCCCTGTCGGCCCAGGCAGCCACCAAAGGGCGCCTCACGCTGGGCATCGGCCCGTCCCACCACTGGATCGTCACCGACATGCTCGGGCTGCCCTACCAGCGCCCGGCCGCCTACACCCGCGACTACCTGGAGGTCCTGCACGCAGCGTTCAGCACGCCAGAAGCAGTCCACGTAACCAACGACACCTTCACCGTGCACAACCCGCTTGACCTGGCCCCGGTCGCCAAGCTGCCGGTCCTGATAGCCGCGCTCGGCCCGGTGATGCTGGCGCTGGCAGGGGAGCGGGGCGACGGCACCGTGCTCTGGATGGCCGACGAACGTTCCATCGCCACTCACGTCGTCCCCCGCATCACCAAGGCCGCCGAGGCCGCGGGCCGCCCGGCGCCCCGGGTCGTCGCGGGCATCCCGGTCTGCCTGTGCCGCCCGTCGGACGTGCCCGCGGCCCGTGAGCGCGCCAACCGGATCCTCGGCGAGGCTGAGATCTCCCCGAACTACCAGCGGCTGCTCGAGCACGGCGACGCCCAGAATGTCGGCGACCTGTGCGCGGCGGGTGACGAGGAGGCCATCGCCGCCCGGTTCCAGAGTTTCGCCGACGCCGGGGTCACCGACCTGTCGGTCCGGCTGCTGCCGATCGGAAACGGCCGGGACGAACTCGTCGCCTCCAAGCTCCGCACCAGGGACATGCTCGCCACCCTGGCCAAAGACCAGCAATGACCCAGGCGCCGCTGCACGGCATCAAGATCCTCGAGGTCGGCCACATGCTGGCCGGCCCCTACGCCGCCATGCTGCTCGCCGACCTGGGCGCCGGCGTCACCAAGCTCGAGCCGCCTGGCGGGGACATCTCCCGGCAGGTCGGTGACAGCTACTTCGCCAGCCTCAACCGCGGCAAGCGCAGCGTCTGCCTGGACCTGGCCACCGAAGCGGGCCAGGCCGGCCTGGCCGCGCTCGCCGCGGACGCCCACGCCCTCCTGGTCAACCTCAAGCCGTCGGCCATCCACCGGCTCGGGCTCACCTACGACGCGCTGCGCAGGCAGAACGAGCGGATCGTCTGCGTCGCGCTCACCGGCGCCGGCCTGGACGGCGGCGACGACCCGGCCTTCGACTACCTGGTCCAGGCGGCCACCGGCGTCGCCGCGCTCACCGGTGACCCGGACGGCCCGCCGACCCTGCCGGGGTACTCCTCGGCCGACAACTCGGCCGGCCTGGCCGCCGCCCTTGGCCTGCTCGCCCAGATCGTCTCCGGCCGCGGCGGCCAGATCGACGTGTCGATGCGCGATGTCATGCTGTCCCAGCTCAACTACCGCGCCGCCGCCTGGCTCAACGACGGGACCGAGCCGCGACGGCAGCCGAGCGGGGCCCACTCCTACTACGTCCCGGCCCAGCTGTTCCCCACCGCCCGGGGCTACCTGGCCCTGTTCATCACCCACGACGGCTTCTGGAAGTCCCTCGCCGCCGAGGCGGGCATCCCCGGCTTCCTCACCATGGCCGAACGCGTCTCCCGGCGCGCCGAAGTGCTAGCCGTCGTGACCGATGCCCTCGCCAAAGACACCGCCGCGAGCTGGGAGGCCAGGCTGCGACCAGCCGGGGTACCGGCGTCAGCCGTCCGCACCCTCCCCGAGGCGCTCGACGCCGCCCCGGACGCGATCGTGACCGCCGGCCGCTACCGCCTCGTCGGCAGCCCGGTCCGCGTCAGCGGCTACCGCCCCGAATACCGCCCGCCGCCGCGCCTGGGCGAGCACGGCGGCTAACCAGCTGACCAGCTAACCGCCTAGCCGTCCTGGTCCAGCGTGCGCAGCTCGGGGATCACCTCGGTCGCGAACAGCTCCGCGCTCCTGGTGACCTGCTCGTGAGTGCTCGGGCCGATCGAGAACAGCGCGTTGAGCTGGCCGAACCCGCCGAGCTCGGTGTGCAGCTCGCGCAACCGCCTGGTCACGGACGCCGGGCTGCCCACCACCGCCTGCCCGCCCTCAAGCAGGTCCTGATAAGAGAGCTCGTAGAACGGCTTCATGCCCGCCATCAGCACGCCGCGCAGCGACGACGGCGACATGTACCCCGGCGGCGTGTGCATCGCGCCGGGCTGCTTGAGCCCCTTGCGGAACAGCCACTCGAGGACCGGCTGGGCCTCGCGGTGCGCCTGCTCGTCGCTGTCCGCCACGTAGACAGGAACCGAGAACGCGATCTTCTCCGGGTCCGGCACGTAGCCAAGGTCGGCCGCGGCCTGCCGGTAGCCGTCGAACCAGCGGCGCACCACCCGGGCCGGCGCGTACACCGACATATAGGTGTACCGGCGCTCGGCGCAGAACTTCATCGTCTCGGTGCTGCCCGCGCCGGGGATGTAGACGGGCGGGTGGGGCTGCTGGAGCGGCCGCGGCCACAGGTTCACGTACCGGTACTCGTAGTTGGGGCTGATCCACTGGAACATCTCCGGCGACGTCCAGGCCTTGATGATCAGGTCGTGGGCCTCGTTGAACCGGGCCCGGGACCTGGTCGGGTTGATGCTGTGGCCGAAGTACTCCCAGCCGATGCCGCGGACGAACCCGGACACCACCCGGCCGTTGCTGAGATGGTCGAGCATCGCGATCTCCTCGGCCACCCGCAGCGGGTTGCCGCGGATGCCGATGGCGTTGCCCAGCACCATGATCTTGGCCCGCTCGGTCCGCCGGGCCAGCGCCGCGGCCATGATGTTGGGCGATGGCATCAGGCCGTAGGCGGTCTGGTGGTGCTCGTTGACCGCGATCCCGTCGAACCCGAGCCGGTCGGCGTACTCGAGCTCGTCCAGGTACCGGTGGTAGAGCTGGTTGCCGAGCTTGGGGTCGAAGAAGCTGTTCGGGAACGTGAGCGCCGACGACGGGTAGTTCTCGTCGAAGTCGTCCGGCAGGTACGGGTACGGCATCAGGTGGAAGAAGGAGAACTTCACCGGCTCGCTCCTTTCTGCGCGGAGCCCTGCTCGCCCAGGAATGCCGTTACCACACCGGCGAACTCCGCCGGCCGCTCGAAGTACATGGCATGCCCGCAGTCCGCGACCTCGGCGTAGCGGGCGCCCGGAATCCGCTCCGCGTACCGCCGGCCGTGCTCGACCGGGACCAGCCGGTCGTCGGCCGGGCAGGCCACCAGGGCAGGCGCGGTGATCCGGCGCAGCCGCCGCTCCAGCTTGGGGTTACACAGGAACGGCGTCCAGGAGAACCGGGCCAGCGCGCTCATGTCGCGGTACTGCGCCAGGATGAAGTCCACGTCCGGTTCGGCGGGCAGCATGCCCGCGCCGGCCGCCGGGTCGTGGAACAGCGCCGCCACCAGTTCCTCCGGCGTCATGAGGAACAGGTCCGCGATCGGGTGCTCAGGCAGCCGCAGCCCGGCCGGGGCCAGCAGGACCAGGGACCCGACGCGGTGCGGTGCGGCCACCGCCAGCTCGGCCGCGAGCCAGCCGCCGAACGACGCCCCGACCACGTGCGGGCGGTCCAGGCCGAGCCGGTCCATCATGTCGAGGTAGTGGTAGACGAGGTCGTCCATCGCCTCCACCTCGTCGAAGTCGTCCGATTTCCCGAAACCTGGATGATCGGGCGCGATCACGTCGAACCCGCCCGCCAGCAGCCGGTGGAACTCGAGCCAGCTGCCCGCCCCGCCCGCCGCGTGCAGGAAGAGCACCGGCTCGCCCTGCCCGCCGCGCAGCAGGTGGACACGGCCGCCGTCGAGGTCGAGGAATTCTTCCGCCGGGGCTTCTGTCAACTCGTCACCTCCGTGGGGTGGTCCCACGGCCGACGCTAGGCGTCACGCCACAGCCCGGCAACCGCCAATCCCGGTTCATGTGCCGCACCACAAGAGGTGCGGCGCCCGGGCTGGTACAGGTCATAATTTGAACGAACGGGGTCGCGTTCCCGCCTCCCCGCCACCGACTCGCCTCGGATGGTGCCGTCATGGCAGAGCTGCATGATGTGATCGGGTTGCTCTACCGGGCCGACTGGACCCGCCTGTCCCTGTCCGCCGAGGTGCGCTTCGAAAGGGACGGTGACCTGGCCCGCCGCCGGGAGAAGGCGATCATGACGGAAATGGCCCGGCTCATCGGGTACGAACCCGGCGCCTGGGGCGGCCGGTCCGTGGACGATGAGCCCAGCCTCGAACCGGAGGGCTACCACCGGTGGCGTGCGGACCTGCTGATCGCGCCGGGCGGGCGGTACCGCCTGGACTATGGCGGCGAGTACGGCGGCCGGACCGAAGGACGTGACGGCGAGCAGGTCTGGACGATCGCGTCCGCGGCGGCGGAGATACCTCCGTCGCACGCGCCGGGGTCCGATGGGGAGCCCCCGGTTCCTGACCTGTTCCGGCCGGCCGCCCTGCTCGCCGGGTGCACCCTGGAGGTGCGCGGCCCGGCCACCGCCTGCGGGCGCGCCGCGATCGCGGTGACGGCCACGCCGCGGCCGGGCGGCTCCGGGTCCATCACGAGCCTGTTCGGCCGCCCCCGCGGTCCCGTCGGGCTGCTCGTGGACGCCGAGACCGGCATCCTGCTCCGCCGCGAGGAGACGTTCGAGGGCCAGCTGCTCACCCTCGCCGAGCTGACGACCGTGACGATGACCCCGCCGGAAGCCGACGACCTGGCCCGGTTCGCGCCGCCCGCGGGCAGCCGCGCCGGCCGGGATTCCCGGAAGCACGAGACGCCGGACCGCAGCGGGCCCGGCTGGGAGGCGGTGAAGAACGCCGCGAACCTGGCCGCAGCCGGCCTCGGCGCCTGGATACGGCTGTCACCCCACCTGACCGGCCACGATCAAACTGACGCGGATCGCGTCGAGGCCGCGATGCCGTCGCCGGAACCGGGCCCGCTCGGACCCGGCGAGGGGGCGTCGATCTCCGACGACCTGCTCGGCCTGCTCTACCGCAGCGGTCTGGACGACGGCGCGGAGCCCGTGGTCCGCGATGTCGTGATGCGGCGCTGGACCCACACGGGGCCGATGCCGGCCGAGGTGCCCGACTCCGCCCGCGCGGCCGGACTCGGCGGTGTCGGTTACCTCCTCGACTCGGTGGGCCGGAAGGAGACGGTGACCCTGACGACGGCCCGGCTGCGCGTCGGCGGCCCGGACCTGTACCACGTCGACTACACGTCCCGGCCGAGCCGGGCCGGGCTGGTCGCGGTCGCCTGCGACGGGCAGCAGCGCTGGCAGGTCTACGAGCACGCGACCCTGGTGGGACCGCCGGCGCCGCTGATGAGCGACGTCTGGAGCCTGATCGGCTCGTCCTGGCTGCTCGGCGAGCAGCTGTCCGGCGGCGCGGAGGTGACCTACCAGGGTCGCCGCTGCTACCACCTGCGGGTGACCCGCGGCGACGGGGAGCTGCGGGCCGGACCGGTGACCACCTATCCGGCCGACGCGATCGTGGACGCCGAGACCGGCTGCCTGCTCCGGCTGATCGCGTACGACAACGACGCCCCAACGAACTGGTGGGAACTCGACCACATCACCATGGGACCCGCCGGTCCCGCCGACCCGGCCTCGTTCCGCCCGGACATCCCGCCCGGCACCCGCCTCGTGGAGACATCCGGCCAACCGATAGCCGATATCGCCGCCGTCGCCCCGGGCCTGTCCGGGGCCGCGGCCCGCGCCGCCACCGAGGCCGTCCGCCGCACCGCCGGCGCCGTCTCCGCCGCCCGCAGCTTCCTCGACGACCTGCGCGGCGGCCACCGGCAGCCATGACAGGCCTGCCGGACGTGATCGGGCTGCTCTACCGGGCCGACTGGACCCGGCTGTCCCTGTCCGCCGACGTGCGCGTCGAGGTGGACCTTGACCTGCTCCACCGCCGGATCCGGGCGGGGAGGCCCGCCGGGTACCGCGACCTGCGGGCGAGCCTCCGGCCGGGCCGCCGCTCCGAGCGCGCCGCGCTGCTGATCGCGTCGGGTGGCCGCTACCGCCTGGAGTACCAGGACGGGCACGGGCTCATCGAGGGGAACGACGGCGAGCGCGGCTGGGAGCGACGGCCGGGGCCGCCCGGTCCTGCGGTGGCCGACGCCGATCTCGGCGACTGCCCGCCGGTCCCCGAGCTCTTCGGCCCGTCCGGCCTGCTCGGCGGGTACACCCTCGAGGTGATGGGGCCGATGACCGCCTGCGGCCGCGACGCGATCGCCGTCGCGGCCACGCCGCGGCCGGACGCGGCCGGATCCGGGCCGAGCGACCCGTCCGGCGAGCGCGTCGAGATTGCCGTGGACGCCGAGCTCGGCATCCTGCTCCGCCGCGCCGAGACGTTCGACGGCCAGCTGCTCAGCCTCACCGAGCTGACGTCCCTGGCGGTGAACCCGCCGACGGCAGCCGACCCGGCCAGGTTCGCGCCGCCGCCCGGCAGCCGCTTCCGCCAGGGGATCGGGGAGAGCCTGCGCGAGGCGTTCACCGGCCCGAATGGGCGGGCCGCGCGTAACGCCCTCGGCCTGGCGGCAGGCGGCCTCGGGGCGCTGATCAGGCTCGGGTCGCACCTGCCCGGCCCGGCCGCGGCCCAGGAGCAGCTCGAGGCGTCGATGCCGTCGCCCGACCCGGCCCCGCTCGGCCCCGCGGACGACCCGCCGCCCGACGACCTGCTGTACCTGCTCTACCGCGGCGGTGAGCCCCATGACCTGCGCGCCGCCGCGCGGCAGTGGTCCGACCTGGCTGCCATCACGGCCCGGGTGCCCGCGGCGGCCCGCGCCACCGGGCACGGCGGCGTCGGCTACCTCCTGGACTCGGCGACCAGCGGGAAGACCGTGGCTCGCACCGAAGCCCGGCTGCGCGTCAGCGGCCCGTACCGGTACCGCCTCGACGTCTCGCGCCGCCCGGGCCGGGGGCACGCCAGGACGGTCGCCTGCGACGGCGACCGCCGCTGGCAGGTATTCCCGGACAAGATCCTGGTGGGCCCGGCCGCGCCGCCGAAAGACCACCTGGCGGACCTGGCCGACGCGAGCTGGCTGCTCCGCTGCCGGCTGTCAGGCGGCCAGGAGATCACCTATCGCGGCCGCCGCGCCCACCAGCTCCGCGTGACCCGCGCCCGCGGCGGCGAGGGCCTGATGACGGGACCGCTGCTCTTCTTCCCCGCCGACGCGATCGTGGACGCCGAGACCGGCTGCCTGCTCCGGCTGATCTCCTACGCCGGCGACGCGCCCGCCTGCTGGTGGGAGCTGTACGACATCAGCACGGAACCCGGCGACCCCGCCGAGTTCCGGGTGGACATCCCGCCCGGCACCCGCGTGGTGGAGGAAACCGGCAACCCGCTCGCCGACGCCGTCGCGGTCATGCCCGGCCTCCCCGGCACCGCGGCCCGCGCCGCCGCGCAGACCGTCAGGCACACTGCTAGCGTCGTCTCGGCCACCCGGAGCTTCCTGGACGACCTGCGCGCCAGCAACCAGGACCGCTAGGACCGGGCCGCCCATCCGTCCGCGCCCACCTGCGCCACACCCGCCGCCCCGCCGCGTCAACCATCTGGTATCCAGACTCTATCTCTGCGAGAATATTATTCTCTTTTGAGATAACAGGAGCCTCTCATGCTGTCCCCGGACCGGACCGCGCTCGTCTTCGACGAGCGGGAGTACAGCGCCGCGCGGCTGGCGGCGCTGGCCGGCGGCCTGGCCGGGACGCTGGCCCGGCGCGGCGTGCGGCCGGGCGATCGGGTCGCGCTGATGGCCTCGAACCGCCCGGAGTGGCTCGTGGCCGTCCAGGCCGTCTGGCGGCTGGGCGCGGCGGTGGTGCTGTTCAGCCCGGCCTGGAAGCGGGCCGAAACCGAGCACGCCCTGGCCGTCACCGAACCGGCCTTCGCCGTCGGCGACCACCAGGTCCTCGACGGCCTGATGCCGATGCTGCACCTGGACGAGCCGATCACCCCGGACGACGAGCCCGGCCAGGAGCCCGCCCCCGGTGCCGACGCCGTGCTGGTCTTCAGTTCCGGCACCACCGGGATGCCGAAGGCGGTCCGTCACACCCACGCCTCGCTGCGCGCCGCCGTCAGGCACTGGCGGGACGCGCTGGGCCTGACAGCCGCCGACCGGCTCCAGATCACCACGCCGCCCTCGCACATCCTCGGCCTGCTCAACATCGTCACGTGCTTGGAGACGGGTGCGTGGATGCGACTGCACCGCCGGTTCGACCTGGACCGGATGCTGAGCTGCATCGAGGCCGATCGGATCACCGTGGAGATGGCCGTCGCGCCGATCGCCCTGGCCCTGGCCTCCCATCCCAAGCTCGAGTCCCACGACCTGTCCTCGCTGCGCTTCATCATGTGGGGCGCGACCCCGGTGACGCCGAGCGTGGCGCAGGCCGTGACCCGGCGGACCGGGGTCGGCTGGCTGCCCGCCTACGGCGCCAGCGAACTACCCGTCATCACCTGCAACCCGCTGGACCGGCCGCGGCTCGACAGCGCCGGGCGGGCCGTGCCCGGGGTGCGGCTGCGGGTGGTGTCGCTGGAGGCCGGGCGGCCGGCCGAGCCGGGCGAGCCCGGCGAGATCCAGGCCCGGGCCGAATCGCTGATGGCCGGGTACCTCCCGGCCGGGGCCACCGCGGAGGCGTTCTGTGACGGCTGGTACCGCACCGGGGACGTCGGCACCATCGACGCCGACGGCTGGCTGCGCCTCACCGACCGGTCCAAGGAAATGATCAAGGTGCGCGGATTTCAGGTCGCCCCGGCCGAGGTGGAGGCGGTCCTGCACGGCCATCAGGCCGTCGCCGACTGCGCGGTGTTCGGGGTGCCCGACCCGGTCGACGGGGAGGCGGTCGTCGCGGCCGTCACGCCGGAGCCGGGCCGGGACGCCGACCCGGCTGAGCTCATCGCCCTGGTCGGCGGCGCGCTGGCCTCCTACAAGCGACCGAGCCGGGTGGTGCTGGCGGACGAGATCCCCCGGCTGCCGTCGGGCAAGGTGCTGCGCCGGGTTCTCAGGGAACGCTATGGACCACCGTTTGACGAAGGTGCCGAGCCGGGTGCCCGAGGAGCGGCATGGACGCCCGGCTGACGGCTGAGCAGGCCGGGCTCCGCGACGCGGCCGCCCGGCTGGCCGCCGACCTCGGGCCCGGCTCGGTGCACGACCTGGCCGACGACGCCCGGGTCGCACGGCTGGAGAAGGCGGTAGCCGCGACCGGCTGGCGGGCGATGCGGTCCGACGGCGCCACCGGCGTGGAGGCCGCCCTGGTGGCCGAGGAGTTCGGCCGCCGCCTGGTCGACGTCCCCTTCCTCGGCCCCGTCCTCGCCGACGACCTGCGCCGCGGCGCGGGCGGCGACGAGCCTGCCGCCGGCGCCCCGGTCGTGACGGTCGCGGTGGATGGCGTGGCGGTAGAGGCCCGGGGGATCGGGCGAGTCCTGGTCCTGGACGGAAACCGGGTGCTGGCCGGCCGGACCGGGCCGGCCCGGCCGGGGGCGGACCTGACCAAGGTCAGCGCCGAGGTAGCCGGCCCGTTCGAGTCGGCCGGCGAGCTGTCCGCGGCGCAGACCGGCCGGTGGCGGGCCCTGGCCCTGGTCCTCACCACCGCCGACCTGCTCGGGGCGGCCCGCGGCGCGCACGCGCTCGCCTGCGGTTACGCCAAGGACCGTCGGCAGTACGGCCAGGCCATCGGGTCCTACCAGGCCGTCGCGCACCCGCTGGCCGAGGGCCTCGCGCTGATCGAGGGCTCGGTGAGCGTGCTGCGCCACGCCGCCTGGGCCGTCGACGCGCTGCCCCCGGCCGAGGCCATCAGGGCCGCTCAGATCGCCAAGGTCTACTGCGCGCGCGCCGCCCGCGACATCTGCGAGACGGCCGTCCAGGTGCACGGCGGTATCGGCAATACCTGGGAATGCCTGGCCCACGTCTACCTGCGGCGGGTGCTGGCCTCGGCGGGCCTGTTCGGCGTGCGCCTTGAGGAGATCGGCCCGGAAGAGACTGGCAGAGCGGAAATCGACTGTGGATTATGGTGACTCGCCCGCCGAGGCGGCCTTCCGCGACCGGCTGCGTAGCTGGCTGGCCAGCCAGGCCGGGACGTTCCCGGCCGCCGGGGACGAGTACTGGGTGCGCCAGGGAGAGTGGCACCGGGCGCTGTACGCGGCCGGCTTCTTCGGCCTGTCCTGGCCCCGTGCGTACGGCGGCCACGAGCTCCCGCCCGTCTACGACGTCATCCTCGACGAGGAACTGGCGCTGGCCGGCACGCCGCCCCGGCCCAGCCTCGGCTACCTCGTCCAGGGGCTCGGCCGGCACGGGAGCGAGGAACTGCGGCGGCGGTTCCTGCCCGGGATGATCGACGGCACCGAGCGCTGGTGCCAGGGCTTCAGCGAGCCAGGTGCCGGATCCGACCTCGCCTCGCTGACCACGACGGCCACCCTCGACGGGGACGACTACGTCGTCCGCGGCCGCAAGATCTGGACGAGCTACTCCGACGTCGCCGACTGGTGCCTGCTGCTGGCCAGGACCGACACCCAGGTGCCCAGGCACAAGGGCCTGTCGTCGTTCGTCATCTCGATGCATCAGCCGGCGATCGAGCAGCAGCCGCTCCGGATGATCAGCGGGGTGACCACCGAGTTCGGCCAGGTCCTGTTCGACGGGGCCCGGGTGCCCGCCGCCCAGATGGTCGGCGCGCCGGGGGAGGGGTGGGCGCTGGCCATGACCGTCGTGGGGCACGAGCGCGAGCCCGCCGAACTCGGCTACTCGGCCCGGTACGGCAAGCTGGTCCGCGACCTCGCGGCCCGCGCCGGCGGCCAGCCGCCCCCGGAACTGACCTGGGCCGTGGTCCAGGCCGAGATGCTCCGGCTGCACGTGCGGCGGCGGCTGTCCGAGCGCCTCGACGGCGTCGCCCACGGGCCCGAAGGGTCGCTGGACAAGCTGCTCATGACCTGGACCGAGCAGGCCGCCGGGCACGCGGCGCTGGCCGTCGGCGGGAGCCAGGATCCGGACCTGCTGAGCGCCTACCTCTACAGCCGGGCGCAGAGCGTCATGGGCGGTACCTCGCAGATCCAGAAGAACATCATCGCCGCGCGGATCCTCGGACTGCCAGCGGGAGGAGCCTGACGTGTACGACATGCCGGAGGAGATCGACGTCCGCGCGGACGGCCCGGTGCGGATCGTCACGCTGAACCGCCCCGAGGCGCTGAACGCGGTCAACGACGCGCTGCACTCCGGGCTGGCCCGGCTGTGGCCGCGGCTGAGCGAGGACTCCGGGGCCCGGGCCGCCGTGCTCACCGGGAGCGGACAGACGTTCTCGGCCGGCGGCGACTTCGCCTACCTGGCCGAACTCGGCCGCGATCCCGGCCTGCGCGCCCGGACCCTCGCGCACGGCCGCGACCTGGTCCTCGGCCTGGCCCGCTGCCGCGTCCCGGTGATCGCCGCGGTCAACGGCCCAGCCGTCGGGCTGGGCTGCAGCCTGATCGCGCTGAGCGACGTCGTCTACATGGCCGAGACCGCCTACCTGGCCGACCCGCACGTACAGGTCGGCCTGGTCGCGGCCGACGGCGGCCCGCTCACCTGGCCGCTGCACACCAGCCTGCTGGTCGCCAAGGAGTACGCCCTCACCGGCGCGAAGATCCCCGCCGCCCGCGCCGTCGCGCTCGGGCTAGCCAACCACGTCGCCGCCGACCCGCTGGCCGAGGCGCTGGCCTGCGCCCGGCGCATCTGCGGCCTGCCGCGGCAAGCGGTCGAGAGCACCAAACGGCTGCTCAACCTGCAGCTCGAACGCGCCGTGCTGGCCACCCTGGACTTCGCCCTGGCCGCGGAGGAGCAGTCGTTCGGCACCGAGGACTTCCGGGCCGTCATCACCAGACTCACAGAAGGAAAAGCGTCATGACCGCATACCGCGTCGTCCAGTGGGCTACCGGGAACATCGGCACCCGTGCGCTGCGATCGGTCATCGAGCACCCGGGCCTGTCGCTGGCCGGGGTGTACGTGCACAGCCCGGCCAAGGCCGGGAAGGACGCCGGCGACCTGTGCGGGCTGCCCGCCACCGGCGTCACCGCGACCGGGGACATCGGCGAGATCCTGGCTCTGGGCGCCGACTGCGTGCTGTACATGCCGGCCGCCTGCGACGTCGACGAGGTGTGCCGGCTGCTCGCCGTCGGCGCGAACGTCGTCACCACCCGGGGCGAGTTCCACCGCCCGGCCAGCATGAAGCCCGACGTCCGCGAGCGAGTCGAGGCCGCCTGCGAGCAGGGTGGCACCTCGGTGCACAGCACCGGCAGCAGCCCCGGGTTCATCACCGAGGCGCTCCCGCTGGTGCTGACGTCCATCCAGCGGCGGCTCGACGGCCTGGCCATCAGCGAGTACGCCGACCTGTCCCAGCGCAACTCGCCTGACCTGCTGTTCAACGTGATGGGCTTCGGCCGGCCCGCCGCGGACTTCGACCAGCGCCGGCTCTCCTACGGCAAGGTCAGCTTCGGGCCGTCGCTCGAACTCGTCGCCGACGCGCTCGGCATCCCGCTGGACTGGGTGGAGGCGGGCGGGGAAGTCGCGGTCGCGCGCCGCCGGGTCCGCATCGCGGCCGGGACGATAGAGGCCGGTACCGTGGCCGCGCAGCGGATGATGGTGTCCGGCATCAGGAACGGCCAGCCGGTGCTGCGCTTCTGCGCCACCTGGTACTGCACCGCCGACCTGGACCTATCCTGGGACGTCCGCGCCACCGGCTGGCACATCCTGGTCGAGGGCGACGCCCCCCTCGACATCGACATCAGGTTCCCCGTCCGGCTCGAGCGAATGGGCGCCACGTCCCCTGCCTACACCGCCAACCGCGCGGTCAACGCCGTCCCCTACGTCTGCGCAGCACCCCCCGGCATCCGCACCTCGGTAGACCTCCCCCAGATCGTCGCCACCTTCGCCTGACCAGCACCCAGCCCCCCCCCCGGTCCGTCCCCCCCGCCCCGGTCCGTCCCCCCCGCCCCGGTCCGTCCCCCCCGCCCCGGTCCCGCCCCGGCCCCGCGTCCCGCCTCCCCGTCTCGGTCCCGCCTGTTGGCCCCTCCGGCCGCGACCGCGCCGAGGACTGGGTGTCCCTGGTGCCACCTAGAGCCCAGGCGTCCCTGCCTGGTCCCCGCTGCGGCGGTCTGGAACCGCGCGATGTGAAGATGTGCCGGTCAGGACGCGCCGGTTAATAACCCGCTGGTCCGCAGCCAGCCAGCCCTGCTCGGCCATTATCGCGTGCTCGTTTCCAGTGCCCTGGAATTATCCATTCTCGCCCGATCCTGACCGCTGGCCGCCTTCTCTGCGGCATTTTCATGATCGCGAAAGAATTTGCCCCCGAAAAGGGGATAAGATCCTTCGTGATCATGAAACCCCTGGCCAGACGCCGGGCACGGACGTCACATCCGCCTCCTCAGGCTCATTCTCCCCGCATTCCGGGCGCCTTCACAGCCGGTCACGCCATCGTGGGCCTTTACACCCTTATTGCAGGGGTAAAGGCCCACGATAAACGGCGCTGTTACAGCAGCGGCGCATGATGCTGGCAGGCGGGACGGAAAACCAATCAAGTTATCTTCCGGCAGCTCCTAACCGGGATGCTGTCACGACCCTGCCGGTTGTCTGGTGCGCTAGGACCACTGCGGGATCTGGGCGTGACCGCTCTCTGGCACCGGAGGCCTCCACCCGTCTCTCTGGTACTGGGAGTCTCCACTCGTCTCTTTGGTACCAGGGCCTTCACTCGGTGCGGCCGGGCCAGGGAGTGCGCTCCTGGTCCGGCCCTAGCGACCTCGCTCGCCGCCGAAACTGTTCTTCAGTCACACCTGCCCCAGGCCGGAGCAGGCTGTCCGCCTCGCCTCCTCCCGGATCAGTCAGCCTCGTCCCTCAATATCAAGAAGTCTTGATTAACGAATGTTTATCAAGGTATGTTGATAAACATGGCTCAGGACCGTGACCCGCTGGCGCTACGTGCGCTGGCCCATCCCTTGCGCTGGAAGCTGATCGACCTGATCGGCAGCGAGCAGTCGGCGACGGCGACCCGGTGTGCCGAGGTGCTGGGGGAGAGCGTGGCCAGCTGCGGCTACCATCTGGGCATCCTGGCCAAGTACGGCTATATCGAGCCGGTGCCTGACCGGACCGGCCGGGAGAAGCCGTGGCGGCTGGCCAGCCGGCGCCAGGACCTGTCCGCCGAGGGGCTCGGCGAAGATGGCGCACTGGCCGCGCAGGCCGCCTCCGAGGTGTTCCTGGATCACGAGCTGGAGCGGATGAAGGACCGCCTGCGCCGAGTGGACCTCGAGCCGCCCGAGTGGCGCGCGGCCAGCTACGCGTCCGGAGTGACCCACTGGATGACGGCGGCCGAGCTCAAGGAAATCAAGGATCTGCTGACCGAGATCCAGGAGCGGCACGGCGACCGGGACGACGACCCGGCGAGCCGCCCGCCCGGCGTGCGTGAGGTCCGTATCTTCGCGGTCACCTCGGTGGCGCCCCGCCTGCCGGGCGCGGCCCCAGCCGAGGAGAGCAGAGCAGGGAAAACCTGATGGCGCTGCTGCGCGGGCCGTTCGCCGACCCCCGATTCCGTCGGCTGCTGGCGGGGCAGTCACTATCCTCGTTCGGCGATACCGCGCTGTACCTGACCCTCGGCATCTGGGCCAAGGCGCTGACCGGCAGCAACGCCGCGGCGGGGAGCGTGTTCCTGGCGCTGGGCATCCCGGCCCTGTTCGCCCCGGCCGCCGGGCACCTCGCCGACCGGGTCCGGCGGCGCCCGCTGCTGATCTGGGGCAACGCGCTGACCGCGGCGCTCGTGCTGTCGCTGCTGGCCGTGCACTCGCGCTCCCAGCTGTGGATCATCTACCTGGTGGCGTTCGGCTACGGGGTGTCGTTCGGCGTGCTCGGCAGCGGGTTCGCCGGACTCCAGAAGGACCTCCTGCCGGGCGCGGACCTGGCCGCGGCCAACGCCGCCCTGACCAGCGTCAGCTACGGGCTCAGGATCGTCGCCCCGCTGGTCGGCGCCGCGTTGTACACCGCGTTCGGCGGCGGGGCGGTGGCCCTCATGGACGCGGCCACGTTTGCCGTCGCGATCGCCGTCCTGGCTACCCTCCGTGTCACCGAGTCGGAGCCAGAGCCGACCGCGCCTGGGTCATTCCGCCGCGAGTTCGCTGCCGGGGTCCGGCACCTGCGCCAGGTGCCGCTGCTGGCGCAGATCACCCTGGTGACCGCGTGCGCGTTCAGCATCATCGGCCTGAACGAGACCGTCATCTTCGCCGTCATCGGCCAGGGCCTGCACCGGCCGCCGTCGTTCTTCGGTATCTACAGCGGCGTGCAGGGGGCCGGTTCCGTCGCCGCCGGGATCGTCCTGTCGGCCCTGCTGCGCCGGTTCGGCACGGCCCGGATGATCGGCCTGTCCCTGGCCTGGTTCGCGCTGGGCTGTGCCGCCTACCTCAGCGACTCAACCGTCCTGGTCCTGGCGGGCGCGTTCGCCGACGGGGCCGGCGTGGTCTGGCTGGTGGCCGTCACCGGGACAGCCATCCAGCGCTACACCCCGCCGCGGTTGCAGGGCCGGGCCCAGGCGGCCTGGACCATGGTGGCCATCACGCCGCAGACGGTCTCCATCGCCGTGGGCGCCGCGCTGATCTCCTACCTCAGCTACCGGATCATGCTGCTGGCCATCATCGCCGTCGTGGGCGCGTGCGCCGCGTTCGTTCTGGTCCGCCCGGCGCCCGAACCGCTTGATGACGCCGCTCCCGAGGAGGAGGCCGAACGCGACCCTACTTCGGCGGGAAGCGCAGGGCGCCGTCGAGGCGGATGACCTCGCCGTTGAGGTAGTCGTTCTCGGCGATGCTCTGGACCATGGCCGCGTACTCCGCCGGGCGGCCCATCCGCCGGGGGTGCGGGACCTGCGGGCCCCAGTAGGCCTCGACCTGGTCGCCTGACGTGCCGTACGCGGGGGTCAGGAACGTGCCCGGGGCGATCGTGACCACCCGGATGCCGACCGGGGACAGGTCGCGCGCCGCGACCAGGGTCATGCTCACCACCCCGCCCTTGGCGGCGGCGTAGGGGAGCTGGCCGGTCTGGCCCTCGTAGGCGGCGATCGACGCGGTGTTGACGATGACGCCCCGGTGGCTATCGACCGGCTCGGACCTGGCGATCGCCTGCGCGGCCAGCCGCATCACGTTGAAGACGCCGGTCAGGTAGTACTCGATGGTGGTGCGGAAGCCGGCCAGGTCGAGCGGCTCCCCGGTCTTGCCGAGCAGGCGCCCCCCGGACGCCGGCCCGCCGTGGGCGTCCACCGAGATCCGCAGCGGCCCCAGGGCCTGCGCCTCCTCCATCGCCGCCCGCACGTCGTCCTCGGCGGTGGCGTCGGTCCGTACGTAACGAACGTCGAGTTCCTGCTCCAGGGCCTTGCCCTTGTCGTCGGCCACGTCGGCCACGACCACCCGGGCGCCCGCCGCGACCAGGCGCCGGACCGTCGCCTCGCCGAGGCCGCCGGTCCCGCCCACGACCACCGCCGAGCTGCCACCGATCTGCATCAGCATTACCCTCTCTTGCGAGCAGCGATTCTTATATTGGAGAATAGCATTCTCATGAACATCGCGATGATCCTCGAGATGGCAGCCTCGAACGGCGACCGCCGGGCGGTCACGGCGGATGGCCGCTCGCTCAGCGCCGTCCGGCTGCTCGACCTCGCCCGGGCGGCCGCCGGCCGGTTCCGGGATTACCCGGCCGTCCTCTACCTGGGCACCAGTCACCTGGCCTACCCCGTGGCCCTGTTCGGGGCGGCGCTGGCCGGCGTTCCCTTCGTCCCCCTGAACTACCGCCTTGGCGGCCAGCAGCTCGACGGCCTCCGCACCCGCCATCCTGGCGCTCTGGTCCTGGGTCCTGGCGACCTCGATCAGCTGTGCTCCCCCGGGGGGACAACCCCCCCAGACCCCCCCGGCCCCGCGGACAGCGAAGCCTCCGCCCCTGACGGCGAATCCGCCGCCGTCCTGCTCTACACCAGCGGGACCACCGCCGCGCCGAAGGCGGCCGTCCTCAGGCACCGGCATCTGCTCGCCTACGTGCTGAACACCGTGGAGTTCGGTTCGGCCGCCGATGGCGACGCGGCGCTGGTCGCGGTGCCGCCGTACCACGTAGCCGGGCTGGCGAACCTGCTGACCAACCTCTACGCCGGGCGCCGGGTGGTGTACCTGGCCACGTTCGGCGCGCAGGAGTGGCTGGAGACCGTGCGGCGGGAGCAGGTCACCCACGCGATGCTGGTGCCGACGATGCTCGCCCGGATCGTGGCCGAGGTATCCGGCGCGGACGCCGGGACGCCGACGCTGCGCAGCCTGGCCTACGGCGGGGCGCGGGCGCCGCGGCCGGTCGTGGAGCGGGCCCTGCGGATCTTCCCCGGGACCGGGTTCGTCAACGCCTACGGGCTGACGGAGACGGCCTCCTCGGTCGCCGTGCTGTCGCCTGAGGACCACCGCGCGGCGCTGACGTCGGACGACCCGGCGGTGCGGGACCGGCTCGGGTCCGTGGGCCGGGCGCTGCCCGGGATCGAGTTCCAGGTCCGCGCCGAGGGCGGCGAGCCGGCCGGCCCGGGGGAGAGCGGGCTGGTGTTCGTCAGGGGCGAGCAGATCTCCGGAGAGTACGGGGAACGCAGCACGCTGGACGCGGACGGCTGGTTCGCCACCAGGGACCGGGGCCGGCTGGACCCGGATGGCTACCTGTTCATCGAGGGGCGCGCCGACGACACCATCATCCGCGGCGGCGAGAACATCGCCCCGGCCGAGATCGAGGACGTCCTGCTGGCCCACCCGGGGATCGCCGAGGCGGCCGTGGTCGGCGTGCCCGACCCCGAGTGGGGGCAGCGGCTGGTCGCCGTCCTGGTCGGTAACGGGGACCCGGCCGAGATCCGGCAGTGGGTCCGGGACCGGCTCCGCTCCGCCAAGACCCCCGACACGATCGTGTTCCGCGCCGAACTGCCCAAGACCGATACCGGAAAACTGCTGCGCCGCACCCTGCTGGCCGAGTTGGAGACCACCCATGCCTGAAGCCGTCCTGGTGTCCGCCCTGCGCACCCCGATCGGCACCGCCTTCAAGGGGAGCCTGCGCGACACCACCGCCTTCGACCTGGCCGACCACGTGGTCGGCGCGGCGGCCGAAGGTCTCGACCCCGCCCTGATCGACGACGTGATCCTCGGCGAGGGCCTGTACGGCGGGGGCGTGATCGCCCGGCACGCGGCGATCACCGCCGGGCTCACCTCGGTGCCCGGGCTGGCGCAGAACCGGCACTGCGCCGCGGGCCTGGCTGCCGTGCAGGGCGCCGCCGCGAGCGTGCGGGCCGGCATGGACGAGCTGATCATCGCCGGGGGCGTCAACTCGGCGTCCACGGCGCCGCGGTCCCGGCTGCGGACCGACGGGGAGTGGGCCGACTGGTTCCCGCCGACCCACCCGGACCGGCCGGACGCTCCCAACATGGACATGTCCATCACGGTCGGCTGGAACGCGGCCGTCAAGGCGGGCGTGACCCGCGAGGAGATGGACGCGTGGGCGCTGCGCTCTCACCGCAATGCCGTGCGCGCCAGCGACGAGGGCCGCTTCGACGACGAGATCATCCCGGTCATGACCAGCCGCGGGCTGTTCGCGGCCGACGAGCACCCCCGGCGCGATACGAGCCTGGAGAAGCTGGCCTCGCTCAAGCCGCTCCACCCGGAGATCGAGGGCTTCAGCATCACCGCGGGCAACGCCTGCGGCGCCAACGACGGCGCGGCGGCCCTGGTCGTCGCCAGCGACCGGCTCGGGCTGCCCGCCCTGGCCACGGTCAGGTCCTGGGCCTCGGTCGGCGTCGACCCCGCCGAGACCGGGCTGGCCCCGGTGCAGGCCATCCCCAAGGCGCTGGGCCGCGCCGGGCTGACGGCCGCCGACGTCGACTTGTTCGAGATCAACGAGGCGTTCGCCGCGATGTGCGTGGCCACCGTCCGGCTGCTCGGCCTGGATCCGGACCGGGTGAACGTCAACGGCAGCGGCTGCTCGCTCGGCCACCCGGTCGCCGCCACCGGCGCGCGCATGCTGGTGACCCTGGTACACGAACTGCGCCGCCGCGGCGGCGGCCTGGGCGTCGCCGCGATGTGCGCTGGCGGCGGGATGGGCTCGGCCGTGGTCATCGAGGTCCCGGCGCCGTAACGTCGCGAACGAGGTCCCGGCTCCGTAACGTCGCGAAGCGGACCATGGCCTCCTGCGCGTAGGAGGCTACGAGGATGCCGTCCCCGGTCAGGACGTCGCCGCGGCCGAAGCAGCGGCCGTGGGCAAGCAGCGGGCTGTGCTGGCGCAGCAGCAGCCAGTCGTCCGTGCGGAACGGCCGGTGGAACCACAGGGTGTGCGAGGTGACGGCGGAGGTGAAGGCCGTGCCCGCGTCGCGCTGGGAGACCCCGTCGACCGCGCGCAGGGCGGTGCCGATGACGGTGAGGTCGGTCGCGTACGCGGTCAGCGCGGCGGCCAGTTCCGGCTCGGCCGGCGGAGTGCGCATCCACAGCTCGAGCTCGGGCGCCCCGCGGTCCCTGGCGTCCAGGTCGGTGACCGAACGGGTGTCCCACGGAATCAGCCCGAGCCGCACCTGGTGCTCGGCCCCAAGAACGGAACGAACGGGGGAGATGGCCTGCTGGCTCATCCCTTCCTCGTGGACGTGCATGGACACCGCGGCGGTGGCGATGACCCCGGCCGCCTGCCGGGCCTCGATGGCCAGCGTGGCGAAGGCGCTGCCCTCGTGATGCCGCTCCACCTCGTAGCGCACGGGCTCTTCCCGCCGCCCGGCCCGGGGGAACAGCACGTGTACCGACTTGACCGCCTTGCCAGGACAGCTGAGCGAGGCCGCCCGGACGAACTGCCCCAGCAACTGCCCCCCGAACAGCCGGTGGTACTCCAGCCGCTGATTACGCCCCTCGAAGCTCCCGCCCGGGAGCACGCGCAGCCCGAGGCAGGCGAGAAGGTCGGGCCACAAGTCGGTCATGACCTCAGTGTAAGGAATAATCTCTGAAAAAGAGAATAACCTT
>Ga0335083_10001442_pt1 | contig 32814 bp, 26 predicted proteins | sample Lox_Sample_42_FD_206716 | JGI IMG/M metagenome (GOLD analysis project Ga0335083, IMG submission 206716) | Soil microbial communities from Loxahatchee National Wildlife Refuge, Florida, United States - Lox_Sample_4.2 | ecosystem: Environmental > Terrestrial > Soil > Wetlands | place: USA...
GCGGCGGCATCGTGCGTACGTGGCACGAGGGTTTTGAGTTTCCCGAAGCGGACGTCCATGTGGACGCACTGTTTGGCACGGGATTGCAGCGCGCGTTGGCACCCGATGTGGCTGAGCTCGTTCGCCGCATGCACGCGACGGGCGCCCCGGTCCTCGCACTGGATGTTCCCTCCGGCGTGAACGCCGATACAGGCGCTGTGCCTGGTGAGGCGGTGCGCGCCGACGTCACGGTCACCTTCATTGCCGGCAAGCGTGGCCTGTATACGAGCGATGCCCCGGGTTACGTGGGCCATGTGCAGTGGGAGCCGCTGGGCTTGCCGGTGACGCTCTGGGAAGGCGCGACACCGGATGCGCGACTGCTGCAGCCTTCCACACTGCCGGCGCGCCCGCGCCAGGCGCACAAGGGCAACAACGGCCACGTGCTCGCCATTGGCGGCGAGCACGGCACCGCGGGTGCGATTCGCCTGTGCGGTGAGGCGGCACTGCATGCGGGTGCTGGCTTGGCCAGCGTGGCCACGCGTGCCGACAACCTCGTGGCCCTCAACAGCGCGCGCCCCGAACTGATGGCGCACGGCGTGCACGGACCGCAGGAACTGGAGTCCCTGCTGCCTCGGGCCACCGTGCTGGCCGTGGGTCCCGGGCTGGGACAGGGCGCCTGGGGCCACGCGCTTTGGCTTACGGCACTGGAGGCAGGCAAGGCGATGGTGCTCGATGCCGACGGGCTGAACCTGCTTGCGCTGGAACCTCGACCGCTCAAGGGTGAAACGGTGATCACCCCTCACCCTGGCGAGGCGGCGCGATTGCTGGGGTGCGACACCGCCGCGATTGCGGCCGACCGCTTCGGCGCCGTACGCGAGCTTGCGCGCACGTTCGATACGGTCGCCGTGCTGAAGGGGGCCGGCAGCCTCGTGGCGGATCCGCAGGCGCGTGTGTCGGTCTGTCCATGGGGAAATCCCGGCATGGCATCCGGTGGCATGGGTGACCTGCTGACCGGCGTCATCGCCGCCCTGCTGGCCCAGGGTTGCGGCGCATGGGAGGCAGCCTGCCTCGGCGTGAGCCTGCATGCGCGGGCGGGCGACCTTGCGGCAAGGCATCATGGTGAACGCGGCCTCATGGCCAGCGACCTGCTCGAACCCCTTCGCCTGATCCTCAACGGAAAGGAATCATGACGCCTCACGCCTGGGAGCTTCCCGACGAAGCCGCCACGTCCGCACTGGCCGTACGCATGGCCGGGATGCTCGACGAAGGCCTGGTGGTCTATCTCCATGGCGATCTCGGCGCGGGGAAGACCAGCTTCGCGCGTGCCTTGCTGGGCGCACTGGGCGTGGGCGAACGCATCAAGAGCCCGACCTACAGCCTGGTCGAGTCCTACCGGGCCGGCAGCCGACCGGCATGGCACCTGGACCTGTACCGCATCGCCGACCCGGGCGAACTGGAATGGCTCGGACTCGACGCCCTTTCCGATCCGGCTGCATTGGTGCTGGTGGAGTGGCCCGAGCGTGGGGCGGGCGCGCTGCCGGCACCGGATCTGGTCGTGCACCTGAGCTATGCCGGGACGGGACGCAGGGCCGTGATGGAACCACGGACGTCGCGCGGTGCAGGGGTGGCTTCCCGCTTGGGTGAGCCTGATCCCCATGTGGCCTGAGGCCACGCCTCTCGGCTAAGTATCGATAGCGCTTGAGATTTTTTCGGTGGCGAGCGCGACCTGCTTACCCTTCAGTTTGCGCGGGTTGCGGCCGATAGCTGGAGGTTGCCTGACAAATCTCCTGCAGGTTATGGATATTCAAGGAAAACCTCTTGCTTTCCCCGGCCTGCTGGGCTTCAATTCGGCCCCATGAAGGGATATAGGACGCATCCTGTTCGATTCGGCGCCGCGGCCTTGCTGGCCATGGCACCGTTTTGCCTTTCGCACGCCGCCGACGTGAAGTCGGCTCGCGTCTGGGCGGGCCCTGAATACACCCGGGTCGTGCTCGACGTATCTGGCCCAGTCACCTACCGGGTCAAGCAGGATGGCGACCAGCTCACTATCGACGTCAACAGCAGCTCCATCAGCGGCACTTTCAGCTCGCCGGCGGCGCAGGGGCTCTACAAGGGGCTGACTGGTTCCAAGCAAGGCAACAACGTCCGGCTGACGGCCAAGGTCGATCCCGCCTCCAACGCGAAGAGCTTCCTGCTGAAGCCGCAGGCCGACTACGGCTACCGCCTGGTGGTTGACCTGTATCCCGGCAGCGGTTCCGTCGCCAAGGCGTCGCCTTCGAGCACGCCGGCTCCGGTACGGTCCTCCGCTGGCAGCGATGACGACGAAGCAGGGGCGTCGGTTTCGTCCGCCTCGGCGGTCGTCGATGCGGCCCCGCTGCCGCCCCAGGCGCCCGAGCCGGTGGCGTCCTCGGTGCGCACGACGGGCAAGTCCAGCCTCAAGCCCACGCAGAGCGGCATGGCCTCGACGCGCGCTGCGGCAGCGCTGCTCAATGGCGAGCGCAAGGTGGTGATTGCCATCGATGCCGGCCACGGTGGCGATGACCCTGGCGCGCACGGTCCCGGCGGTACGCTGGAAAAGAACGTCACCCTCGCGGTGGCTCGCCAGCTGGCGGACCAGATCAATCAGCAACCCGGCATGCGCGCGGTACTCACCCGCAGCGCGGATTTCTTCATTCCGCTGGCGCAGCGCTACCAAATCGCGCGCAACAACTCGGCGGACCTGTTCATATCGGTTCACGCCGACGCCTTCATCAACGGTGATGCGAAGGGTTCGTCCGTGTGGGTGCTTTCCCCTCGCGGCAAAACCAGCATGGCCGCGCGCTGGCTCGCCGATGGCCAGAACCGTGCCGACCTCATCGGCGGCGTCACGTTGGACGACAAGAACGACGGCCTGGCTGCCGTGCTGCTCGACCTGCAGCAGGGTTATTCCATGCAAGCCAGCGAAACCGTGGCGAGCAACGTGCTGACGGCGCTGGGCAACCTCGGTCCCACGCATCGCGGTTATGTGGAGCGGGCCAACTTCGTGGTGCTGCGCTCGCCGGATGTGCCGTCGATCCTGGTCGAGACGGCTTTCATCAGCAATCCTGAAGAAGAGCGCAAGCTGCGTGATCCCTCGCATCAGTCGCGTCTCGCGACGGCGGTCATGAATGGCGTGCGGAGTTACTTCGAGGCCACGCCGCCACCGGGTAGCTGGTTCGCGGCGCAGGCCTCGCGCCGCAATAGCGTAGCCAACGTCGCCACCTCGCAGGGCGACGACGACACCTCGTCCCGCGCAGGCAAGGCTGTGGCGCAGGCCATGGCGTCATCCAAGGGCAGCGACAGCGCGCGCGCCGACGATGGCGTACGTGACCTGCACCGCGTCGAGCGTGGCGAGAGCCTACGCAGCATCGCGCGGCAGTACGGCGTGAGCGTGGATGCGCTCAAGTCCGCCAATCGCCTGAGCGGTGATACCGGCATGCGGGTCGGCATGATGCTGACCATTCCGGCCGGCTGATACCCGCGATCTGAACGAAGGCACGCGGAAATTCGGGAAGGCGCGCTAAGCCGTTGCTTTGCCTGGTTTCCGTTCGCGCGCGGTGGTCGCTGCGCTTTTACCCCGGGGCAGCAGGCCTTAAGCTTCGCCGATGCCCGTCATTCGTCCTCTTCCGCCCGAACTCATCAATCAGATTGCTGCCGGCGAGGTCATCGAACGACCGTCGTCCGTGGTGAAGGAATTGGTGGAAAACAGCCTCGACGCTGGCGCTACGCGCGTCGAAGTCGACATCGAGCAGGGCGGTGCGCGCCTGATCCGCGTGCGCGACGACGGTTGCGGCATCGCGCATGACGAACTGCGGCTGGCAGTGGCTTCGCATGCCACCAGCAAGATCGGCAGTTTCGACGACCTCGAACATGTCGCCAGCATGGGCTTTCGCGGCGAAGCGCTGGCGTCCGTCTCGTCGGTGGCGCGCTTTGCATTGACCTCGCGCGCACACGGCCAGGACACGGCGTTCCGCATCGAAGTCGACGGCGGCAAGATGCAGGCGGCACGTCCCGCACAGCATCCGCAGGGCAGCAGCGTGGAAGTGCGCGACCTGTTCTACAACGTGCCGGCGCGCAGGAAATTTCTCCGCGCCGAACGCACCGAGTTCGCACACATCGACGACCTGTTGAAATCGCTGGCGCTGGCACGAGGTTCGGTGGAATTCCGGCTCAGCCACAACGGCAAGCCGGTACGCATCTGGAAAGCTGCGCGAGACGAGAACGCCGCGTTGCAGCGCGTGGCCGAGGTGCTCGGCGAAGATTTCCCCGGCCAGAGCCTGCGCATCGACCATGCGGCTGCGGGGTTGCACCTTTCCGGCTGGGTCGGCCTGCCGACGGCATCGCGCTCGCAGGCTGATTCGCAGTATTTCTATGTGAACGGGCGTCTGGTACGTGATCGCGTGGTCGCCCACGCAGTGCGCCAGGCGTACGCGGACGTGCTGTTCCATGGTCGGCATCCGGCGTTCGTGCTGTATCTGGAACTCGATCCGGCAGGCGTGGACGTGAACGTGCATCCGGCCAAGCACGAAGTGCGCTTTCGCGAGCAGCGCCTCGTGCACGATTTCCTGTTCCGTACGCTGCACGAAGCGCTGGCGCAGACGCGTGCGGGACAGGTGGGCATGCCGGTCGCGGAGGCGGCCCCGCTGCAGGCGCCTGCTTACAGCATGTCGCCGGCATACGCGTCATCCACGCCTGCATGGCCCAATGCCTTGAGCCAGAGCCGCCTCAGCCTGGGCGTGCGCGAGGAGCCGCTTGCCGGGTACGCGGCCTTGCTTGGCGAAACTCACGCGCCGCCGCCTCCGCTGGGCTTCGCCGCCAACACGCCGATGCCTGAGGCAACCGACGACCAGGCGCCGCCGCTCGGCTTTGCCGTGGCGCAGCTCAAGAACATCTATATCCTTGCCGAGAATATCCACGGCCTCGTGCTGGTGGACATGCACGCCGCGCATGAGCGCATTACCTATGAAAAGCTGAAGAACGGCCGCGCATGCAGCAACCTGCGATCGCAGCTGATGCTGGTGCCCTTGAACGTATCGGTAAGCGCAAGGGAAGCCGCGGCCGCGGAAGAGCATGGCGACGCGCTGGCCGAATGGGGCCTGGAGCTTTCGCGCAGCGGTCCGGCCGGCGTGGTGGTGCGGCGCATTCCAGCCTTGCTGGAAGGCGCGGACGTGGCGCAGCTTTGCCGCGATGTGCTGGCCGAACTCGCGCAGCATGGCAGTTCGCGCCGCCTGCAGGAGCTGGAGAACGAGCTGCTCTCCACCATGGCCTGCCACGGTTCCGTGCGCGCAGGCCGGCGCCTCACGCTGCCCGAAATGAATGCCTTGCTACGGGAGATGGAAGCCACCGAGCGGTCCGGTCAGTGCAACCATGGTCGGCCGACCTGGACGCAGCTGAGCATGTCCGAACTCGACAAGTTGTTCCTGCGCGGCCGTTGATCGTTCCCCGGCACGCTTGCATGGGCCTCAAATGGACGTCCATACTCGGAACCCTATCCAGACGGGGCCTGCCATGTTGCGTACCGCCGTTTTCGCTTTTGCCTTGAGCCTTGGAATTGCCGCCGTGCACGCCCAGACAACCAACGATTTCCCGCAGCAGAACCAGCAGTGGCGCGACAAGCGCCTCGCCAACCTCGCCGCGCCCAACGGCTGGCTGAGCCTCATTGGCCTTGATTGGCTGGAGCAGGGCGCCAATCGCGTGGGAAGCGCCAGCGACAACGACATCGTGCTGAAGTCCGGACCCGCGCATCTTGGCGTGGTGTCGCTGTGGAAGGACGGCGCGCTGCACATGGTGTTGGACAAGAACAGCGGCGCCACCGTCGACGGCAAGGTCGTGTCCGAGGCCGACCTGATCGACGACATGCACGCTGGCGAGGCCGCACCGACGGTGGTCGCCTTTGGAAGCACGAGCTTCCTGGTGATCGAGCGCGACGGGCGCAAGGCGCTCCGCGTGAAAGACAGCCAGGCGGAAACGCGCACGCATTTCCTCGGCCTCGATTATTTCCCCGCCGATCCGTCCTGGCGCATCGTGGCGGACTGGGTGCCGTTCGATCCGCCGCGCGAACTGGAGATCGGTTCGGTGCTGGGCACGATCAACAAGGAAAAGGTGCCGGGCAAGGCCGTGTTCAAGCGTGATGGCCACACCTACGAGCTGATGCCGATCCAGGAAGAACCCGATTCGCTGTTCTTCGTCATTGCCGATCGCACATCCGGGCGCGAAACCTATGGCGCGGCGCGTTTCCTCTATGCCGACCTGCCCAAGGACGGCAAGGTGGTGCTCGATTTCAATCGCGCCTACAACCCGCCGTGCGCATTCACGCCTTACGCCACATGCCCGTTGGCACCGCCGGAAAACCGCATGGATCTTGCCGTGACGGCGGGCGAGAAAAAGTACCGCGGCGGGCACTGAGCGAGGAGCGAGTGAAGAGGCGACGAGTGCGTGAAGAGGAGTGAGTGAAGAGGAGTGAGTAGTGAGAGAGGCTCTCTCTCGTTTCTCACTCCTCTCTGCTATTTGCTGGCCTTTTTACTGGCCCTTGAATACGGGCTTGCGCTTTTCCAGGAATGCCGTGGTGCCTTCGCGCATGTCTTCAGTGGAGAAGGCGAGGGCGAATGCCTGCGTTTCAAACTCCAGGCCTTGGTCAATGCCCGTCTCTCCGCCCTGCAGCACCGCGTCGAGGATGCCGGCGGCGGCCAACGGTGCAGAGGCGGCGAGCTGGTCGGCGATGGCGTTGACCGTTTCGTCCAGTGCCTCGGGTGCCACCACGCGGGTGACGACGCCCAATTCATACGCACGCTGTGCATTGATGGGTGCACCCAGCAGGCACAGTTCCAGCGCGGCGCTGCGACCCGCAAGGCGCAGCAAACGCTGGGTGCCACCAAAGCCGGGGATCAGGCCGAGGTTGATTTCCGGCTGACCGAATTTGGCCTTCTCGCTGGCCACGCGCAGATGGCAGGCCATGGCCAGCTCCATGCCGCCGCCGAGCGCAAAACCCTGCACGCGCGCGATGACCGGCTTGCCCAGGCGTTCGATCAGGCTCATCAGCCGTTGCCCCGCGCGCGAGAAACCCTGCGCCTGCACCGGCGTGTACCCATTCATTTCGGCGATGTCTGCGCCAGCCACGAAGGCCTTCTCGCCAGCGCCTGCCAGTACCACGGCACGCACGGCATCGTCCTGGGCGGCCTGGGTGAACGCCAGGGTCAGCTCGTTGAGCGTTTCGCGATTGAGCGCGTTGAGCTTGTCCGGGCGATTGACGGTGATCGTGCGCACCGCGCCGCGGTTGGCGATATCCAGGTTCCGGTAAGCCATGAGTCCACTCCACAGGCAAAGCGCCATGGTACCAGTGGGAACCTTTGAAGCCCCTGGCGTTCTCAGCAAGGACGCCCCGTCGGCGGCCGTCCGCTGTACGATCGGCCCGGACCACTTACGATGGGAGCTCCGGCAGGAATGGAGATAGGCATGGCACAACTGCGTTGGCTGGCTCTGGGCATCCTGTGTTGGGGTGTGATGGCGCATGCGCAGGATGGTGCTCCGTCGGATACATCGAGTGTCCGCCTGGACAAGGCCAAACTTTCCTATGCCATCGGGTTCCAGATCGGCAGCCAGTTCGCGAGCGGCGATCCGGATGTGGATATCGCCGTCCTGCAACGCGCCATCCAGGACGCCTACGCGAAGAAACAGCCCAGCGTGTCCATGCAGGACATGCACGACCAGCTGCAGAAGCTCGACCAGGAGATGCACACCAAGGCGCTGGCCGAGTTCAAGCGCATCGCGGACAGCAATGCGCGCAAGAGCGCGGAATTTCTCGAACGCAATCGCAAGCAGCCGGGCGTGGTCCAGTTGCCTTCCGGCATCCAGTACGCGGTGCTGAAGAAGGGCGAAGGCACGACCAATCCCAAGGTCACCAGCCAGGTCACCGTGAACTATCGCGGCATGTTGGTGGATGGCACCGAGTTCGACAGCACTTGGGCCCATGGCGCGCCGGTACGCTTCGTGGTGGACAAGGTGATTCCCGGTTGGCAAGACGTGATCCCGCGGATGCACGTCGGCGACCGCTGGAAGGTGGTGATTCCGCCGCAGCTGGCCTACGGACCGCGCGGCATGCTGCCACGCATTGGTCCGAACGAGACGCTGGTGTTCGAAATCGAGTTGCTCGATATCCAGCAATAACCTCGCCCGGCGTACCTGCACCTGATGCGAACGCATGACGGACCACCAGGCCGGGCTTTGCATGGCCGGATCGGCTAGCATGGACAGGCTCATGTACAACGATCCCGCTCCCCTTGCTCCTTCGCCGCTGACACCGTGCACCGGCATCTGCAAACTCGATGACCGGGGTTATTGCCTGGGATGCCAGCGCACCGGTGACGAAATCGCCCGCTGGCGCGGCATGAATGATGCGGAGCGGCAGCGCCTGATGCGCGACGTATTGCCTACGCGCAAGACACCGCCATGACAGAGCTGCTGGCCGCCCTGGACTCCGCGCTGCTGCCGCTGTCTTCACCGCCCAGCGGCAACGGCTGGAATCATCTGGAGATGGCCGACCTGCTCGGCAACACGCCGCGCCGCCCCGCCGCGGTGCTGGTTGGTGTGCGTGAAGGTGTGCAGCCGCGCCTCGTACTGACCGTTCGCACCAATGACTTGCCTTCGCACGCGGGACAGGTGGCGTTTCCCGGTGGACGCACCGACCCCGAGGACGTCGATGCCATCGCCACGGCCTTGCGTGAGAGTGAGGAAGAGATCGGACTGGAACGTCGGCTGGTCACGCCACTGGGTTTCCTGGATCGCTTCGAAACCATCAGCGGCTACAACATCACGCCTGTGGTCGCGCGCATCGATCCGGACGCGCGGCTGTACCCGGCACCGGCCGAAGTGGCCGAAGTCTTCGAAGTGCCGCTGTCGTTCTTCCTGGAACCAGCGAACCTGCGGCGCTACACGATGGAATTTCGTGGCCACCGCCGCGACATGGTGGAGTTCGTGCATGGCGGCCACCGCATCTGGGGCGCCACGGCCGCGATGGTGTTGAACCTGCTGAAGAGGATGGGACGCGCATGACCGTCAAGACCACGCTGATCGATGTCGATGAACTGGCCGCGCTGCCGATGGATGCGATACTCATCGTCGATTGTCGCTTCGAGCTGATGGCGCCCGGCAACGGCAGCCGTGATACCGGCAAAGGCGAGCGCGACTACCGCGAGGCGCACATCCCGGGCGCCGTCTATGCGAGCCTCGATACGGATCTCTCCGATCTCTCGCGTCAATCCGAAGGGCTCGGACGTCACCCGTTGCCGCTGGAAACCGCTTTTTCTTCGGCACTCTCGCGGTGGGGCTGGCGACCCGGGCTGCAGGTGGTTTGCTACGACGCGGCCAACGGTGCGCTCGCCGCGGCTCGCTTATGGTGGCTGCTGAAGCTAGCGGGCGTGCGTGACGTGGCGGTGCTCGATGGCGGCTTTCCTGCGTGGACCGCAGCGGGCCTGCCTGTCGAATCGGGCGACGTGGCGCGCGCGCCTACGCGTGTGGACCTGCACTTCGATGCCAGCCGTTACCTGACGGACCATTCGCATCTGCGCGATGCGGGCAACGTGGTGCTCGATGCGCGCGCCGCGCCGCGCTACCGCGGCGAGGTGGAACCGATCGATCGCGTGGGCGGGCATGTGCCGGGGGCACTGAACCGTCCCTTTTCGGAGAACCTCGCTGCGGATGGTCGCTTCAGGCCGGCGGGCGAGTTGCGCGAAGCATTTCTCGCCCTGCTTGGCGCGCGCGCGCCGGCGGACGTGGTGCACATGTGCGGCTCGGGAGTGACTGCCTGCCACAATCTGCTGGCGATGGAGCACGCGGGACTGGTCGGATCGCGACTGTATGCGCCCTCGTGGAGCGGATGGGTCAGCGATCCCGAGCGACCGGTGGCGAAGGGCGAACAGCCAGGCTGACGCAGCCTCTTCGTGTTGTAGGAGTGCGCCCGATGCGCGATCGCAAAACTGCAACGCTGCCGTTCGCCGATCGCGCACCGGGTGCGCTCCTGCACGTGCGGCTTGTCGCGCTGGCGCTTAGTCCTTCTTCTTCAACCGCGCCACCAGCGCCCGCAACACGGCCTGCGTTTCCGGCTTGAAGTAAGCCTCCAGGAACTGGTCGATCGGAAGCGCATCGGGGTCGCCCCAGATGTCGGTGAGGTCGGCGCGTGCAATGGCCCGCGTGGTGAGCATGGCGTTCGACGGCAAGGCCAGCATGCCTTCCAGCCAATGCAGCGAGCGCGTCACCACTTGTTCGACATTGGTAAGTTCATCCACCAGGCCATGGGCCAGCGCCTGCGAGGAATCGACCATGGCGCCCGCCACCATCAGGCGTTCGGCGCGATACGGGCCGACAATGCGGCGCAGGGCCAGCTGGATACTTTCCGGCACCACCAGGCCAACCTGCACTTCGTTGAGGCCGATCTTGAACGGACCCTCGGCCATCACGCGGTAGTCGCAGAACAGGGACAGCACGGCGCCGCCGGCGGGGCTGTGCCCGGTGATGGCCGCCACTACCGGCACCGGCGACAACGCCAGCTTCGAGCAGGTGCGGAAGAATTCGCGCCAGAAGTCGCGTACGCCGCTTTCGTCGCAGCCAAGCAGGGCAGGCACGTCCACGCCCGCCGAGAACATGCCAGGCGCACCCGACAACACCAGGCCGCGCGCACCCGCGGCCAAAGCGCCATCGACGGCATCACGGATCGCGCGAAGCAGGTCGACGTTGAGCGCATTGACCGGCAGGCGGGCGAGGTTGATTTCGGTAACGGCGTCGTGCGTGATGACGTTGAGCATGGCGGGATCCGGATTGAAGAACGAGCTGGGGAGGCGAGAGTAGCAAACCGGCAGTGCATGGTCGGTGTCTCTCGCCTCCGGCGGTTCTCGCTCAACCCTGCGGGTGGTCCTCATCGGTCCACTGGTAACGCACTGCGTAGTCCAGGGTGGCCTTGCCTCCGGCTGGCACGGTGACCTGGAATTCCAGTGTGTCGGTCGTCTGCTGGCTCGGCTTCCCGCTCGAGGACACCAGCTTCCACTGGCGCCAGCGCGACGGATGTTCGCGCACCGTCACCACACGGGCTTTGTCGCTCGCATTGGTCAGCGTGATGCGGAAGGCCTCATCCATCGTATGGCCGGCCTTGTCCACGCTGAAGGCAGTGCGCTCGCGTTCACCGCGCAGATCGAACGCAGTACCCAGCACGACGCGCACCTCGTCCCCCTTGGGCGTGTCGTTGATCCGGTCCTCGCCAATGAATTGCGGCGTGCCGCTGCGATCGCTGGTGAACACGCGCAGGTATCCGGCGGGCAGGCTGTCGAAGGCGCGGAACTGCAAAATGCTCGCGATGGTGTTGCCATAGTTGGTGCCGTAGTCACGCTGGAGAATCGGCTGGGGCGATGTCCATGCTCCACCGTATTCGTAAAGCATCGTGCGTTTGCATTCGAGAGAACGGCTCTCGTACAGCGGCACCTGGCTCACGCTGCCGTCGGGCAGGTCGACCGGCGAGGGCAGGGTATAGCTGCGGTAGTCGGCCAGCGTCGATTGCTCGGGCAACGCCACGTCTGCCTTGGCGCGCGCGGCGTACATCATTGGCGCGGGTGCTCCGCGCGGTGACGTGGGTTTGGCGATCTGCGGCTCGCCGGCGATCAGGGTGAGCTTCACGCCGTTCCAGTCGCGCCCGCTGCGATTGGCGATGCTGGCGCGCGCTTCGAACTGCATGCTGCAGCCGTCGCCCGGCGCCAACGTGCCGACATACGCCGAGCGCCAGCCAAGCCCGGCAGTGGTGTAGCTCAGGGTCGCCTGCGCGTTGCCGGCACGCTTGGCCTCCACGCGCAGCTGCAGGCTGGAGCCGGTCTGGAAGGTGCCCTGGGCACGCACGGAGGCGAACTCGCGGATCAGGCTCGTGCGGCCCGAGGCGTCCTGCACCAGCAAGCCCTCGCCCGCGCGCAACAGTGTGCCGCTGGCAAGCGTCTGGCCGCTGCTGGCGAGTACTTCCACGGGCTGCCCCACCAGACTGCCGAGCGCGGCGTTCGGGCCCTGGGCCAGCAGCAATCGCTGCGAAACGACGCGGGCCGCATCTCCCTCGACGCTCAATGCCATGGCTTCGGGGTCGAGGTATCGCGGCAGTCCGCCAAGGCTGATGTCCTGCATGCCGCCCTTGAGCTGAAGCTCGCGAGGTTCACGCGCCACGGCATAGCCTGCCTGCACGCCGCCGTCGTCATTGGCGCTGAACAATGCCGCGTCGTCGCTGCGGTAGAGCGTGAGGCTGGTGGTCGATGCGGCGGAGGCCGCCGCCGTCATGCTGGCAGCGATAGCGAAGGCGAGAGTGCGGAGGGGAAGCGGGCTCACGGTCGAACTCCTTTCGGGTGGTCGCCGTGGATGTTACGTGTGCCGCATGAAGCTGGGGCATCCGGCGTTCGGTGTCGCTTAACCCCGAACGCCGGATACGTCGTTCAAGCGAGGCCTTCGGCGGCGCCGCGGATCGACTGCGGCAGTGGCACGGGCTTGCCGGTGGCCGGGTTCATCCACACCATTACCACCTTGCCGTCGCTGTACAACGCGTTGTCGTCGTTGGCATCAAGGATGCGATGCGCCAGCGTGATCGAGCTGTTGCCCAGGCGCTCGCAGCTCAGCTCCACGTGCAATTGGGCAGGCCATTCGATGGGGCGGCGGTAGTTGATCTCGCTGGCGGCCAGCACCGGCATCGACTGCTCGTCGAACCAGCCCGGCACGTGGCGCAGCCACTGCAAACGAGCCTCTTCGAGGTAAGTGAGGTAGTTGGAATTGTTGACGTGGTTGAACGCGTCAAGATCGCGCCATCGCACGCCGATGGAGGCGACGAACAATGTTTGTGATGCGCCGACAGGCTGTTCAGCCACGATGACCGAAGCGCTTTCCTGCGCTTCGGCCTTGCGGGCCCGCGTGCGTTTCTCGGGCGCCGGTTGGGTGGAACTCATGCAGTCTTCTTCCGTAGTGCGGGTTTGCTCTTGCCGTTGCTCTGGACCTTGGCCATCTTGGCGGGCTTCATGTCCAGATGGGGGGCAAGGAAGTGACCGGTATGCGAGCCGGGCGTCGCCGCCACGGTTTCCGGCGTGCCTGAAACCAGAATGCGACCACCACCAGCACCGCCTTCCGGGCCCAGATCGACCAGCCAGTCGGCGGTTTTGATCACATCGAGATTGTGCTCGATCACGACCACGGTATTGCCCTGTTCCACCAACTGGTGCAGCACGTCGAGCAACTGCTCGATATCGTGGAAGTGTAGGCCGGTGGTCGGCTCGTCGAGTATGTAAAGCGTGCGGCCGGTATCGCGCTTGGACAGTTCCTTGGACAGTTTCACACGCTGCGCTTCGCCACCGGAGAGCGTGGTCGCGCTCTGGCCAAGCTTGATGTAATCCAGGCCCACGGCACGCAGCGTTTCGAGCTTGCGGGCGATGGTCGGAACGTTCTCGAACAGCTTGAACGCATCCTCCACCGTCATGTCGAGCACGTCGGCAATCGTATGGCCTTTGTAGTGGACTTCCAGCGTTTCGCGGTTGTAGCGCTTGCCGTGGCACACGTCGCACGGCACGTACACGTCAGGCAGGAAGTGCATCTCCACCTTGATCATGCCGTCGCCCTCGCAGGCCTCGCAGCGACCACCGCGCACGTTGAAGCTGAAGCGGCCCGGCGTGTAGCCACGCGCACGCGCCTCGGGTACCTGCGCGAACAGCTCGCGCAACGGCGTGAACAGACCCGTGTACGTTGCCGGATTCGAGCGCGGCGTGCGTCCGATCGGCGACTGGTCGATGTCCACCACCTTGTCGAACAGCTCCAGACCTTCGACCGAGGCGTGCGGCGCAGCCTGAGCGCTGGAGCCGTTCAGTTCGGTGGCGGCGAGGCGGAACAAGGTGTCGTTGATCAGCGTCGACTTGCCCGAGCCGGACACGCCGGTGACGCAGGTGAATAGGCCCGCAGGAATCGCCAGGTCCACATGCTTCAGATTGTTGCCGCTGGCACCCTTCAAGTGCAGCCAAGAATCGGCATCGAGCTGTTGCCGGCGCTCGATGGGCACTTTGATGCCGCGCTTGCCCGACAGGTACTGGCCCGTGACGGATCGCGGCGTGGCCAGGATGTCCTTCAGCGTGCCTTGCGCCACCACTTCGCCGCCGTGCACGCCGGCACCCGGGCCGATGTCGAGCACATGGTCCGCCATGCGGATGGCGTCTTCGTCATGCTCGACCACGATCACCGTATTGCCCAGATCGCGCAGCCGCGTGAGCGTACCCAGCAGTCGTTCGTTGTCGCGCTGGTGCAGGCCGATGGACGGCTCGTCGAGCACGTACATCACGCCCACGAGGCCCGCGCCGATCTGCGAGGCAAGGCGGATGCGCTGCGCCTCGCCGCCCGACAACGTGTCGGCCTGTCGATCCAGCGTGAGGTAATTGAGGCCCACGTCGTTGAGGAAGGTGAGTCGCTCGCGGATTTCCTTGACGATCTTCACCGCGATTTCGCCGCGCCAGCCGGTAAGCGAAAGCTTCTCGAAGAAGGCCAGCGCATCGTCGATCGAGCGCGACGTAAGCGAGGGAATGGCGTGGTCCGCGACGAACACGTTGCGCGCCGAACGGTTGAGGCGCTGGCCTTCGCATTCCGGGCATGGCTGGTCGCTTATGTACTTGGAAAGCTCCTCGCGCACGGCGGGGGATTCGGTTTCCTTGTAGCGACGCTCCATATTCGGAAGAATGCCTTCGAAGGCATGCTCACGCGTCACGCGACCGCCGCGCTCCGTGAGGTACCTGAAGGCAATGCGATCCTTGCCGCTGCCGTACAGGATGGCCTTCTGGACGTCCGCGGGCAGCTTGCGCCACGGCGTGTCGACGTCGAATTTGTAATGGCCGGCCAGCGACATGATCAGCTGGAAATAATGGGCATTGCGGCGATCCCATCCACGGATGGCACCGCCGGCAAGCGACAGTTCCGGATGTGCCACCACGCGCGCAGGATCGAATACCTGCGTCACGCCCAGGCCGTCGCAGGTGGGGCAGGCGCCGACCGGGGAGTTGAACGAGAACAGGCGCGGTTCCAGCTCCGGCAGCGAGTAATCGCAAACCGGGCAGGAGTAGCGCGAGGAAAGCAGTTGCTCCGGTGCCTTGGCATCGTCCATGTCGGCCAAGATCACCAGGCCATCGCCCAGGCGCAGCGCGGTCTCGAACGATTCGGCCAGGCGTTGCTTGATGTCGTCGCGCGGACGGAAGCGGTCGATCACCACTTCGATGGTGTGCTTCTGGCGCAATGTGAGCGGCGGCACCGCATCGAGGTCGTAGACGGCGCCGTCCACGCGCGCGCGCACGAAACCCTGCGCCCGCAGCTGGTCGAACACCTGCACGTGCTCGCCCTTGCGCTCACGGATCACCGGCGCAAGCAGCATGAAGCGCTTTTCGGGGTCGAGCGCGAGCGTGGCGTCCACCATCTGGCTCACTGTCTGCGCTTCCAGCGGAATGCCGTGATCGGGGCAGCGCGGCGTGCCTACGCGGGCATAAAGCAGACGCAGGTAGTCATACACCTCGGTGATCGTGCCCACGGTGGAGCGCGGGTTGTGCGAGGTGGACTTCTGTTCAATGGAAATAGCCGGCGAGAGACCTTCAATGTGGTCCACGTCCGGTTTTTCCATCATCGAGAGGAATTGCCTGGCGTAAGCCGATAGCGACTCGACATACCGGCGCTGGCCTTCGGCATAGATGGTGTCGAACGCCAGCGAGGACTTGCCGGAGCCGGACAGGCCGGTGATCACGATCAGCTTGTCGCGGGGCAGGTCCAGGTCGACGTTTTTCAGGTTGTGCGTGCGCGCGCCGCGGATGCGGATGGTGTCCATGTCGCTCGGGAAAGAGTGGGGTGGAAAGGGGAAAACTGTACTATAGCAAACTACCCAGGTCAGTTATTGCCTGACGAGCTCTTGGCGGCGCCCTTCAGGGAGTGCCGGCGCGACTGTGGCTTAATACGGCCTTTGATCGAATCGGATCGAGGCAACAGAGCGTGCGGATGGGCAAGTGGAAGAGATGGGGCGCCACCCTGGCGCTTGCAATGGCTGGGGCCGCGGCTCAGGCCGCGACAGCACCGGCCAGCGAGGCGCAGGTGCGGCAGCTGATGGAGGCGGTGGGCGTCGGCAAGATGCTGAGCCAGATGAACTACCAGGCGGTGGCCACCATGCAGCAGTCGCTGCCTTGTGTCCCGGCCGACTACTGGCAGAACTACATCGATGCCAATGGCACACAGCAGTTCATCGGCCGGCTGGTGCCGGTCTACCAGAAGCATTTCAGTTCCGACGAACTGGATGGCCTGCTGAAGTTCTACCGCTCACCGCTGGGGCAGAAGGTCATCAACGAGATGCCCACCACCATGGCCGAGGCCAATCAGGCCGGCCGCCAGTGGAGCCAGGAACGCAGCGAGCAGATGATCGCCGAGCTCAAGCAGAAGGGCAGCCTGGATGCCGCCGGCCGTTGCCCGGCCAGCAAGGCCGTCACGGCTCCCGCCATCGGAGCGGCGGCAGGGGATGCCGAGGGCGATGCAGAAGACGTCCCGGCCAAGCCCGCGGCAAAGGCTCCGGCAAAGAAGGCCGCCGCCAAGGCGCCGGCCAAGAAGCCAGCACCCAAGCCGGCCGCCAAGAAACCAGTTCCCGCGAAAACCCCGGCAAAGACGGAGAGCAAGTCCACGTCGTCTGCTACCACGTCGTCCGCAGACAGCAAGGCCGTTCCAGCCAAGGTGCCCACCCCGGCCAGCGGTTCTCCCGGTGGCCCGTAGGTGCCAGGGAGTCAGGCTGGTCAGTAATTGACCAGCGGTCATAACAGTCGCTATACTCCCGAGTTCGCCGGTGCCTGTTTGGGCGCGGCGAGCCCAAGAGAATAACGACAGAAGGGATATTCCCATGAGTTACGCAGTCATCAAGACCGGCGGCAAGCAGTACCGCGTTCAGCAGGGCGACGTCCTGCGCGTGGAACTGCTGAACGCCGAAGAAGGCGCTGCCTTCACCTTCGACCAGGTCCTGCTGGTCGGCGCCGGTGAGTCGATCACCGTCGGTGCGCCCATCGTGGCCGGTGCCACCGTCAGCGCCACCGTGCGCAAGCACGGCCGTGCCGACAAGATCCGCATCATCAAGTTCCGCCGCCGCAAGCACCACAAGAAGCAGCAGGGACATCGTCAGCATTTCACCGAAGTCGAGATCACGGGCATCAACGCCTGAGCAACTGGAGCACTGAGTCATGGCACATAAAAAAGGCGTAGGTTCCAGCCGCAACGGTCGCGATTCGAACCCGAAGTACCTCGGCGTGAAGATCTACGGTGGCCAGGCCATTGAGGCCGGCAACATCATCGTGCGTCAGCGCGGCACCAAGTTCCACCCCGGTCAGGGCGTGGGCCTGGGTCGCGATCACACCCTGTTCGCGCTGGTCGACGGTACCGTCGAATTCAAGGTTCGCGGCGAGAACAACCGCCGGTTCGTCAGCGTCGTCAAGGGTTAATCCTTCTCGATGCGGCAGCGAAGGCCCCGCCTCGGCGGGGCTTTTGTTTTTATCGGGAAGTGGACTGACGGAGTGGGTCGCGCGAGGCGCGGCGCCCGTATTCCCTTATCATGCAGCACGGCTGCGCGTCCGATTCCCCGTCTCCCTTTCCCCGGATTCCCCTCCCATGAAGTTCGTCGACGAAGCCATCATCAAGGTCCAGGCCGGTGACGGCGGCAACGGATGCATCAGCTTCCGCCGCGAAAAATTCATTCCCTTTGGCGGCCCTGACGGCGGCGACGGCGGCAGCGGTGGCTCGGTGTGGCTGGTGGCCGACGAAGGCCTCAACACGCTGATCGACTTCCGCCACCAGCGCATGTTCAAGGCCGAGCGCGGCCAGAACGGCATGGGTAGCCAGATGTACGGCAAGGGCGGCGAAGACACCTTCATCCGCGTGCCGGTAGGCACCGTGATCTGCAACGTCGACACCGACGAGACCATTGGCGACCTTACCCAGCACGGCCAGCGCCTGCTGGTGGCGCAGGGTGGCAAGGGTGGGCTTGGCAATATCCACTTCAAGAGCTCGGTGAACCGCGCGCCGCGCAAGTCCACGCCGGGTACGCCGGGCGACGTGCGCGAGCTGAAGCTGGAGCTGAAATTGCTGGCCGACGTGGGCCTGCTCGGATTCCCGAACGCAGGCAAGTCCACCTTCATCCGCGCCGTGTCGGCCGCCACGCCGCGCGTGGCCGATTACCCGTTCACCACCCTGCACCCGAACTTGGGCGTGGTAAGCGTGGGCACCGACCAGAGCTTCGTCATCGCCGACATCCCGGGCCTGATCGAGGGCGCCGCCGATGGCGCGGGCCTGGGCATCCAGTTTCTGCGCCATGTGTCGCGCACGCGCCTGCTGCTGCACGTAGTGGATATCGCCCCGATCGATGGCTCGGACCCGGTGGAGCAGGTGCAGGCCATCGAGCAGGAGCTTGAGAAGTTCGACCCCGAACTGCTTGCGCGTCCGCGCTGGCTGGTGCTGAACAAGGCCGACGTGTTGCTGGAAGACGAGCGCAAGGCGATCGCCGAAGAGGTGGTAAAGCGGCTGGGATGGAAGGAGCCGTGGTTCCTGGTGTCGGCTATTGCGCGTGAAAATACGATGCCGGTGTGCCAGCAGGTATGGCGCTTCCTTGAGGCTGAGCAGATGGCGCGCGCAGAGCGCGACGACATGGCGCCGGGTGACGTGCGACTGCGCGGCGAGTAAGCCGGAGGGCGGGACGACATCGACAAAAAAAGCGGCCTCGGGCCGCTTTTTTTCTGCCGTCATTCCGGCGTAGGCCGGAATCCAGGTTGCGTGAGTACGGTTTTGCGATGCGTAAAAGGGCAACTAGCGCCAGGCTGCAGCTCGCCTCTCTCGTTACTGGATTCCGGCCTGCGCCGGAATGACGGGGAAGGGGTCGGGCGTTCCCAATCCGGTAGCCCGCGTATAAAAAAACCGGCTTTCGCCGGCTTCTTTCATTCAGGCACAGAAAAGCCGGCTCTCGCCGGCTTCCCTACCAACCCGAGATGCAATACGCGGAGCCGGCTTACGCCAGCTCGCGGATCTTCGCGTTGAGGCGGCTCTTGTGGCGAGCGGCCTTGTTCTTGTGGATCAGGCCGCGGGCGGCGTAGCGATCCATGACCGGCTGCGCGGCGGTGAACGCCTCGACAGCAGCAGCCTTGTCCTTGTTCTCGATGGCCTTGACGACCTTCTTGAGGGCGGTGCGCACCATGGAACGGGCGCTGACGTTGCGCAGGCGGCGCTGCTCGGACTGGCGCGCGCGCTTCTTCGCGGACTTGATGTTGGCCAAGGTAGAACTCCGAAATGAATGACTGGGTTGGAAAAAGACGACAATTATGCGGTCAATGCATCGTTGCGTCAATAGCTTAGGTGTTTGTCAAGGCGCGATCGCGCGCCGGACCGCTCACTCGCGGTGACCGCCTGCAGCAAGCGGGGCCTCCATTATGCCACGAGCGGGTCGTGAACTTGGCCCTTTCGGCTGTCACACTACGCGCCTTTCGGGCCGGGGCAGGGATATTGCCGCCGGGTCGCCATCAACATAGGCACCGTTTTCAGGCATGAAGTCCCCCAGCATGTTGCGTGGGCTGCTCTCGTTCAGCAGCATGACCATGATCTCGCGCGTCCTTGGCCTGGTCCGGGACGTTTCGATCAACACGGTATTCGGCGCCAACGCGGCCACCGACGCGTTCTGGGTCGCCTTTCGCATCCCCAACTTCATGCGCCGGCTGTTTGCCGAGGGCTCGTTCTCCACGGCCTTCGTGCCGGTCTTCACGGAAGTGAAGGAGAAGCGCAGCCACGAAGATCTCAGGCAGCTGATGTCGCGCGTCTCAGGCACGCTGGGAGCGGTGCTGCTGCTGATCACTGCGCTGGGCGTGATCTTTGCGCCGCAGGTGGCGGCGCTGTTCTCGCAGGGCGCCGCGGACACGCCGGAAAAATTCGCGCTGACGACCAGCCTGCTGCGCCTGACCTTTCCGTTCCTGCTGTTCGTATCGCTGACCGCGCTGTGCGGCGGGGCGCTCAACAGCTTCCACCGCTTCGCCCTGCCGGCACTGACGCCGGTGATCCTCAACCTGTGCATGATCGGCGGCGCGCTGTGGCTGTCGCGCTACCTGCAGCCGCCCATCATGGCGATGGGGTGGGCGATCTTGCTGGCGGGCATCCTGCAGCTGCTGTTCCAGTTGCCGTCCCTGAAGGGGCTGAACCTGCTCACCCTGCCGCGCTGGGGCTGGAGCCACCCGGATGTGCGCCGCATCCTCAAGCTGATGGTGCCGACACTGTTCGGTTCCTCCGTGGCCCAGGTGAACCTTTTGCTCGACACGGTCATCGCCGCCTACTTGATGACGGGCTCGCAGAGCTGGCTGTCGCAGGCCGACCGGTTCCTGGAGCTACCGCTGGGGCTGTTTGGCGTGGCCTTGGGCACGGTGATCCTGCCGTCCTTGTCGCGCCATCACGTCACCACGGATCGCGAGGGATTCTCCAAGGCGCTGGACTGGGGCTTGCGCATCACACTGCTGATTGCGGTGCCGGCCATGTTTGCCCTGATGTTGCTGGCACGCCCGCTGGTCGCCACGCTGTTCCAGCACGGCCAGTTCACCCCGTTTGATACGCGGATGGCCACGTTGTCCATCACCGCGCTGAGTTTTGGCCTGCCGGCGTTTGCCCTGGTCAAGGTGGCGTTGCCGGCGTTCTACGCGCGCCAGGACACCAGGACGCCGGTGCGCGCCGGCGTCGCGTCGCTGGTCGCGAACATGGTGTTGAACATCCTGTTCGTGGCCGCGCTGTTCACGCTGTGGGCGACGCCGGAGCAACGGCAACTGCCTTGGCTGGACGGCATCGCCGCGGTGCCTGGCCTGCACATGGCGCTGGGCATGGCGAGTGCGCTGGCCAGTTACATCAACCTGGGGCTGCTGTGGCACTGGCTGAAAAAGGCCGGCGTATACCGGCGCCAGCCGGGCTGGGCGCGGCACCTCGGACGGCTTGCTGCGGCCTCCGTGGTCATGATCGCCGTGCTGCTGGTCGGCATGTGGATCTGGCCGGACTGGACTGGCGCGGACACGCGGACGCGCATCTGGCGCCTGGCCGTGCTGGTTGGCGCAGGCGGCGGTGCCTATGTGGCCACGCTGTTTGCGGCCGGCTTCCGCGTGCGCGAATTGCGCGGAGTCTGAGGCGCCAGCCACAGACCCCTCGCCAGGAGCGCACCCTGTGCGCGATGACGGCCCGAACCGCCTCCTGATTCGTTTCCAAGGCGATATGCCATACCGCATTTCCCTTGCCTTGATCGCCCACCGGGTGCGCTCCCGCAGGGCGGGATGGCAGCCGTCACCCGCTATACTCGCCCGATGATGAGACTTTCCAGGGATGTCGCCGGCCCTTGTCTGGCGCCGGGCGGCAGCGTGGTGGCCGTTGGCGCGTTCGACGGCCTGCATCGAGGACACCAGGCGCTGCTTGCGGAGGTTCGCCAGCGCGCGACCGAACTCGGCCTGACGCCGGTGGTGGTGAGCTTCGAGCCGCTGCCTCGCGCGTATTTCTCGCCGGAGCCGGTGGCGAGGCTCTCCAGTGTCCGCGAGAAGCTGCGCGGCTTTCACGCGGCGGGCATGGAGCAAGCGCTGCTGCTGCGCTTCAACGGCCGGTTGACGGCCATGTCGGCCGAAGATTTCGTGCGCCGCGTGCTGGTCGATCGCGTGGGGGCACGCGAGGTGTGGGTGGGCGGCGACTTCCGCTTTGGCCACAAGCGCGGCGGCGACGTGCCGTTGCTCGAATCGATGGGCAGGGAGCTTGGCTTCACGGCGCGCACCATGCCCGCCGTGCTGCTCGACGGTGCGCGGGTTTCCGCGACCCGCGTGCGCATGCTGCTCGCTTCCGGGGAATTCGCGGGTGCCTCGCCCCTGCTTGGACGTCCGTTCGTGATGGAAGGGAAGGTCGAATACGGCAAGCAGCTGGGGCGCGAGTTGGGCTATCCCACGGCCAATATCCACCTGCGTGACCGCTCCAGTCCCGTGCACGGCATTTTCGCGGTGCGGGTGGGGCTGGGCGAGAGCGAGTGCAGTTGGCCGGGCGTGGCCAGTCTCGGCGTGCGACCGACCGTCAACGAGGTGCCCGAGCCGTTGCTGGAAGTCCACTTGTTCGATTTCGACGGTGACCTTTACGGGCAGCGCATGGCGGTGGAATTCGTGGCCAAGCTGCGCGACGAGCAGAAGTTCGACGGACTGGACGCTTTGACCGTCCAGATGGCCAAAGACGCCCGCCAGGCCCGAGAGCTGCTGGGCATGAATCCGCGCCTCAGCGAGGCGTAACGGCGCCAAATCCGGTAACGTTGGCGTTTCCGCCGTGTCCATGGCGGCGCCAGGCAATGACGGCGCCCGCAGGATCGCGCCAGACCCCGATCAGAGCATCCCCAGGCAATGACCCAGGACTACAAGAACACCATCAACCTGCCGCAGACGGAATTCCCGATGCGCGGTGACCTGCCCAAACGCGAGCCCAAGTGGCTGGCCGACTGGCAGCAGGTGAACCGCTACGTGCAGATCCAGGAGCGCGCGGCGAATCGCGACAAGGTGTTTGTGCTGCATGACGGCCCGCCGTACGCGAACGGTGCGATTCACCTGGGCCATGCAGTGAACAAGGTGCTCAAGGACGTGGTGGTGAAGTCGCGCCTGCTGGCCGGTTACCGCGCGCCCTACGTGCCGGGTTGGGACTGCCACGGCCTGCCGATCGAAGTGGCGGTGGAAAAGAAGTTCGGCCGCGTGGGCGACAAGCTCGACGCCGCCGCATTCCGCCAGAAATGCCGCGAATACGCGCAGCAGCAGATCGACCTGCAGCGCACCGACTTCAAGCGCCTCGGTGTGCTCGGCGACTGGGAAAACCCGTACCGCACGATGGACTTCAAGTACGAAGCCGACATGGTGCGTGCGCTGGCGAAGATCGTCGGCAACGGTCACGTCGTGCGTGGCGCCAAGCCGGTGTACTGGTGTTTCGATTGCGGCTCCGCATTGGCCGAGGCCGAGATTGAATACGCCGACAAGGTGTCGCCTGCCGTCGATGTCGCCTATGACGCCGTCGATCCCAAGGCGCTTGCGCAGAGGTTCGGCGTTGACGCGGGCGATGCCATCGTCGCCATTCCGATCTGGACCACTACCCCGTGGACGCTGCCGGAAAGCCTGGCGGTATCGTTGGGCGGTGAGCTCGAATACGCGCTGATCGAAGGTCCGTCGCGCGACGGCCATCGCGTGCTGCTGGTCGTTGCCAGCGCGCTGGTGGAAAAAGCGGCGCAGCGCTACGGCATCGAAGGCGAAGCAAAGGTGCTCGGCCATGTTGCCGGGCAGTCGCTGGAAAGCGTGCTTTTGAAGCATCCGTTCTACGCACGCGAAGTGCCTGTGCTGATCGGCGACCACGTGTCCGCCGAAGACGGTACCGGCGCCGTGCACACCTCGCCCGACCACGGCGTGGAAGACTTCGTCGTCTCGCGCAAGTACGGCATCGAGACACTGAATTACACCGAGGCGCGCGGCACCTACCGCGCCGACACACCGGTCGCGCTGGATGGCACCGTCATCGCTGGCAAGCACTTGTGGAAGGCCAACGACGAAATCGTGGAACTGCTGCGCCGTCGTGGCGTGCTGCTGGCCTTCGCGAAGATCGAACACAGCTATCCGCATTGCTGGCGCCACAAGACGCCGGTGATCTTCCGCACCACGCCGCAGTGGTTCATCAGCATGGAGAAGGAAGGCCTGCGCAAGACCGCACTCGATGCGATCAAGCACGTGCGTTGGGTGCCGGGCTGGGGCGAAGAGCGCATCGCCGGCATGGTCGGCGATCGTCCCGACTGGTGCATCTCGCGCCAGCGCACCTGGGGCGTGCCGATTGCGCTGTTCATCCACAAGGGCACGCAGGAACCGCATCCGGATTCCGTCGCGCTGCTGGAGCAGGTGGCCAGGCGCGTGGAGCAGGGCGGCATCGACGCCTGGTATGCGCTGGATGCCGCCGAGCTGTTAGGCGACCAGGCGAAGGACTATGAAAAGGTCCTCGATGTGCTCGACGTGTGGTTCGATTCCGGTGTCAGCCACTTCGCCGTGGTCGGCCAGCGTGCCGAGCTGCAGCAGGGCAAGGCGTCGAGCTACAAGGTGATGTACCTGGAAGGTTCGGACCAGCATCGTGGCTGGTTCCAGTCGTCCCTGCTGACCTCGTCGGCCATGTTCGCCAAGGCGCCGTACAACGACGTGCTCACCCACGGGTTCACCGTGGATGCGCAGGGCCGCAAGATGTCCAAGTCGCTGGGCAACGGCATCGAGCCGCAGGACATCATGAAGAACCTGGGTGCGGACATCCTGCGCCTGTGGATCTGCTCGACCGACTACCGCAACGAGATGTCGCTGTCGGACGAAATCCTCAAGCGCGTCTCCGACACCTATCGCCGCATCCGCAACACTTCGCGCTTCCTGCTCGGCAACCTCGACGGCTTCGATCCCACCAGGCACCTGGTGCCGGTGGAACAGAGCCTGTTGCTGGACCAGTGGGCCGTGCAGCAGGCGTACGACGTGCAGCAAGCAGTCGCCGCGGCGTATGACCGCTACGACTTCCCCGAAATCGTGCAGCGTGTGCAGAACTTCTGCACCAACGAGCTGGGCGCGCTGTACCTCGATATCACCAAGGATCGCCTCTACACGATGCCGACCGACAGCCACGGTCGCCGCAGCGCGCAGAGCGCGATGTATCGCATCGCTGAGGCGCTCGTGCGCTGGCTGGCGCCGGTGCTGACCTTTACTGCCGAAGAAATCTGGCAGCACCTGCCGGGCGAGCGCAGCGAGAGCGTGCTGTTCGAAACCTGGTACGACGGCCTCGCCGCCACGCAGGGCTCGCCAGAGCAGCGTCGCTACTGGTCCGACTTGTTGGCTATCCGCGAGACCGCCTCGCGCGTGCTCGAAGGCATGCGCAAGGGCGAGCAGATCGGCGCCTCACTGGAAGCGAAGCTGGCGATCCATGCCGATCCGGCGATCGTTGCGCGTTACCAGCCGGCGGTTTCGGAGTTGCGCTTCTTCTTCATCACCTCGGACCTGCGCCTGGACTTGGCCGGTGGCCAGCCGGCCGATGCCGTGCTGACCGAACTGGAAGGCGCGGACGTGTGGGTTTCGGCAACTGTCAGCGATGCCGCCAAGTGCGTGCGCTGCTGGCATCGTCGTGATGATGTCGGCACCCACGCGAACCATCCGGAACTGTGCGACCGCTGTATCGGCAACGTCGAAGGACCGGGCGAGGATCGTCGCTGGTTCTGAGTAGAACAACACTTCTTCCTCTCCCCTTTGGGAGAGGACCGAGGTGGGGGCGGGTGCTCGCGATGAAGCTTCAAAAGACCAGACGTCGCTTCGCCTGCAACTCGTCGCAAGATTGGCCCCTCACCACCATGAAGGTGGCAATGCCCCAATCCTCTCCCCACTAGGGAGAGGGAGTATGGCTCGCAAGATCGGTTGCCCATGAATCCCAAACCCAACGCCCTCTCCTGGCTGCTGCTTTCCGTTCTGGTCATCGTCCTCGACCAGCTCAGCAAGTGGTGGGCACTCACCGCCCTGCAGCCTGCTGGCTTGCCGCATCCGGTGATCCCCGGCTTCCTCAACTGGACGCTGGCCTTCAATACGGGCGCAGCCTTCAGCTTCCTCGCCACCGGCGCAGGCTGGCAACGTTGGTTCTTCGTGCTGCTGGCGGTGGTCATCAGTGGCGTGCTGGTCGTCTGGCTGGCGCGTACGCCGCGTGGCGACTGGAAAACCGCGCTGCCGCTGGCGCTGATCGTGGGCGGTGCGCTGGGTAACCTGATCGATCGCCTGCATGCCGCGCAGGTCACCGATTTCATCCACGTGTATTTCCGCGAATGGAACTACCCCGTATTCAATCTCGCCGACTGTGGGATCACGGTGGGTGCAGTGATGCTAGTAGTGTTTGGCCTGTTTTCGGGTCAGAAGAAAGCCTGAACGCAGTGTCCTGTGCGCCCGATGGGGCGTGCGATAATGTCGATCCGTCAGTCGACCCAGCCGGGTCCGGAGCACTCGTGGACATCCTGCTTGCCAACCCTCGCGGCTTTTGTGCCGGTGTGGACCGAGCCATCGCCATCGTCGAGCGCGCGCTGGAGTCCTATGGCGCGCCCATCTATGTCCGGCACGAGGTCGTGCACAACCGCTATGTGGTCGACAAGCTGCGTGCGGATGGCGCGGTATTCGTGGAAGAGCTCGACGAGGTACCTGACGGCGCCACCGTGATTTTCAGCGCCCACGGCGTCTCCAAGGCCGTGCGCGAGGAGGCCGACCAGCGCGGTCTCAAGGTCTTCGATGCCACCTGTCCGCTGGTGACCAAGGTCCATATGGAAGTCGCGCGCCTCGGCCGTACCGGCCGCAGCGTGGTGTTGATCGGCCATGCCGGCCATCCGGAAGTCGAAGGCACCATGGGGCAGTGGAATCCGGCCAACACCGGCGAAATCCTGCTGGTGGAGTCGGTGGAATGCGTGGCGGACCTTGAGCCCCGGTTCCCGCACGAGCTTTCCTACGTCACCCAGACGACGCTCTCGGTCGACGACACCAAGGCCATCATCGAGGCCTTGCGCGAGAAATTCCCCGATATCGACGGTCCGCGCAAGGACGACATCTGCTACGCCACGCAGAATCGCCAGGACGCCGTGCGCCGCCTGGCCGATGCCGTTGATCTCATGCTGGTGGTGGGCTCGGTCAACAGTTCCAACTCCAACCGCCTGCGCGAGCTGGCCGAGAAGCAGGGCGTGCGTGCCCATCTGATCGACGGCGCCGAGCATATCGAGCGCCATTGGCTCGATGGCGTGACCCGCATCGGTCTCACGGCGGGCGCCTCGGCCCCCGAAAAACTGGTCAAGGACGTCATCGCCCGCCTGCAGTCGTGGGGCGCCGGTTCCGTGCGGGAACTGGACGGCGAACCGGAGACCATCACCTTCGCCCTGCCCAAGGAACTTCGTCTCGCCGGCAGCACCTCGGCCAGCCTCTGACGGCTTGCGCCGCTTGCCCCGGCTCCGTAGAATTAGCGGTTCCTCGCCGGAATAGCTCAGTTGGTAGAGCGGCGCATTCGTAATGCGTAGGTCGTAGGTTCGATTCCTATTTCCGGCACCAGTTTCCAAAGAAGCCCGCAGCCATGCGGGCTTTTTTGTTGCCCGTCACTCGCCGGCATAGCCACTTCCCGCCCTCGTGACCCCGTTCACCTTTGTCCTCTTTCTTCTTGCCGCTCGTCGGGTGACCCTTACCGCTTGTCGGCGGAACCCTTCACGGTACCGGCCAGCGGGCTAGAGTGCGCCCAAGGGGCATTAAGGGGAAAACGCCATGCAGGTTCTATCGCGTCAGCGAGGCGTCTCGCTGATCGAGGTCATGATGGCCGTGCTGATTTTCAGCATTGGCCTTATCGGCATGGCAGGGTTGCTGGTCATGGCCACCCGGTCCAATCAGGCTGCCTACATCCGTACGCAGGCGACGTTCCTGTCCAGCAGCATGGCGGATCGCATGCGCGCGAACACCGTTGGCGTGTGGGCGGGCAAGTACGACTCCACCAACTATGCCGCGATCACCGGTACCACGACGTGCAACGACACCACGCCGTGCGATCCGGGCCAAGTGGCCAAGCGTGATCAGCAGATTTGGGTTGCCCAGCTGAAATTGTTCCTGCCCAATCCGCAGGCAACGATTGCTTGCGACAAGAGCAAGCTCACATTCACTCCAGCGCCGTGGTCGCCGGGCGTGCCAGCTTCAGGCTCTACGGCCGCCGTGGCTGCAGTGCCAGGACAGGTCGGAATGCGGCCGCCTTACGGTGGCGTCTGCACCATGACGGTCAGCTGGTCCGAGCGCGACGCCGCGGACCCGGCCAATGCCCGCAACAACCAGACCTACAGTGGAAGCTCCACGCAGTCGTTCACATGGGAGTTCCAGCCGTGATCGTGCGCGTCACTCAGAAGCATCAATCGGGCGTCACCCTCATCGAGTTGATGGTGGCGTTGGTACTGGGTCTGCTTGTGGCGGCCGGCATCGTCACCGTCTTCATGTCCACCTCGTCCAGCAATCGCGCGCAGACGCAGTTGGCACGCCTGCAGGAAGAAGGGCGTTTTGCAATCAATCGCCTCACCTCCGACATGCAGATGGCCAACGCACAGTACTGCACGAACACGGGCGGCGTGGCGAAGGCCACCAACAGCGGCACCTATGTAGATGGCTTGCGTGCCTCCATGGTGTACGCAAAGAGCCTCACCGCTGCGTTGTCGGACAACACCACAACGATGGGGTCGGGTTCCTATCCCGGCGTGCCCACGTCTCCCTATGCGTTTCCGTCGTTCCTTTCGATGCGCGGCTATGACTGCGACAGCTCAACGTGCACGCCGGTCAAGCCCGAAACAGGCACCACTTTGCCTGCAATGGGCAAGGCGGTCGGTTCTCGCGTCATCGGCGCCGACGTCCTGACATTGCGTTATCTCGACTCGTCGGGTGGCTGGGCCGTGACCGGTGGCGCAGGTACGTCCATCACAGCGTCCGGCGGCTCCATCAGCAGCATCACCCTGGTGCCCGCTTCCAACGAATCGACCGCTGCGGCCTTCAAGAGCGGCGACTTGGCCATGGTCGCCGATTGCTCCGGATCGCAGATCTTTGCCGCGTCGATTGCCAGCGGCGTGATCACGCCGGATGGCACGAACAACCTCGGCACTCCCGCGTCACAGCAACCAATGTCCGCAGCGCGCGTGTTCGATTTCAACAAGAGCTACCAGACAGTCACCTACTACCTGGCGGTGGTGGACAACGGCAACGGCCAGACCACGGGTGCGCTGATTCGCCGCCTCAATGGCGTGGACCAGGAACTGGTGCGCGGCATCGAGCGAATGGACTTCCTCTACGGCGTGGAAGACAGCAATGGCAATACGCGTTATCTCACCGCGGACAAGGTGGATGCGGGAACCGCTTGCACGACCGCGGCGCCAGGCGTTCTGTCGAGCGACCCGGGCTGCATGTGGCGTTCGGTGAAAAGCATCGAAGTGAATGTCCTGATGGACGGCCAGATCCCGCTGTACACGTTGCTGTCCAGCGACATGCAGTATTCGTATGGCTCGGACGCGACGACCACGGCCTTGGCGGCTCCCAGCGGCCATGCCATTACGCCCAGCGCACAGGGCTTTCCGGACCAGATGCTGCGCCGCGAGTTCAGCGCTCTGGTGTCCGTACGCAATTTCAACCCTTGATCTTGCACCGGCCGCCTTGGCGACCGGTGATGGTGGAGACTGTCATGCGACCGATGATTCACCGAGCCATAGCATCCCGCCAACGTGGCGTCGTGCTGGTCGTTGCGCTCATTTTCCTCTTGCTGCTGACGATCCTTGCGATCAGCGCGTCCGGGCGGTCATTGCTGCAGGAACGCATGGTGGGCGGCCTGCGTAATGCGCAGCTCGCCGAGCAGGCCGCAGAGTCCGCTGTGCGCGGCGCAGAATGGACGCTGTGGGCAAGCACGAGCAACACGGCGGCCGCGCCACTGGTCTGTGGTACGGGTGTGCTTGCCGGCAACTGCTATGTCTATGACCCGGGCAACACCGCGCTTTACGGCGCCTCGGGCACGGTCACCAAGTTCCGCACCAGCGCGGCCTGGACCACCACCGGTGCAGCCGTCTACAAGGGGCCCGCGGGAAGCGTGGATTTCACCAAGACCGGGGCGAAGCTCGCGCAGAATCCGGCTTACATGATCGAAGACCTTGGCGTGGAGCTGCCGCCCGGTGTGACGGGCTCGCTCCATGAGTCAGGCGCCACCGGCAGTACCGGCACCGGCTACGCCAGCTCCAGCCGGCATATCTACCGGATTACCGCGCGCGCCACGGGCGCGAGCGCCAACACGATGCGTGTCGTTGAAAGCACGTTCGCAGCCAAGAGCAACTGAGCGGAGCATGACTGCAATGCGTATCCGTCGCGTCTTTTCCCATCCCAAAACGCCGATCGTCGCCGCCATGGCGCTAACGCTAGTGGCCGGCCTCTCGGTGCCGTTCACTCCCGTCGCCGAGGCGCAGATTGCTCCAACCACCTTTGCCGTACTCGGCGCCGCCATGCCTGCGGCATCTTCGAGCACCGCGCAGGTGGTCGACCTGAGTCCGGCACCGCCGAACATCACGCAGGCGGCGCCGCCAAACATTGTGGTGACGTTCGACGACTCCGGCTCCATGGCCAATGCCTACATGGGCGACAACAGCCCGTATAACAACGGTAGCTGGTCGGGTCCGTGGGAATGCGCGGGCGTGATCGATCCCACGGCGACAGCGGGTACGGTGGGTGCCCTCCCGATGAACGGCGTGTATTACAACCCGAACATTGTCTATTCGCCGCCGGCGCTTGCGCAGGGTGGCAACATGCCCGATGCGTGGACGTCCACGACCGGTAATTTCAATGCGCTCTGGAACGATGGCGTCACCGCGAATCGGCCATTGAACCCTAGAGCGAGTCCGCCCACCACCGACTTCAGCAAGCCGGTGTCCATCACGGCAACGAAGAGATCTGACGGTAGCTGGCGCTACCGCTGGGGTACCAGTCCAGTCGGGTGCCCTTACGACGTATCGCGTGCCAACGACAACAACCCCGCTGGCGACAGTTCGGGCAATACCACTGACCCGCTAAAGGCAGTTGCGGGTGCTTCCACCGGTGGCTATTACTACAAGTACACCGGTCCGGCACTCGTCGCCGACTCCACGGGCAAGCCGAATTCGGCGAGCCAGACCAATCTTTATACCGCTTCGAACTGGACGGCGGTGCCCATCAAGGACTCGGAGAAGACCAACTTCGCCAACTGGTGGGCGTACTACCACACCCGCAACCTGATGGCACGAACCACAATTTCGCGGGTGTTTGGTGACAGCAGCATCGCCGCCTCGGGCAAGGATGGGCTGCATTCACCCAGTCATAGTACGTTCGGTACGTCCATTCGCGTGGCGTGGCAGAACCTCAACGACAGCAACTACAAGCTGACGGGCGACATTGCCGCCATCGCTTGTGTGCCGAAGAGCGGCGGTGGTTGCAAGACGGGTACCGGAACTTCAGCTATCGGCGGCGCCATCATCAGCGCACTGCTTGATGACACGAGTACGTGTACCAGTACGCTCAGCAATGCGGCAGACCCGCTGGCGACTCAGCAGCAAGGTGGCACGACCACGGCCCCGACCTGCTATCGCAGTGCATTCTTCAACTGGATTTTCCAGGTACCCGCGAGCGGGAGCACGCCGTCGCGCGGTGCTCTCGATCGTGCTGGCAAATTCTTCTCACGCACCAACACGTCGAACCTGGAAGATCCTTACTGGCAGCCGCCGGCGGCTACCGGTGATTCGGGCAGTGAACTGTCCTGCCGCCAGAACTATCACATGCTGGTGACCGACGGTATCTGGAACGTTGAGCCAAGCGGCAGCACCTTGCCCACGCGTAGCGGGCTCAATCTACCCAGCACCATCAGCAAGCTACCTGATGGCAACAGCTATCCCAGCGGCGGCGCACCTATCTATAAGGACGTTGCTGACGCTTCAGGCGATCCGTCCCTGTCCGATTTGGCCTTCCATTACTGGGCTACCAACCTGCGTCCCGATCTTTACGATCCGACGAACGGCAAGTTCGTGCCGGCCTATCTGCACGACAAGACCACCGGGGTGATCACCGCGACACCTAGCAAGTCCACGACGACGGTCTCCACGACCAACAACATCGACAACGAGATCTACTTCAATCCGGCCAACGATCCGGCGACGTGGCCACACATGTCGCAGTACCTGATTGGCCTGGGCGTGGATGGAACGCTGAACGCTTCGACGGATACGGACTGCTTGGTATCCACCAGCTCAGATGCCTGCGGCCTGCGCAAGGGAACGACGACCTGGCCGACTCCCAGTGCGGCGGCGAACAGCAACGCAGGTGAAGCGCAGAACATCGACGATACATGGCATGCCGCGTTGTCCGGTCGAGGCCAGTTCTTCAGCGCCCGCAGCCCCGCAGATCTGATCAATCAGCTATCCAATGTGCTGAGCAGCATCAGCGCGCGCAACTCGCCCTCCATCACCAGCGCGCTCAACGTGGGTGTACTGACAGCCAATTCGCTGGGCTTCAGCACGGGTTACAGCTCCAGTGACTGGAGTGGCAGCTTCCTGGCGAACCTGGTCAATTCCGACGGCACGTTGGGGGCTAACTTCTACGACGCGGGAGCCGACCTCACGGCAGCGGACCCGACCAAGCGCAACATCCTCACTGCGACGCAGAACTCGGACGGCACCTTTACCGGCATCACGTTCGGCACATTCAGCAGCCTGGATTCAGCCGGACAGACTCTTATTAGCGGTACTCCGGCCAGCAACGGCACGAAGGACACCGGCCAGGCGCGCGTGGATTACCTCACCGGTGTACGTACGCTGGAGGCCAGCCAGACCGGTGGCATCTTCCGCAACCGCAGTTCGGTGCTGGGCGCGATCATCAACTCGCAGGTCGAATACGTGGCCTATCCGGCGGACGGTTACCGCGATACGTGGCCGTCCGGATCGGCCGAGGCGACCGCCATCACGGCGGATGCAACAGATTGCGCGACCAAGACGCCTTTGACCTGCCATACGTATGAGGCCTTCATCCAGAACAACCTCAGCCGTAGGCCTACCGTCTACGTGGGCGCCAACGACGGCATGATGCATGCCATCAACGCCAACACCGGCGTGGAGCAGTTCGACTACGTGCCGCGCGGCGTGTACCCGAACCTGAGCGCGCTCACGGACCCCGACTACAGCCACCAGTACTACGTGGACGGCGCCCACAT
>Ga0335083_10001443_pt1 | contig 32791 bp, 69 predicted proteins | sample Lox_Sample_42_FD_206716 | JGI IMG/M metagenome (GOLD analysis project Ga0335083, IMG submission 206716) | Soil microbial communities from Loxahatchee National Wildlife Refuge, Florida, United States - Lox_Sample_4.2 | ecosystem: Environmental > Terrestrial > Soil > Wetlands | place: USA...
ATTTTCGTGGGTCTGCGATGGAAAGAACCACTCCGAAGACTTCTCCGATCCGCGATTGACCAAAGAATGGGAAGAATCCCAAGCTGTTGCTGAACTTGTTCTGTCTGGTAAACTTAAGCCACCTGTTGACATGAAGGGTGTAACGCATTACTATGCGTCACGTATTAAGTTTCCTTGGCCGCAAGATCGGAAGGATTTTAAGCTGGCTGCTACGGTTGGCAATCATCTGTTCTTCCGTTGGAGCAAGGCTCGTTTGCCGAAGCTTGAACTTGCTGCAAATTAATTGTATAATTTCCTTACACCTCAAACGGACAATTTACCATGACGCACATTCTCATTGAAGACATGATTGGTGGCTTTATCGAATCGCATTCCACTGACACCACTCATGCTTTGCGTTCCTTCTCGACTCATGATTCCTATGATGACCTGAAGGAATTGTTTGAGAGCATTGCTGATAATTGCCGCGAAGCTGAAATTCGTGAAGATTATAGCGGTCGCAACATGTATGGCCGTTCGTGCTGGGCTATCGTTGGTCCCGATCCTGTTGATATCATTGAAGTTGCTGCCCGTCATAGTCTGACAGGTGCCAAATTCGATAACATGGGTCGTGATTATGTGGTTTACTGGCCGCATGTTGAATTCTGTCCGCAGGATTAATCATGGTCATTCAGACTTTTACTAAAGAACTCAGGGAGGCAATCTATAAAGATTGCCTTTCCTTTCATGGCTATGTCGCACGTCAAGTTTCGCCATGGCTCCCCAATGACAAATACATTTTTCAATTGGCAGATGATTTTCGTGTAACCATTCATGGTTTCATTTCTCCTATCATTGAAATTTCCACTAAGCAACGTTATGGTTGGGTAACTACACCAATTAAACTAGCATGGTGGAAGCGTATTAAGCTAGCATGGATTGCGCCCAAGCGTTTCAAGGAGTATGATGCACGCTGGTACGCTGAAAACTTCAGTGCTGCTAAGGCATGGGGTCATCAGCCGACCCATATGGAAAAGAAACTCTCTGAACGATACGGAATACATTTCGAATGAGTAAAATTCCAGTCTATCAACCGCAGGCATCCGTCTCAGCGCTCACACAAAGCCGCTGGTTCCTTTCTGGTATTGCGGATGAATGGTCGTCTAGCTTCAATCGTGGAAAGCATAACATGGCTCGTACAAAGCGATTCAAGGCTAGACAGAGAAAAAAATAATCAGTATACTAACCACACACTAGGAAAGACAGAGAATCACTTCTCTGAACGGGTAAACGGCTATAGGGTTTATTCCACCGGCTCACTGTCTGAGACGGGTTCTTTCCAAAAATTCCAATTTAATTCCTCAACTTACTAAATAGGATTTACCCATGGCAGTTCGCGCAGTTACCAAGTACCAGTCGGAAGATGGTAAGCTCCATGATACTATCGGTGAGGCTCGCTCTCACGATTCTTTCCAGCGTAGCCGTGATGCTATCGTTGCAGCCATTAAGAAGGCTGATCCGGGGCACTCGATTGGCCTCCTGCATATCAGCCTTTCGAACAATCCCGCTGCCCTCGCTGAACTCCGTGATGCTCTGAACAAGTCGCTCGACTATCATCGCAATTACGGCAAGCTGAAGAAGAAGGATTAACCTTCTATGGAATGCAAGCATGATTGGGCAGGCGTGATGATCTTAGGTATGCAGTATGCCCAAGAATGCCGTAAGTGTGAAGCTGTTTTGTTGCATAAGGAAGCTGCCCAAACTTTACTTGGTGCTCTTTCTGATTTCGTCAAGATAGCACAAGAAGCAAAAGATAAGATGGGTTGACAAGTAAGAATTAACTGATATACTTGTCAACCTTACTTCCCTATTCGGGGATACATACAGCAAATCCAAATTGGACAAACTTTACTTAACAAGTGAAAATGAAAACGAAGGTTCAACTCCTTCAATGTATCCCGTCCAAATTCAAATTTAGAATGACTTCCGCAAACAAAAAACTTTTCAATTGGTGAAAAAAGCAACGTCATTCTGTAGTAACAAAATTCATTTTGGGATGGTTTCAGCAAACCCATATTAATTCAACTGTAAATTGAAGCCAAAAATACCATCCCGCTAAAACATAAGGAGAAACGTCATGAATAAGCTGTTAAACGCACTTGAAGTAAACACGAACGTAGCATACACCGAAAATGGTGCCGTCACTAATGCAAGCTCGCTTGAACCCGTGCTTGATCTGTTCTTTGTTGGCCCTGTTGCCAAAAAGAACCCTGCTGACGCTGTGAAAGCATTCCAGAATGCTTATGCTGCTGATCGTGAACTTTCGTTGCGTTGCTTGCAGTGGATTCGTGATATCCGTGGTGGTGCCGGTGCTCGTAAGGCATTCCGTGATTGTTTTGGTTGGTTGATGCGCCATCGCGCCAATGATGCCATTGCAGTTATGGATAAGATTGCTCTTATCGGTCGCTGGGATGACATGCTAATCGCACTTGATGGCTCTGCCAAGGTGCGTGACCATGCTATCAACCTAATCCGTCATGCGCTAGTCATTGAAAAGAATGGCCTGTGCGCAAAGTGGATGCCACGTAAGGGTGAAGTTGCTGCTAAGTTGCGCACTCATCTTGAGTTGTCTCCTAAGTCCTATCGTAAACTGATTGTCGGCCTTTCTAAGACCGTCGAACAGCAAATGTGTGCTGGCGAGTGGGATTCCATCAATTTCGAACATGTGCCTTCTGTGGCCGCTTCACGTTACCGTGATGCGTTCAAGTTGCACAATGAGGCAGGTTACACCAAGTATATCGAAGCTGTCACCAAGGGTGAAGCTAAGATTAATGCTTCGGCTATCTTTCCTCACGATGTGTTGAATCAAATCACGTATCGTCGTACACTGGACGAACTTACCAATAAGTCCATTAACGCTCAGTGGAACGCTTTGCCGAACTACGTAAAGGATAACAAATCTGTACTTGTTGTTGCTGACGTGTCCGGTTCGATGGATCAGCCTGTACAGGGTAACACCACGGCCATGAAGGTTTGTATCTCTATGGCTCTGTACTTTGCTGAACGCATCAATGGTCCGTTCCATGACCACTTCATCACTTTCTCGCATCAGCCGACCTTGCAGAAGCTACGCGGAAATGATATCGTAAATCGTTTCAACCAGATTTATGGTACGGGTGGTTACAATACCAATCTTCAGGCTGTGTTCGATCTAGTATTGAACTCCGCTGTGAAGAACAATGTAGCTCAGGAAGACATGCCGGAAACGATCATGATCCTTTCTGATATGGAATTCGATGCCGCTTGTGAAGCCCACAATTACGGTGCTCGTGTTCGCAACCAGTCGATCAGCAATCTTGACACAATCCGTAACAAGTACGCAAGTGCTGGTTATAAGATGCCGAAGCTGGTATTCTGGAATCTGTGCGGTCGCTTGGGTAACTCCCCAGCAACCAAGCATGATAAGGACGTTGCGTTGGTTTCGGGCTTCTCGCCTGCTGTTGTGGCATCCATTTTCGAATGTGATGACATGATGCCAATGAACGTCATGCTCAAGGCTATCATGAAGGACCGATACGCTCTAGAGTTGAAGTAAAAATTTAAGCAGTGTATAATAGCACTGCTTAAATATCTTGGGATAGATACAGCAAACAAATAAAATTACTGTCATCAGATGCGGTTGAGTGCCATTCAAGCTTGTTTATCGAATGGAACAACACAACATACCTAAATCTACAAATGGACGCAAATCATTTGTGTAGGGTAGTACCCCTGAACCGACACCGGTACTTGACTGTTAACAAAGTTAGCTCTAAGATGATATTGTATATTATCAGTTGGTAGGTGAACTCAACAACTATCCCGTTCATTTTAAATGGATTGACACGAAGAATTATTCATGTATAATGCATCTGTACTAAATAGTATTGTGATTCGGCGTTTAGCGCAGTCTGGCTAGCGCATCTGCTTTGGGAGCAGAGGGTCGCAGGTTCGAATCCTGCAACGCCGACCAATTTCCTTTAACCCTACCATAAAGGCTTTGCAATGGCAAAGTGGCGTATCAAAGATATTCAGGGTTTCAATAGTGGCGTCTTCGGCGCTGAAAGCTTCCTAACGTTTGTTCCTGAAATCCGCACCACTGGTGTTGAATTGAAGCAATTCAATAACGCATCTGGTACACTCTACTACATTGTTCGTGATGGTAGACCAATCTCTGATTCCGCTTTCTTCTCCCCTGAAGAAATGAAGTATCTGGAAATGGTTGAATAAAGTTTTGTAATAGCTGGACGGCCACAATAGCCACTAGTGAGTCTAGGCAAGAAAGCAGTGAGGCTCAAACCCTTCCTTTTAGTTAATATTGCTGTAGTTGGTAACACCTTTCAACCCACCCTAAAAAGGTGGGTTTCTTTTTGGAAGCTTCAAGGGTGTTGCATATAAGATATAACCTGATACAATGTGTTCCATGAAACCAAACATCATCCTCAAGCCGGTCATTCGCATTAGCAATCGTGGCTCTATCAGTGATGAAAAACTCCTGAAGAATCAGGCCAATCTCTGCTTCTATTGCAGCAAAATTCTTTACCATGGCCGTGCTGGCGTGTTTCATAAAGATGGTATTACCAAAGACCATTTCTTTCCGAAGTCGCATGGTTTCGATCTGTGCGGCAATAAGGTGTTCGCTTGTGGTGAATGCAATAACTCCAAGGGTAACAATTATCCTTCGGCCTGTGAAGTCATTCGCTTTGTGAAACTCCATGATACATTGAGTGTCAAGGAACGTCGCAAGCTTATCATTCGTACAAAGAACGACAAGCCGCGTTTCAAACTCAAAATCACTTCGGACTTGATTAATCATTATTGTCGCTGATACAATAAACACATGACCTCCAACATCAAACTCAAGCCTGTTCTCCGTGTTCCACTGAACGGTAAGCATTATTCCATCAATACGGATCAAATGTCCGAGGCTCAAGGTGGACTCTGTTTCTATTGTAAAAAGCCAATGAATAAAAATACTCATGGCACTATGCGCCAATCGAAAGACCATTTCTTTCCGAAGTCGCATGGATTTACGTTGAGCGGAAACAAAGTGCTGGCCTGCCAGCGTTGCAACAGTTCCAAGAATGACAAATACCCGAGCGTGGAAGCCATTGTGCGTTTCGCTCAAATGTATTCGAAGTTCATCCATGTTAGCAATAAGAACATTATTCGCATGGTGAAAGATAAACCTCGATTCAGGCTGTCCATGACGGCAGAGTTGATTTCTACCCACTGTCGCTGATATACTTCTTTCAACCTCAAACACAACGGAATAAATCAATGTCTCTGCGCGAACATGTGAAACAGCGTATCCTCCTGTCCTCTTTCGATGTGTCTGTTATCGACGTGTATTCTCATATGTTCGCCGTCATTGGCAATGGCTACTACTGGACGAAGGATGGCGAATACCTTTGCAATCTTTCCGGTTTGGGTCGTGATTCGACTCCCATTGAATACTGGCAGAGTCTTGCTGACAAGCATCCCAAGAGCATGAAGTTTGCCGCACAAGTGTTGAAGCGTCAATTCATTCATGATAATATTGATGCCATCCTTGACGATCATGATCTGAATGATCCGTTCGATTCAGCAACCTCTGAAACGCTCCTTGGTTCGTACATGGATGAACACGTTTCGTATAATTACGCGGCTGTGTTCAATTTCCCCGAGAACATCAACAAGGAATATGCTGACGCCATGTATCGTTTCATTGATTACTGGCAGCAAGCACTTCGCAACAAGTACATGGTAGGCGATAAGAAAGAATACGCTGATGCTATCGCACACTGGCCCGAAAAGGCAAAGGAAGTTAACGCAAAGCTCAATGAAGCGAAAGAACGTCTCATTGATACGGGACACTTCGGTACTCGTAAACAGCGTGCAGAGAATGCTGAACGCATTCTGAAACTGCTTGAAGGCATTCTTGGCAAGAAAGATTAAATCCATTATACTTCTCTCACCAACTAACCATTAAGGCGATTTCGAAATGAACGATTACGATGTGGTTGTCCTTCCGAAGAATCTGGCGAATGTGGTGGATGCCTATTACCAGACCCGTGCTTTCTCCCTCAAGACTGGCGCGAAGTTCAACAAGGATTTGATCCTTGCACAGCTTCAGAAGGTCGCCAAGCGTTTCCGCTATACGGTGGAAGGCACCACTGGCTCCTTCAAGTTCAAGGGTGCTAAGAGCACGCTGATGGTCACTCAGGATACCTATCCGAACGCCATCCGCACCCGCAATTAATTCACCATAACGAAACAGGGTTAACTCTTATTCAGGGTTAATCCTGTATTCTATTGTCATTCCTTCAAAGAGATTCATCATGACCATTAAACTCACTCACGGACAGCGTAGCAATTGGAACTATGTTTTTTCCTATATGGAAAAGAGTGGGTTCATGTACAATCAGGCTCTTTTCACCAGTGATCCCACTGATCCTGAACTGAATACCCGTGGTGCCTGCATCCTGTCATTCATTTACCTGTCTGGCATGTATGAACTCAGCACCATTCCCAAGTATTTCACTGAATTGAACAAAGCCCAACTGGCAATCCTTGAACGTGATTTTGGCGTTAATGGGATAATTCTCTTTAACGGAAAATCCGATTTCTGTAGCTGGCTCCTAAACAAATACAATATAAATGCCAAGCTTACTAATAAGGCTGACCATGTTATTCCTTTCCTTAAAGAATTCCTTGGCATGTCCGTCTCCGATGAAACTAAGGAAACCCACCAGAAGAAATTCACCGGTTACTACAAGGAAGAAAACCCCTTGCTTTCCGGTCCTACGGGAACCACTGAAGACCGTCAATTCAAGCGCATCCAAGTCTCTTACCAGAATGGATCGACTCAGTATTTCCCCAGCAAAGAATATGCTAATGAATTCTTTGACATGAATCCAGACTGGCGCAATGCTATCGAAAAAGTGTATGATATCACTCTGGTCACCACCATCAAGACCGCTGAAATCTATACCCAAACCACTCTTTAATTTAGGTTAATCATGGACATGATGGCTGGCTATCTTCAAGAAATCCTCGATCATCATCAAACGAAAGCTGATGAAGCTGAAAAGGATGGCCGATACAAGGATATGATGCCTCATATCCATTACGTCAATGTTCTCACTGTTGCTATCAAAATCATGCAAGAGTAATATTCTCCTATGTCGCTCCAACCCATTAGAGTTAGAATCAATAAGCAACAAGAGAAAACTCTCTTTGTCCAAGATACATCAAATTTCTTGGCTGCTGCTTATCTACTACTGAATGCTCTGGATTATGTCCACAGGTTTCCACACCATAATCCTTGTATCAAAGTATGGGATAACAATCAACCTAATCGTCCTCCTGAATACTTTCAGTATGATGGATGGGACACCTGTAGACTTCATCAAGTTAATGATCTACAATGGGACAACGATACAGCAACAAGAACCCAAACTCCTTGGCTTAAACCACATTAAAGTAATCCCATGACACATACAACTTTCCGTGTTAGAATCAATGAAGACCGTGAACAAGAAGTCACTGTCAATAGCAGCAACTATCGTACTGCTGTGATGGTCGCTCTTGGTACTCTTGACTATGACACCAAGTCCAAGCATTACAATGGTTACCGCAACGTCATCAAGATTTGGAACACCAAGGATCAAGACCTCAACCCCGGTCCCTTCTACTATGGTGAAACTAATCATGGTAAACTAGAACCCATCAATGGCTATCTCTGGATGGGTGACAGTGCCAATCCTATCCCTAAGACTGAACCTAATAAAACTCAAGAGCAGAAAGCTCTGGCTCGTTCTATTGAAGAACTTCAGTCCATCATGAATAATCACAATGACTACGGTTTGGATGATATCGCAGTAGCCGCTATGGAAACTGCTGTCGAATCCATGCAACTTAGACTCAAGGCATTAGACTAATGGAACGTGATACTCTGATAAGTAAACTCACACTGCTTAAACACTGGCATCAATCCGAAGCCAATAAAGCTAGTGACCGTAGACCACGAAATACTCACCCTTCTCATTGGTCTTATCAAGAAGCCATCGAAGCTGAAGACAGACATACTAATGCTGTTTATCTACTGGAACAGACTATTGCATATCTAAAGCAATGAACGACTAAAGGAGCAGTCAGAGTGCTCCAATGCTTAGAGATATTACACAGTATATCATAAGGTTACGCATGCGTAAGGACTTAATTTCGTACACTGTAAATGTATTATGCAAATATATTACAATTTTTAATTCAAATTAATTAGAATCTCAGCCCATGAGAATGTGCCAAGAATCCTTATAGAAAGCCATTTTGGGAATTATGGGGAATTTGTGGTAAAAGGTGGGAGTGATATCAAAAAGATATCATTATTATTTGTAATTGATTTAATACACGTAAAAACAGCCTATTAGGTGCTTCGCGTGTCTCGATTACAAAATTTTAAATGAATCATTAGGTTACGATTCATTGAAATATATTTCAATCATTTTAAAACCTTTAGCTACCATAAGCAAACCCTTATGTCAAGGGGTTACGCAAGCGTAAGGACTTAATTACGCAAGGGTTCAGTTAACTGATTGCAATCCTTTAAAGATTGTGCTTCGGTAGTCTGCTGATTCAATTTTGCCGCGAGTCGTTTGACGGACTACTTGAACAATAGCTGAACCGTATCCTTTGCTTCTATAGGGAAAATCTGTATACACATCTAGGCAAACATCGCCTCGCCAATGCTTATGGCAAACTCCCCAGCTTACCACCTTTCTTTTATAAAGGATATAGTAAGCTTTGACCCAATTATATCTACGTTCATCTTTAGGGTATTGCATATCATCGAAGTATCTGTTAAGAACCTCAAGCATGCGTGACCCTTCGTTCAGAGCATAGAACTGCTGAACCAAAGCTGAATCGACGTGATTCAATGGTTGGTAATACACATTTGTCATTGTGTCAACCCCCTTTGGCTGGGTCTGGTTAGTATGACGTTAAAGTATGACTGCCAGTTAACTAAGTTTGTTATATTCAGCATTCGTTCAGGTTGAATGATGTAAAATAGAGTAGTGGAGGGGAGTATAACATGTTGAGGTGTATAAATCCATTCAGCTAAGGTTCAGGAAGCATATGGTAAAATAGGGTTGTGGATGGGGGAATAGTCTTTGCTCCTATAGGTAAAAACTGCATTGGTAGGATGGAATTGTGAAACTGAATCATTCCTTAATATTTTAAAACCACCTATTTACATATCAGTGAAATGTATTAGAATGTGCACATACCAAAACAAACGGACGCCACAAATGACTGCTGCTTTTTATGACGTTAAGAATCTCCTGTCGATTGGTCATGATGCAAAGACTGTGAAGGGTGATAAGCTTGGCGTTCTGACTGGCGTTCTGTACCTTGCGCCGTTTGATATCAGTGGTTTTCAGGTATGCCCGAAAGCTAGTGAAGGTTGCAAGCTGGCATGCTTGTATACGGCTGGCCGTGGTGTTTATACCAATACGCAAAACGGTCGTATCAACAAGACGAAATGGTTTTTTCATGAGCGTGAGTCTTTTCTGGCTCGCTTGGTTGAAAACGTGGAAAGCCTTGTCCGTAAGGCTGCAAAGAATAACCTGATTCCTGCGGTTCGCCTGAATGGAACCAGCGATATCGCATGGGAGAAATTTAAGGTAATCCGTAAGGGTATCACGTTTGGTTCCATGATGGAAGCCTTCCCCGAAGTTACGTTTTACGATTATACTAAGGTACTGGGACGGACTAAGGCGGTTAACATGCCTAACTATCATCTTACCTTTTCGCTTAGTGAGTCGAATGACCGTGAAGCGGCAAAGGCATTGTCTCAGGGTTATAACATTGCTGTGGTGCTGCGTGTAGGCCGTTCGGAAGTGAAGCCTAAGCATTGGAGCGGTTACCCGGTGATTAATGGTGATGAAACGGACGTGCGATTCATGGACAAAAAGTCTGGCCATGTGGTAGCATTGTTTCCTAAAGGCCGTGCACGCCATGACAAGCTTGGTTTTGTGCGCGATGTGAACTCTACTCTCAAGGTGGCTTAATCATGAAACATGAATTGTTTCGCAATGGCGACTATTTCATCAGTGTTGAAGTGTTGGGTGATAGCGTATCCACCATTGAAGAAAACTTGCATGATAACAGTGGTGATGATGGCGCGGAAGCCTTCAATAACATGTTGGACGGCTTGACATGTTTAATCCTTCACTGTCATAATAATGGCGTGGAAGTGACTACGCCAGAATTCAAGCGTAGCATTGCGGATGCTATGGAAACCATTGCCAATTACTGCTAAGGGGAAACCTATGCACCGTTTCATTGCAGTGTACAAGTATGACTATGGTACGCGAGCCATTCCGTTTGCTACCCCGTCAACGGCCTTTGATGGGCTTACATGGAATGATCGCAACAAGGTGGCACTAGCGAAGTGTCTAGGGTTTGAGTTTGACCCTTCCCGCGATGATGAAAGTTTGACCATTCTGGAATATGGCGATACTGTCATCATATCCGAGAATGACGCGGCGCAAGTGTGGGCATCGGATGATATCGGTTAATCGAATGGGAGCCTAGTGCTCCCATTCAGCTTTGGTTCATAATGCTTATGATAAAATAGGGTTGTGGATGGGGGACTATGTTAGTTTAGCTATTTTGGTCATTTTAGCTAAGGTATCTTAAGTCATCCCTTATCCATTGAAACAGAATCCTTCAGCATTCATTCAGTTTCGTAGTGTATAATTCTAATCATGAACAGCGAACTCATTTCCCGTCTTCAGGTTGCCTTTGATGCTTGCATGGAAAAGGCATATATCATGGTTCCGGGGTTTCGTTCCCTTGGTACGATTCCCATGAACATTGCCAAGCTGCCTCCCCGTACTGTTGGCCTTGCCACCTTCAGCCGTTTGTATGGCATCTATAAGGTGGAACTGAATCAGGCAATGGTAACGGAAGCCAATGAAAAGACTTTCATTGACGAAATCATTCCCCACGAAATCGCGCACATTCTGACCAACTTCCTTTATCCTCGGGTGAAGCAAGCGCATGGTCCTGAGTGGAAGGCAGTGTGTCGTGCGTTGGGTGGTAATTCCTCCCGTACCTGTAACTCCCTTGCTGGTGTTACTGTCAAGCGCAACATGGTGAAGCGCTACCTGTACAAGAATGAGGGTGGCGAACTGTATCTGACTGCACAGCAGCATGCCAAGTGTCAGACTGGTTATGCTTTCCTGAACAAAAAGGCACCGGGTAACCGTTGGCGTGCTGGTGACTTCACTGGACAAGTTCTGTCGATTCAGCGATAATTCTAATCATGAATCGGATTGAACGAACCATTGTAAAAGAAACTGAGCGGGTGATTAAGGTTGCTCGCTCGATCTATCCCATGGGAACCCGTGAGATAGTAGTGGTTCCTAAGCTATTGGACTATCGTTATGCGGCTCTGGCTAGTTTCAGGGTTAAGACGATCTGGTTCAATACGATGTATTGTAATACAAAAAATCTTGACCTTTTCATTTCAGAATTGATTCCTCATGAGGTGGCGCACCTTGTGTCAGATTTTGTCTATCCTGATGCAAAGCATATCCATGGGAAAGAATGGAAAGAGGTTTGTACAGAGTTGGGTGGCATTCCGAAACAATGGATCAAGGGTCTTGTTCATCATTGATTCAGTTTCGTAGTGTATAATTCTAATCATAGAAAGGAAAACACATGGCTACCCACAACGTCCCCGAATTCAAGAGTCTTGGTGAGTTTCTGGCTTACCATCACGCCAACAAGGAAACGGATCATTGGCGACTCGGCCAGCGTTTCGTGAACCTGTACATCAAGCATCCGTGGCCTGAACTGTTTTACTGCATTGTGGATCAAACGTCCACGATCATGATTATGGACTGGTTGACTCGTCATCAGTACGATAACGGAACCTTTCCCCGCCAACTCGCCACGGGTCGTCTATGAACAACATTCGCGCACAGATTGGTAACGAACTGGTATGGGCATTGCGCCGTCAGGTTATCACGGCTCACGATTACTATGCCGTGGAATCCATCAACGAAAATGTTGCACAGCTTCCGAAGGTTCCTGAAAACAAGGGAATCAAAGGTAAGAACTGCAATCGTACTGTCTGCCAGAAGTCTGGTGCAGCGTGGTTCAACCTGAGTACCCATGCATACTACTGCAATACATGTTCGCTGGCTATCAATGAAGCGAATTTCATGGATGCGTTTTCCCTGTATGGTCAACCCTTGTTGTGTGTGCCACCGGATCACGAATCCTACCCCGCTTGACAAACTGAATTCTCCGCAGTAATCTACTCAAAAATTAATTCTAGGAAATCAAACCACATGCTGACTGCTGCTGAAGAACAGTTCCACATCGAAAACGAACCCGCTCCCTACGCTGCATCCCCTGAAGAAGCTGCCATCAAGTCTGCCGTTGCGACCCTGAAGCGTTTCTATCCGACTGTTGCGGTGATCCATGATGATTACACCGCGAAGTTCATCCTTCAGCGCACAATGGCATCCATGTTGCATCTGGATACTGAATTCAGCATGCAAACCACTTTCGATCAGGAACACTATGATCGCATGGTGGAAGAAGCCAATATCTACATGGATTGGCTCAATTCCGATGACGATCATTGGCCCCCGGCTGGCCTTGAGTATCGTTCCCTCGCTGTCAATGAAACGAATGAAGACGACGAAGAAATCCCCGTGGCATCCCTGAATTTCTCTGCTGCTGGTGCATTGGCTGGTGCCACTGTGACCACGGCGGAAAAGGCTGAGACTCGCAAGCCGCGTTCTGTCTCATCCAATTCGCGTTACCAGAAAGGCAAGGCTATGTTTCTGGAAGATGTAAAGAGTGGTCGTGAACGTGCTTATACGCTGAAGCGTATGGAGCAGGAACTTGACCTGAACCTTGCAACGGCGAATGTGTATTACAGCAAGTACAAGGCTGAATGCAACATTAGCTAACCTGCTTTACAAAACTGATTTAATTCTGTAATCTAACCACACCTAACCATTTCCAAAGGAATTCACCATGAGCAAGAAGTATACCGGTTCCGCCAAGTCCCTCGCCAATACCATCGCCATCAACGGCAAGCCGGTATCGGCTCCCATCCTTTCGATCCTGTCGATGCTCGGCCTTGTGACCGTGCTTGACAAGCAGACCCCGGCTGGTGGCAAGGGCAAGAAGATCAACCTGCTGGAAGTCGAGACGAAGACCGTCACGCTGGAAGTTACGGATTACAGCGGTCCCATCGTCACCCGTCCGCGTGGTAAGAAGAAGCGCGATCTTGACGCGGCGGCTGCTGCGGCTGCTAGCCTGAATGCTTCCACGGAAACGGTGGAGGATACGGGTAGCGAAACCGGTGCTCCGGTGGACAACGAAGTCCAGTCCGTGGAACATGATGCGGAACCGGTTGCGGCTGCTGCCTAACCATACATCAACGGCCATGTAAGATGGAACCCCTATCAGCAATGGTAGGGGTTTCTTATTGCCTATGACATACGCATGCGTAAGGACTTAATTAGGGGTGGGTGTTGCATGTGGTGGAGAATTGTATTAGAATATCCACACTGACTAAGGAACCATTCCAATGTATCGCATCGAAGTCAAAGAAGATGGCCGCAAGAAATGGAATCGAATCAGTGTGGGTTTGCATCATCAGGCAACCCACGATACTCTGGTGAGCAATACTTACCTGTACATGGCACAGTATGCCATTGACAACCAGATGAGTATCCATCGCCTTTCGGCTCGCGTGCTGGATGACACCCAAAATGACAAGGTAGTCTATTACCATCCTTCTAATAGGGAAGTCAATAATAAATTCCCCTGATTCATTCACTGAATGCGAATGGTCGAATAGCCTATACAAATGTGAAGGGGTGGTCAAGCCACCCCATTAAGCTGTCATTCAGCTTCCATATGGTAAAATAGGGTTGTGGATGGGGGAATAACTCTATATCCATTTGAGTACCGTATCAATGAATCGAAACTGAATTCTAATTTATTTGACCCTATTGCATAACGTAAACAATAGGCGTATGATTCTCACATCAACCAAGGAGCTAGCATGTCTCTCGCAACCCGCATCACCCACAACGGCGTCACCTTCAATGTTTCGGCACGTCAGGCCGCAGCGCTGGAAATTCTCATGGATACGAATGGTGGCGGCTTTGCTACCATTTTCGGCTATGTTTCCAGCGAAACCGGCGAAGTGTCCAACATTTCCGCCATCACCCGTTTCAGCTATACCAAGTTGAACGAGCGCAAGCAGGCTTTCGTGGAAGGTATCACCATGAACGATATCATGGATGACGTGCGCGACCTTCCGAAGATCAAGGCACTGGACACAGATGCGCTTTACAAGGCATTCGATGAACGCAAGGCTTCCATTCTGGAATCCATCCAGAAGACGCAGGACGGCGACCGTTCGGACGCACATCGTCAGGCACATGACCGCAATTATCACCAGCTTACGCTCGGCCTCAAGGTCAATTTCGTGACCGAAAAGAACGCCGAAGGCAAGCAGATTCCGGTGCTGGACAATGACGGCGTTCCTACCGTGGGTAGCATCCTCCTTTCCATTATGCAAGTGGAAAAGACCGTCACCAAAGCTGGCACCTACAAGACCGTGAATTCCGGTGTTCCGGTGCTGCTGTCCAATGCCATCGAAAAGAAAATGCCCAAGACCTGCAAGATGAAGACCCTTGCGCTCAAGGACAACAATTTCGAATCGCTGTCCATCGCCAAGCAGGAAATCCTGCCCAGCATGTTCAAGGGACTCTGAACTAAACCTGAATGGGGTTAGGGAAACCTAACCCCATTTTGTTTACAAAACTCTATTCTATAATGTAAAATAGGGTTGTGGATGGGGGAGTGCTCTAGGTCCATGCTGCAATGCGTATTGCGAATTTTTAGGAACTGTTGTAAATAGTATGAAACCGGACACACACATGACCATAATTCGTTTAGGCCAGCATTGCGAAAGCTTGGACAATATCATACAGGGACTAGAGAATGGTTCCCGTAGCCTTTCCCCCCTAGAGACGGCACAACTACTGCGCCAGCTTTCCGAAGCCTTAGAGGCTCAGCGCTACACCGTAACAGACACTACAGCACGTTGGGGACAGGTTAATGCCGTATCAAACTGAACTCGACGCCATGCTAGCGGCTGCTACAGACACACAGAAAGCGAACTATAAGCCATTCATCATTGAAGTGATTGACGTGGCCGAGAATAAGCAATTGCGTCCTATATGGGCAAAGACAGCCTTTGATGCTGCCAAGCAATGTATTGCGCAGAATCCTACAGACTGGATTCAAACGGTAAACGGCCTAAGCTGAATCTGAATTAAATTTCATTGAAAAGAAATGTTGACAGTCTCGTGGTTCATGGTAATCTAATCACATCAACCACGGAGACGGACATGAGCGACGCCAAGAAAAATGCACTGTACACCATGGCTTATGTGGGTGTGCTGCTTGCAATTTACGTCGTTGCCAAGTATCGTCCCGCCATCGACCACTTTCTGTACAACTGAAGGAAACAACCATGAAGCGCATGTCTTTCCGTAGCCGCAAGGCTTCCAAGGGTTACACGCTGGTCGGCCTGTTGTTCTGCCTGTTCTGGCTGCTGGGTATCATCGGCTGGGTTCACAACATCGTCAACGTGGTCCATGGCGTGTCGGCTCTTTCGAAAATCGGTGATGCCTCGCCCATGCTGGTGTTCCAGTGCATCGGAATCCCTGCCGCTCCGGTGGGTGCCATCCTCGGCCTGATCGTCTGGTAACGGCCATGGACTTCTCACAGTACCTTTCCGAACTGCAAGCCATTGTTGACGAAGATTTCAACAAGGCAGGTTTCGGTGGCTGGCAGGGTCGCGTGCTGGAATTGCAGGAAGGCGGCAAGTTTATCCGCATCGTGGCAAAAGACAAGCGTCTCGATGGTTCGCTTGAACAGTACGGTTCCGCTTTCGGTTTCATCGTGAAAGAGGACAACTCCGCGAAGTCTGCCACGACCGGCCAGTGGTTCAAAGCTGGCGACCTGTTGAAAACGGCAGGCTGGAAGGCTCCCGCACGAAACTTCAGCCGTGGCAACATTACGGACCTGAAGAACGCACAAGTTCGCTGGACGGGTGTCTATTGACACCCTAGCTTTAAAAAGGTAACCTAGCTTCACGGTCCCCGCAAGGTTCCGAAACAAGTGGATAGCTGAATCTTGCATGGGTGTTAAAAAACCTCTAAGCCAATAATTGAAAAGGTAGGTAGGTGTCATGTAGCGACTAAACTAAACTTTTAGACGACGACAAACATAGACGCGAATCAAGTGGTTTACAACGGATGCCGCGAACCCTTTGATAATGGGTTACGCCAACCATCCACCACTCTAAACCTTGCGAGTGATGCAGTCATGTAATCCCTGAACATTACTTAGACTAACTTACTTAGATATAGAAAGGCCGGGGAGTTATGACCCCGGCCTTTCTTGTTTTTGTTCATTGACAATTCAGTTCTATTTGATTAGAATACTCCCATCAACTCAACGGGAGACAGCCATGAATGATGAAGAATATTTCAAGTTCAACCAAACCGAACTCTACAAGATTTTCGGTGGTGCAATGGCTCTTACATTCATCGGTGGACAGGTGTTGAGCGTTCACAAGAACAAGCGTGGCGGTTTCACGGTGCAGTGGAAGGCTCACGCCTCCAATGGTGCCAATCGTATGACGCTGACCCTCAACGGTGGCGATCTGCTGGATATCGAATTCGGCAAGTTCCGTGCTGGCAAGTATACCGTTATCGAAACCATCGAGGACGTATACGCTGAAGACTTCGGCCGTATCTGGTGGGATAAAACCTTGCTGGCGCGATCCTTCAAGGGTTGACGCTTTCACTGATTTAGATTAGAATACTCCAACACTCAAACAAAGGGAATCCAGTCATGCCGAAGACCCTCGCTTCCGTCCAGAATCGTCCGCTCTATGAAATCGCGGCGGACATTCAGAAGAATTACCCGAAGATGTATTTTGGTGCTGTCCCGTATGTGGACACACTGAAAAAGCTGGACAAGATCACGGATTACTACCATGCCGACTCTGCCGTGACGCTGGTGCACTACCTGATCGGAAACCTGATGTACTGGCGTGGTCCCGAAGCCAAGCGCATCAAGGCCGAACTGAAAGCCTTGGTAGGCATGAAGTAATACCAGAATCGAACCCCGTCAGCAATGGCGGGGTTTTTCTTTGGGGGAGTATTGGCTTTCCCATCCACCACTCTATTTTATATGATACTACCTGAATGAATGCTGAATGATTACGTATAGAAACTAGTTGCATATTTTTAGGAATAGAGTAGAATTGCATTACACCCAACCAATGGATGCCAGAATGAAGATCGAACGCGAATTCATTTACACCAATAAGAAGCATGCGGATGGTTACCCGCAGATTGGCTGGCTGATCCATGACAAGCCGCATTTCGATCCGATCCAAAACCGTCCGCATGTGTTGGTCCATGACATTCTGGAACACACGAACTATGACGGCGATTCGCTGGAAGATGAATTGATGGCGCTGGGTGCTACCTACTTTTTCCGCGTCTATGGTGGCTGGATTCGCTTTACCCAACATTGGGAAGGTGAACGCGGCCATTGGGTACAGCATAGTGACATTTTCACTTTCGTACAGCAGAATGACTTCAATGTCAAGCCGATCAAGGGTGACATTCATCCCGATCTGGACTATTACATGGAACTGTCGCGTAAAAAGGTGCTGCACCGTCACTACAAGTTCCGTGATGTGTTCGAAAGCAATCCCGGCCTGATCCGTGACATTTTCAAGTGGGTCAGTCGTGGTTATGTCCGTGCAATGAATCAATGGGCAGGCCACGACGCGGAAACCGTTTACCTGAAGGTATGGGAACCGATGTGGCGTGCCCTTGGTGGTCATCATGACACCTATCAGGAAATGAATTCCAACATGGCCGAAGATTGGTCCGTTGTTGGTAATCGCATGGTTATCACGATGGATACCGCCACCCTTGCATGGTCGATTGACTTCAAGGGTAAGACGATTCAGCAGCAGCGCGAAGAAGATGACGCATTGTTGGATGAACTGCAAGCCGCTTGACAGTTCTAATCTATTAGATTAGAATTCTCCCATCAATTGGAGCTAACCCATGAAGACTTTCGTTTTGCTGGCGCTGATCCTTGCATGTGGCACCGTACAGGCTCGCACGCATGTTGTGGTACAGGTGGCATTGCCGGGTGTTGCCGTGGGTTACTCCAATGGTGGATACGGTTACCATCGTCACAATCGCGTGGTGGTGGCTCCCGTAGTCTATCAGCCGGTTTACTATGCGCAACCCTACGTTGTGCGTGATGTACGTCCCGTGATTTACAATCGTTATCCGAGTGGCTACAATTACACCGGACAACCCACCTACCGCGACTATCCGTAAAGGAACGAACATGAACATTTCTCAGGCCGAACATTTGCGCATCCTGTACAGTGGTTTGCGCAAGCTGGAAACTCCCGAAATTTTCAGTACGGGTTGCTGGAAAATTTGCCTGATCGGCCATGCTGCACAAAACGGCATTGGCGGGTGGCTGTGGAGCGATGGCTTTTACATGCATCAGAATTCGGCATTCTACACCGAAGAAAACCACCGCATGATTGAAGAATCCGTGCGCGACTTGTACGGCGTGGAAGCCTACAATGAAATTTTCGGTCATGCTGCACCGCAGTCGGACAATTGGGAGGAATCCCTTGGTCATCTGGAAAAGTTCATGCGTGAACACAAGGCATGGACGGATGATCTTAAGTCCACGCTGAATCCTGAATAAACGGAATGGCATTCTATTCAATGAATGCTTGACAGACTTGCGAGCTATGATTAGAATTCTCCCATCAACCGGAGAACGTCATGGCTCGCAAGTCCAAAACTGTTTCCCTGCACGGCAAAGACTACACCGTTGAGGGTATCAAGGAAAAGCTGCGCACCAATGATGCATGGCTTTACCGTGGGATCAAGGCAATCTATGCCTATCAGACGGCTGAAGAAAAACATGCCCATTCGACCCGTGAAGACAATGGCGTTGGTTTTAACCACGTTGATGCCCTGATCCTGTCCAGCTTCGCACGTCAGCTTGCCGTCAGGGATTTCCTAACTCCCCCGCAGATTGCCATTGCACGTAAGAAAATGGTAAAGTATGCTGGTCAGCTTCTCCGCATCGTGGAGTCCAAGAGCCATGACTGAATTCTATACTCATTATTGGATGCGTTCCAATAATACCGATTGGTGCAAACTCCCCTTCACAGAGGAACAGGGGTTCAATCGGGGTTACATCATGAATGACAAGGGTTACACTGAAACACATGCCCAAAACCTTGTCAACGGCTGGAACATTGTGTCCAAGTCGTGGGGCTATCAGTACAGCTTGACAGACCCCACCAGTTCCGTATAATAACTCCCATCCCATTCACTGGAATAAAACCATGCGTCCTTTGCGCGTTGACTGGAATCGTTTTGCTGGCGTTGAACTGACTCGTATCAATCCATGGGAGTTGGATAGCAGCATTCCGAAATCCATCCGCAAAGAGGCTGAAAAACAGTTTCCCAAGAATCTCTATCCCGAGGATTTCAAATGGCGTAGGGATGAGTATTGTTCTAATTGGCTTTCGGAAAAGAGCGATGAGGCATATGACCACATCGACACCGAAGGTCACCGTTTCCATCAAGAGAATCAAGACACCGTGCTCCGCTGGGGTAGCGATCCCTATTGCTATGAAGTCCCTAGCGTGAAGCTGGACGGCTGGGAACGGCTGGAAAAGTTCTTTACCAAAACGGATGCTTTCTGTGAAACGCTTGGACTGCTGCGTCACAGTGACGAAGTATCCGGCACGGGTGGACATATCCACCTTTCCATCAATGGAAGCCAAGAGGCAGGCCAGCTTAAGAAAGTGGCTCTGAATCATCCTGAAATGCATATGGCATTTTGCCATCCGTGCGATGATTATAATCGCTTGGACAATCTGTATAAGCGTGAAGCCCGTCAAGATCATTGGCGCAGCATGTACAAGAATGAACATGCACCGGATTTGCGTCAGGGTCCGATTTGCTACCGTAGCTATTACGGAACGGTTGAATTCCGCATGTTCGACGTGGCGCAAACGTTGGAAATGCAAGAGGAACACATGGCTTTTGCTCAGGCTTTCCTTAAGCATGCTACCAGCATTGCAACCCCTGAAAAGCTTCTGTTTCGGGAAGAAGTGGAAGCCCGCTCCGTGAATGAACATATCGAACAGTTTGCCAAGCTGATTCACAAGCTGGGTTTGCCGTGGCATCGTTATCAGGACTACGCGCATAATATCAAAATGCGTTTGCAGTGGAAGACTCAGAATTTCTTTCCGCTGTACTCTTGACAAACCCGTTTCATGCTGTAGAATGTAATTCATCGAAGGGTTGTTAGCTCAGTTGGTAGAGCACGGGACTTTTAATCCTGTGGTCGAGGGTTCGAGTCCCTCACAACCCACCAATTTCTCAAACAAGGAAACAGTATGTCGCTGGTTTGTGAAAGCATTGCACGTATGGCCTTCAAGCAGTCTCGCCGTATGGTGGTTGAACGCCGTTTGCAGGTTCGTCCCCGTACTACTCGTAATGCAATTGCTTCCCTGAATGCCAAGCTATGGGAACAGCAGCATGCTGAACGCATTGTGAGCATGGCTAACGAAATCATCCGCCGCAAGGTGCTTGCAATCTAAATCAAACCATGTATAATGGAATGCAAGACGGGGTGTAGGACGAATGACCTCCTACACATGACCCTAGCCTCACTGGTTTAACCTTTCCAGTTATAAAAGAAAGGTCGTCACAGTGGCAAGACACCTACGTCAAGGGTGTTACCGACTACAGGGGAAACTGTAGTTTAATATGACCTTCAGGGTTATGGGGACGATAGCCTGCCCCAGCTTTCAAAAGCATATCCGCACAAAGAGTCGGATGCAGCGCAAAGCCCGTTCGGATACGGTAGGCGTCTCTATCCTGAACTGAATTGCAATAGGTTCAGGCCAATACTGCATATGCTTGGGATTTTGTATTAGAATACCGTCTTAAACGAAACATACACCTACACAAAACAGAATGGAGTAAGTGTTAGACACTGCCGAGCGTGTAGGGTTTAAATCGTAGGGAGTGCCCCTAATTCGTGGGACAGGCTTACGGCGTGGGTATGCTAGACGGTATTCTAATGTAAAGTCTTAATGGGTGCCAAGACGACTTGATCGACCGTGGCGGCTCCATTCTATTCAGTTGTACCGTGAGCTTTAGAGGAAACAGAATTGACTGTGCTGGTGAACGCTGACGACAAAGCGGCTATTCGGTAAGAATGGTGTTCCATCTTAGCTAGATGGATGTTCGCGGGTTTGAATCCCGTCATCGGCTGCTCTAAAGGGAGCTACCAAAAGGTAGAGAAACTAACACGAGGCGTCAAATCACGCCTACACGGTAACGTTTAAGGGGACTGAGTTAGAGGCTGGAACCTTTAATGAAGTCTTTGTGCAGGTGTAAGGCTGGCACGGCGGCCCCGAGTACCCATTGAAACGGATTCCAGTCTAAAGTATAATGGCGAAAAAGGGCGGCAGGGTAGGGTTCGAATCCCTAACACTTAACCTTTCTATTCATTCAAAAGGAAATACACATGCCTTGTTCTGATGGTGGTTATGGTTTCTCCGAAACCGAACGCAACAATGTGAAGCGTACCGAACGTGAAGCCGGTAAGCGTGAAGTTCTGCGCGAACTGGAACCGTTGCTGTGCTCTGCCTGTCGTGCTCTGGAAAATGCTGATTTCGATTTCAGCCTGAATCCGGCACTGGACAAGTGGTGGCATAACCACAAGGAACAGGATCGCCGCCGTGAGGCTGCTGAAGCCGCACAGCGTGAGCGTGAAGCCTATCAGGCTCGTGTGCTGAAGGAAGCCCTTAACAAGCCTGTCAACCAGCTTACCGCCACGGAAATTAAGCTGCTGCGCGATAACGGCTATCTCAAGTAATTCAACCTTGGGCGTATAGCACAGCGGTTAGTGCAAGGGACTCATAATCCCTTGGTCCTTGGTTCGAATCCAAGTGCGCCCACCATACAGGAAACGATGAATGAAGACCCTGCTTGTTGCAATCCTCGCTCTGTCCTTTCCTGTCATGGCTCAGGACGGAACCATTACGTTCACTGGTGCCATTGTGTCCAGTGACGGTCCCCATACGGTTACGTATACTGGCGTGAGTGCTCCGTCAGGCAGTTTGTTGCTGGACTATTATGTAACTCAGGATCACGGTTCGCAAGTGGCCGTAGTGACATACAAGTAAACGTCACATCCTGACCTGACCAAAAGTGTCACGCGCAATCCCCGTGCCAATGCTGCACTGCGTGTACGTAATTTTTCCCTTGATTTAACAATCCCACACTGTTACATTTTCCCGATCACAGGGGGTAATGGACTATGGCTAAATGTGTCAGGCGTTTTACGTATATTGATAGCAATGTTGACACTGCACAGCGCTACACTGGCTGGCAATTGGAAAACACACCCTCTTTCGATCCTATGGCTATCGCCTATGGCGTTACCCATGATGCCCTAGAGCATCACAATGCAGGGGAACAAGGTATTGAGAACGAAATGATGGCTTTCGGTGCCCTTTACCATATCCGTGTGCTTGGTGGCTGGTGGACTCAGTTTAATACCAGTTTCGACCCTGTACGCATGGTGGCTTGGGATATGGCTCGCTTTCTCAGTGAACGCCAGTTTGAAATTCAACCCTGTCCGAAGAAGCCTAGCCGCGTTCTTGATGCGATGCTTTGCCGTGCTCTGGAATACTTCAAGGAACAGCTTGAACGTTATCATGGCGTGGGGAAGGATCACACAGATTACGTCAAGGCGTTGCATGCTTTTTATAGTGCTGGCGCATGGTTGAGCCGTGGCTATACCCGTTCCCTGAAGCGTTGGCATGGTAACACCCCTGTTGCCTTGTGCGGAATGTTTAACTCCATCACAAAAAAGATTGAGGGAGTAGCATATCCTAAACATGGCGATACGTTGGAAATCACTTTTGACACACTGAATCTGAACCATTCCGTGTATCACACTTGCAACGGTTGAGGCCGTAGAATACAATTTTTCCACAGTTTGACGACAGGGAAGCCCATAAATGTAAACAAGGTGTTAAGACAACGTGTATAGGGACATTCTACACGTATACAATCCTAAGCACCTCCTGAACGATTACAATTCAGGGGGTTGCAATGCTTCCCTTCTAGTAATAGCTTATCTCATACCGAAAGCAGCCCGCTAACGGTTACCTCAAACAATCGGAGATAAGCACATGAACACGAACGAGAATGCATTGCGCGGCACCCCCGCTCAGCTTGCCGGTCGCCTCGCTGTCAATGGCAAGCCGCTGGGTCAGGCGGAAATCTCTTTCCTTACCCGCATGGGTTTCGCTCAGTCGGAAGGAACGGCCAAGACCCGTAGTGGTCGCGGCGGCAAACCGGCCACGATCTGGTCGTTCAACGCGGAAAACGCTTTCACCATCGAACCCATCGAAAAGGCTCGCGGTCGTCGCAAGGCAACCAAGGCCGTTTCCGCTCCGGTGGTCGAACAGCCTGCCGAGTCGGTTACCAAGGCCGATTTGTCCAACCTCGCGGAAATGATCGTCCGTGGTGTTGCTGAAGCTGTCAGCGGCAAGCCTGCGGCCAGTGCCGAGGAACCCGCCAGTGGTCGCAACAAGAAGAAGGCCGCGTAAAACCCACGGTACTCACTAGGGCAGGATGCCAAACCCCTGTCCCTAGTGAGGCCATGTTATCGCCTATTGATAAAAATGCAACTCTTGACAAAGTGCATTTTCTAGGAATCGAACATGGAACAGCCTAAGTCCAACGTGATAGCGATAGACCCATACTCTGAAGGCCGCAAAGCCTTTTTCGATGGCAAGTCGTGGGAAGCCTGTCCTTATGCTAGGATGCCCTTATCCCCTCACTTCTATCTCTGGATGAGTGGTTGGGACGATGCAAGCCTAGAGCCACCAAGGGACACCAGCGGCCATGCTAACCTGTCGAGAAAGTCAAGAGGATGACGGATTGTGGTACATCATCACCGACTCATGGGGAATTGAAGTCGCACGGTTACGGGACTTCCGAGTCGTTGAAATAATCCTAGCTCACAACAACCAAGCTGCCAAGCCGGTTGCGGACACTGAGATTCAGTGAGGGGACCACTACCGCTCCCCATCCACCACTCTATTTTAAACCACATACCCTAAACTGGACCTGAACAAACCCTGTTGAATTCTAAAATAAAACCCTGTACCATTCGTTTATCAATAGGGAGACAGCCATGCGTTACTCTGAATTCGTTCCGTTCCGCGACGTGATGACGGCTGGTGAGCGATACACCTATCACATGTGCATAGGCTGGTTCATGATGGTAGGCGGCAATTGCCTTATTCAAATGGGGACTCATGGTATCCCATGCTTTAGCCCCTTGGGGCTTCCCCTGTTGTTCCTTGCCATGATCGTTGGGGTTGGGTTCCCCGGCTATCTGTACTTGGAAACTGGCCGCTGCTTTGGCTATGAACATGTATGGATCGGTGGCGATGGTAACAAATGGGTGTCCCACAAGTATTTCAAAGCTGAACGGAAGGCACAAGCTTCTGCAATTCGTAAACAAAACCGTGTTGACACGTACCCGAATTAGTTTAGAATAACCACATCAACCAAGGGAATTCATCATGGTCCGTTTCAAAGTCGTCCCCCATCGCTACTGGCGCAATCTGCTGAACAGCCGCACCGTTAGCATTCATGGTGCGATGCCCTTCACCAGCGATGCGGACGCCAAGAACTGGCGTGTGGTCGAGAATGGCTACACGATCTATGATGCGGTTCGTGGCACCTATGGCGTCTATGCCTGTCCCGCTGGTTCCAGCAAGGAGCATGCTGAAGGTGTCGCGGCTGTGCTGAACAACATGCACAAGATGCCGAGCATTAACTAATGTTCTGCATCAAGTATACCGTAGGCAGCTATACGGCTGATTGGTGCGATCCGTCTATCCGTGGCAATACCAAGCCCATGACGTTTCATGATCCTGTCATGGCTGAACAGGAAGCGGAAGCCTTGAACATTCAGTTCAATAATGAAGGTTACGCCTTCACGGTCGCACCCTACACCTGTTGACGCCTTGGGAGAATTCTAATATAATTCTCCCATCATCAAACAAAGGACTTCCCATGTTCCGTAACAAGCGCACCTTTGACTATGTGGACGCGGCGATTGATCGCAATGCGGAATGGTCGGGCTGGCGGATGACGGGTATGGATCATTTCGATCCGGGTGAGTCCTTTACGCTGGTGCATGATGCCCTTGAGCACTTCACCAACAATGAAACCACGCTTGAACAGGAAATGATGGCTTTCGGTAGCATGTTCCTAATTCGCGTGCTGGGTGGCTGGTGGCATCGTGAAAATGCTTACCATGCTGGCCGTGAGGCTGAAATCATGGCGAGTGAAATCATCCGCTTCCTTGCTGAAAGTGGCTGGAAGATCGAAAGCCGCAAGGGTTGCCAGATTCATGAGGACATGCGTGATTATGTCCTTGATCGTGAGGCAATCCAGCATGAAATTCTTGCCAATGAATACAATGAACATCGTGGCTGGGTGTCGCAGGCTCATGCGTACAATGCCTATATTCAGTGCATGCGCTGGGCTTCCAAGGGTTACGCCAAGGCTTGCAAGCGTTGGAAGGATAGCCGACCCTATCAGCTTTGCGACCTGTTTTGCGGCATTCAGCGCAAAGTGGAACAGTACCAGAAGCAAGGCGAGCACGGCGACCGTATGACCATTCAGTGGTGTAACAAGTCGCTTGAGTATCGCGTCTATGTCGAAAAGTATTATGAACTGGAAGAAAACCAGTGGTGATAGGGGTTGCATTCTGTAATTGAATGCTCTATCATTCTCACATCATCAAACAAAGGCAATCTCATGGAATTCGTGGCAAGCATCAATGGCAAGGCAGTTTTCAAGGGTGACCTTGTTTACTCTGCATTCCATGGAAAGGCTGATATCGTGGCCGGTGCATGGGCAGACAGTGACCGCGACGTGTATATCACGTTTGAGCACATCGGACAGGCCAAGATTACCTCTTGCGTCCCTGTCCCCACTGGCAAGGAGTAAGCTGTGCACACCGCCGTCAAGACCGTCACAAGCTACCAGTTCGAAATCACTGTGCCGGAAATGCTGCGACTTCTGGAACGGGACAAGAAGAACGTTATCACAAACGATCTGCTTGACCTGTTGACCAAGAAGACTAACGCGACCGGTATCGACTATGATGGTCACTTTGGCGCAAATGTCTATTACGATCTGAACGTGCAAGACGATACGCCGAAGGAACACGCGAAGATCGCCAAAATCATTCTCAAGTACGTAAAGGAATGATCTACAGGGTTGACAGCAATGTCAACCCTTTTCCTTTGGGTGATACGTTCCCCCATCCACCATTCTATTTTATATTATACAACCTGAATCGAAACTGAATGATTACGTAATCGAACCTGTTGACAACTGGTAGAGTTCTATTAGAATAACCACATCAACCACGGAGACGAAACCCATGACGAACAATATCCGCAAGTACGGTAACCTCTACAGTGGCCTGATGGCTAACACCGAAGCCAAGCCGGATGCCAAGGTGGGCGATTGGGCAACGGTGATGCGTGGCCGTGACCGCGATCCCGCCAAGATCACGGGTTTCGAATACTTCAAGAACGGCAAGCTGAAGGGTTACTATCTGCAAACCTATTCGTGGAAGATCGACTTCAATACGGAAGGTTACGCTGTCAAGGATTGGGAGAAGGATTCCCAGCCGCAGGGTGAACCCCGTCTCCACCTGATCGTTACCCACGGCAGGCTCAAGGGAACCGTGGTGGATGCCTACATCGGCAGTGCCAATCCATTCTACGACCGCAGCTTCTAAGGAGCAATAGTGAACCGGGCTAACCACCCGGTTCATTTTTTATCTGTTATTGGTCCCCCATCCGCCATCCTATTTTATATTATCCATCCTGAATGTAACCTGAATGAGTTACGTAATAGAACCCTTGACGCTGGTGGTGGTTTCCATTACTATTCTCTCAACATTCAACGGAACCGAACCCATGCATATCGCAATCGTTGTCGTGCTGGTGCTGCTGATCGCGTTTTTCATCTACGCGGCTGTCATCAATCTGTTCAATTTCATCAACTCCAACGATCACCATTCCAAGGTCGCGTTCAGTGTTGCGATGCTGTGGATTCTGTTCTACATCCTTCACGTCATCTAAGGGAGCATCCCATGCTTAAGGCAATCGTCAATCTGGACGGCTGGAAGTTCATTCAGGACGCTGAAGCATGGGATAATGCCTATCCCAACATTCGCGGCGTGGATCAACCGAATTCCAAACCGGAACGCTATCCGTGCTATGTCATGGAATGCGGCTGGATGTACAATCCCAACGGTGCGGACCTTGTTTTCGTCGCGTTCCTGTATGACGTGGACGTTATCAATACCGAACTGGAAGAAACCGTGACGGAGAAGGTTATCACGGTGGGAGGCATTCAGTACAAGGTGCCGCGTGACCAGTATAACGGTATTCTGGCACTGGCAAAAGGTAACAGCTATGTCAATGCCATCCGTGAGGTTCGCTTCCTGACCAAGTGCGGACTCAAGGAAGCCAAAGACTTCATCGACTTCATTCGCTAAGGTGTTGCATTCCGCAGAGGATTAGATTAGAATTCTTTCTATGGAAAACTTCAACGTCGAAATCTCTGCGGAAGGCAAGCCCACGGTAACGCGAACCCTGCGTGAACTGGAAGCACAGTTGCGAAAGGTTGTTGGCAACCCTTCAAGTGTGGATATTGCTTTGCTCACACTGGACATGTCGGGACAGGCTAGCATTATCGTCCGTGGCATGAAACTCAATTTTAAGAGGATTCGCTAATGCCTACCGTGACCATCGAAGTCCGTCAAGTGATTCGCAAGGAGGTTACTCCTGCTGAATTCGTGGAAAACCATCTGGTGGAATGCCGTTTCTGGAAGGATGACGGCCAGTGGTTCCTTGACATGTACCGCAATGATCCGGGTAGCTCCCTGCTCATGCGTGCTGCTACCATTCCCATCACGGAAGCAGAATATAACCGTTTGCGTGCTGTGGATGATACCGCCATGCGTGCATTCATCAATGACAACCTTTCCCGCGTGGAGGAAATCTGACATGCTGCGTCGCATTGACCAACTGTTGCCGGGTGATCGCTTCCTGTCGCTGGACAATCGCCTGTTCACCATTACCCAACTGCTGGAAGTCAAGGACGGCCATCGCAAGCTGTGCGGCTACTTTGGCACCAACATTCAAAACGATACGGTAAACATGCCGTGTGCGTTGGCGGTGCGAACCGTGGAGCGTTTCCGTCTGGTGGCTAACGTGCTGGAAGGCATCAGCCAGATTCAGCAAGCTTTTGAAGTCCCTGTGCAATCGCCTGACTTCGGCATGGTGCATACGGCTATCAAGGTGGCTGAAGACCTTGGATGGCATGCCAAGTACGACGAGAAGACTGCCCGAGTCGTGGTGCAGCGTCAACACTTTGCGGACTGTTGACAAGCTGGTAATTACGTAATAGAATTCTCCCATCACTTAGGAGATACGTCCATGTCCATCTACGCCGTTACCACCTTCTACTCGGATATCCAGTATTCGACCCCGGAAGACATGAGCCATGGTGATGCCTATCAGGCGTTTGAAGAATGCCTGAATTTCGTGCTGGACCTGAACAATACCAAGGTGCAGACTCAGACCAAGAACGATGATCGTGAGGTTTCCGAACCGAACTTGATCGCGTTGCAGTCTGAAGACCTGAATGCTCTTATGGAAGTGACCAAGCTGGTCGAAACCTTCCTGAAGAACAAGCGCATGGGTATCGTGGCATGATTACCCATCTGAAATTCCGTCGCATGCTGGCGCGTAAAGCTGAGCGCTGCCACTATCCCAAGAATCCCCGTGTTCTGTGGTGTCATGAAACAAAATTCATGATACACAATGCGGCGTTCCTCACAACTGCGGCAGAAGCCCGCATTCAAAAGAAGGGTTGACAAATGCATTTCATTCTGATCGTCATGCTTGCCTATTTCAATGCGGCAGGCACAACCTCTGTCGGTCCCTATGATTCGGCGCAAAGCTGCCAGCGTCAGGCTGACCTCATGCTCAAGCAGAAGGGCGTAGCATACGCCTATTGCGTACAGGTGGACCATTAACCATGGCTCTTACCAATTACAAAATCGTCAACGTCCGCAAGGGTAAGGGTGAACGTGAGCGTTTCATCTATGCCGAAGTGCGCGATGCTGTGAGCAATGAGCTATGCGTGACGGCTGAACTGAGCTATTGCGCAAACTGGATCATTGAGAACGAAAACAAGCTGACAGCAAATGATTTGCTGATGCTGAGCATGGATACCTGAGCCATGTACTTACCACATCATTACCAACACCTCAAGCCTTACAACAAGCATGACAAGTTCTTTGTCGTCAAGGTGAGTAATGAGGCAATCGTGGAAGGCCATGTCTCTGAAGGTCGTGCCAATCGTGCCATGACCATTCTGAACGAGCATAACGAAACCCACGGCCATGCCGAACGTTTCAAGGTGCTGCCTGTTGACAAGGTGAGTATTCCCTAATAGAATGCTCCCATCAACCAACGGAAGCTAACCATGTCCACCGACCTGTTCAACTCCATCGTTTCCCAAGCCCTTCCGCTGTCCTATGTCAAGGCTCGTGTTACGAACTTGATTGGTCAGGAAACGATTATCGTGGACTTCGCTATCCGTCAGCAGTGGGTGAACAATATCATCCACAATGATCCCCTGCATATGCGTGTGCTGGTGCAGAAGGACAAAGATGGTTTCTCCATCGACGGCGATGCCATCATGCCCAAGCGCAACCTCAAGTCCATCGGCGTACAGTTCCGCAAGATCAAAGGCAAGACCGAAGATGAAGCATTGTCCAAGCTGGCACAGTGGTTCGTCAAGAATGCTCAATATCTCAAGCTGCTGGGAGACTACTAATCATGGCAACCAAGACTCTGAAGTTCAAGGGCTGGCGCATCGAACTGGACACCGCACAAGTGTTCCCCGATGATCCCGGCAATGGCACCCCGGCCATGGTCATCAGTCCCAAGGACGAAACCGCCACATTCAATCGTGCCATCGACATGGGTACGGTGGGTGATACTGACAGGCCGATTCCCGATTGCATCTGGAACTGGATCGAAGAATCCACCGATGAAGTCAACGCCTTCCTGTGGCCTGATAGCTAACTGTTGACAGAGGGAGCATTACATAATAGAATGCTCCCCATCAACCCAACGGAATCCAGCCATGGTCACACTTGATCGCACCAACAAGACCCATGCTCTGCTCATCCTTGACAATGGGGATGCGTATGATGTGTATGGTGACAACTGGCAGGAAATCAAAGAAGAAGCCATCGCTATGGCTGACTGCATGGGTGTCATCATCGAAACCTTCAACGCTGAGATACCGGAGTAGTCATGGACAAGCTCACACTCTATCAGAGACGCCTCTTAATCGAGGTAGACGGCAAAGGGTACATTACCGTACACCGTCATAACCCCAACCAGTGGCAACGCCGTAGAGCGCTGCTCAAGATGGTACAGCTAGGGGTGCTGGTAGTGTGCACGCCAATCATTGGCTCTTACATGACCCTTGTCAAGAACAAGCGCACCGAAGGATTCAACCCTAACGAGTTTCCTAAATAAAGGAATACTCTAAGGTAAGCTTATGCACATCAATGAAGTTCTAAGTAATGATGTAACCGACCACATCACACATCATGCCTTCTGGAAGGATAACGGCCAATGGTCGCTTGATCTGTTCGCGGGTCAACCTGCTGAACGTTTCGCCACCATGCCTATCACTGATGAAGAACATGATTGGCTCAAGCAAGTCAACCCCTTCACCATCAAACACTTTGTAGCTAACAACATGGATCGTGTCAAGGCTGTCTAAGGTGTTGACAAGGGTCTAGTTACGTAATAGAATGCTCCCACACCACACGGGAGCTAACCTCATGCCCATCACCACCGATCAATACGTTGCCGAACTGTTCGCGGAAACGGATGCCATCGAAGAAGCCTTTATCGCCAACGGTGGCAAGGCTGCTCCCATCAAGGAATACCCTGAGTTCCCTAACGGTGAATTCCCTCCCCATCTGATCTATTGAAACATAAAGAGCCTAGACATGCTAGGCTCTTGCAGTATAGAGATAGTCCCCCATCCACAACCCTATTTTATATCATTGATACTGAACCAACCCTGAACAACACCTGTTGACTCTCCCTTAGTTACGTAATAGAATTGCTTCATCAACTAGGAGCTAATCACATGAGCCGTCTTGAAATGCTTACCAGCCGTGAGCGCATCAACAAGATCGATTACTCCCTGTTCTTTGAGCGTCGCGCTGAGCAGGGTTCGGGCTATGCTCTGGACTGCGATGCTCAGGGTAACATCCTCGGTGATACGTGGATGAACAAGGAAGGCCGTGAGGCACAGGCTGCTGAGTACCGCAAGGATACGGCAACGTTCTTTGCACCTCGCATTCAGGAATCCCATCGTTCATGGATCGAGCCTGCCTCTGGCCGTTGCCATTGCGGTACTGTGGTGTATCTGGAAGACGGTCTGGAAAACTACTGCGACGGCTGCAAAGCCTGCTACAACATGTGTGGTCAGCGTGTCTATCCCGAAATGGCAGAGGAACGCTATGAGGATGACTACTGATAGCTAACTATTACATATCACTCATACACTATAGAGCATAGCATGTCAAGTGCTGTGCTCTATTGCTATGTGTATAGTACATATGCTATACGCTACTGCTATCATACTATAGCTAACCTGTACGTATCCTAAGCTGTATGCTATATGAATGCTATGCTGTGTAATGTATTGCAATGCTATCAGTGATAGGGTATAGTATGCATACTAGGGCTATGGGTATAGGATATATGAAACGATAAAACAAGTTTGAGAAAAATAAGAATTACTTTATTTTTTGTTCAGAATATCAGGGTATAGGGGTGGCTAAGCCTGAGTGTGTGTTTCACTCTTAAATAAAAAATTTTGTAAAAAATTCAAAGCTCTTATGAAACTCTATATGTACGTTACCCACCCTTCCGTATACATAGATGTTCACTCTTTCCCTAACTCTTGACTTAATCTCTGCTAGCAATTAGCATTCAAAAAATTTTTTGGAAAAAATTTATATGTCCAACCCTTATCATGACATTTTCGATAAAGCTGACCAATACGGCATCAAGTATGTTGCGGGGACTCGTCATTATTACATTGAGAAGGAAATGGATATTGATGATGAAGGGAATCCTTATGACATTTTAGGTGAGATTGGGGAATGCTTTATTGATACCTTGGAGTATTGGATAGGGATCAACAGTGCGAATGGTTTTCATGAAATTAATTACATTCCTTCAGGTGTAACGATTAGGAGAGAATGGAGTAAGGCTAAATTGAACAAACGATCTGCCACGTTAGAGGTATCGATTGCGAACGTACTACAGAACAAGTATATGCACATAGAGTTAACGGACCCGAGTTCGGATAGTTTCTATCGTGGTGAGGACATTAAACGTTATAATCGTTTGTTAGTGTTGATTGAAAATTTC
>Ga0335083_10001444_pt1 | contig 32774 bp, 28 predicted proteins | sample Lox_Sample_42_FD_206716 | JGI IMG/M metagenome (GOLD analysis project Ga0335083, IMG submission 206716) | Soil microbial communities from Loxahatchee National Wildlife Refuge, Florida, United States - Lox_Sample_4.2 | ecosystem: Environmental > Terrestrial > Soil > Wetlands | place: USA...
CGAGCACGTTCTGATCCAGCACCTCCCAGGTGCGGATCTGCTGCTCGATCATGTTGAAACGCGCCTGCTCGAAGTTCATGGCTGTTCTTCCGCCGACGCGAATTGACGGCGGTTCTCGCGCATTATCGCACGTCAATCGCCGGTGGCCGGCGCGTCGGCGCGAGCGGCCCTGCGGGCCTCCCGCGCGGCCTTGCGCGCCTTGTGCCATTCGAAGAAGCGATCGAGGTAGCTATAGATCACCGGCACGACCACCAGCGTGAGGAGCGTCGAGGTGATCACGCCGCCGATGATCGCGCGGCCCATTGGCGCCTGCGTCTCGCCGCTTTCGCCGAGCCCCAGCGCCAGCGGCAGCATGCCGAAAATCATCGCTGCAGTGGTCATCAGGATCGGGCGCAGACGCACCTGTCCGGCGGAGAGCAGCGCATCGTGCAGCTCTGCGCCGCCGCGCCGCGCGCGGTTGGCGAAATCGACGAGCAGGATGGCGTTCTTCGTCACCAGTCCCATGAGCATCACGAAGCCGATCATCGACAGGATGTTGAGCGTCGTGTCGGTGAGAAGCAGCGCAAGCAGCACGCCGATCAGCGTGAATGGCAGCGAGGCCATGATCGCGATCGGCTGCGTGAAGCTCGCGAACTGCGAGGCGAGCACGAGGTAGATGAAGATGATGGCGAGCCCCAGCGCCGACACCAGCGCCGCGGCCGATTCCGCCGTGTCCTCCTGCTGCCCGGCGATCACGAAACGGTAGCCAGGAGGAAGTTGCGTGGCATCGACGATCTTCTTCACGTCGTCACCGACGTTGCCGGAGGGGCGACCCTCGGCATTGGCGTAGAGCGCCACGCGCCGCTGCAAATCCTGCCGCTTGATGATCTGCGGGCTCGTCGACTCGACGATCTCCGCCACCTGGCGCAGCGGCACCATTCGCAGTTCCCCGTCGGGGCCACGCTTGCTGGTCGAGATGTAAAGGTTGCCCAGGTCGGAGGCGAGGCGGCGGCCTTCCCTGGGCAACTGCACGTTGACTTCGTAGTTCTGCCCGTCAGGACCGAGCCAGTAGGTGACCGTTTCGCCGGCCAGCAGCGGCCGCACCGTGGCGCCGACCTGCTGCACCGAGATGCCGAGATCGGCGGCTGCATCGTTATTGAGCCGGATCGACAGTGCGGGGTTAAGCGCCTTCTCCGAGGTCTCCATGTCGGCGATGCCCGGAACCTTGGCCACCTTCTCGGCGAACTCGTTGATGAGCGTCTTGAGCGTATCGGGATCGGGCCCCAGAAGGTTGACCCAGATCGGACGATCGAACCCGAGCGCCAGCTCGATCCCCGGGATCGGCTTGAGCGCAGCGCGGATGGCGCGCTCGAGATCCTTCTGCGATCGGGCGCGCGCGCCGCGATCGGTCAGCCTGAGATTGACCCGCGCATAGTTACGGCCGTCCCAGCTCCCGACGGTGGTCATCGTCAGCACGATCTCCGGGAACTGCTTGAGCGCGTCCTCGACCTCGCGCACCTTGGTGTCGCTCGATTCGAGGCTCGTCCCGACCGGGGTGTTCAAGCGCAACGAAATGAAGCTCTCGTCGACCTGGGGCGAGAACTCCTTGCCGATGAGCGGCAGGAGCGCGAAGCTGCCGAAGAAGATCAGAACCGCGGTCCACAGCACGATGCCGCGGTTGCTGATCGTGGCCCACCGCAGCTTGAGCGCCCGCCATTCGCCGGTCCGCACCGCCGTCCACAGTCCGACGGTCGGGATGAAGATGCGGTGATGCGCGTCCGAGATCGCCCACTCGAGCATGCGCCCGTACACGGCGTGCACCCATTCGACCACGCTCTCGACGCGGTCCATGAAGCGGCCGAGCCAGGGCGCTTTGGAGAAGCGCGACCCGGGCGGATCACGCCAGACCGAGGAAAGCATCGGGTCGAGCGTGAAGCTCACGAACAGCGACACCAGCACCGCGACCGCGACGGTCAACCCGAACTGGAAGAAGAACTGGCCGACCACGCCCCTCATGAACGCAATGGGCACGAACACGGCGACGATGGCGAAGGTCGTCGCCATCACCGCAAGCCCGATCTCGTCGGTGCCCTCGCGCGCCGCCGCAACATGAGTCTTGCCCATGCCGAGGTGGCGGACGATGTTCTCCCTCACAACGATAGCGTCGTCGATCAATAGCCCGATGCACAGCGACAGCGCCATCAGCGTCATCATGTTGAGGGTGAAACCGAAGGCGTAGAGGGCGATAAAGGTTGCGATCACCGAAATCGGCAGCGTGAGGCCGGTGATGATCGTGCTGCGCCAGGAATGCAGGAAGAGAAACACGATCAACACCGTGAGAAGCGCTCCCTCGATGATCGTCTCCTTGACCCTCGCTACGCTGCGTTCGACCTGGTCGGCCTGCGAATAGACGAGACGCACCTCGACGTCCTGCGGCAGCCGCAACTTCAGCGTTTCGAGCGCGTCGACTACTCCGCGGCCGGTCTCGACGATATTGGCGTCCTGCGACTTGCGGATGTCGATGGTGATCGACGGCCGGCCGTTGATGCGCGAGATCGAGTCGAGCTCCTTCTCGCCGTCGATGACGTCGGCGACCTGGGAGAGATAGACCGGGCCCCCGCCCTGTTGGGCGACGATGATGCGAGCGAACTGCGCGGGGTCCTTGATCTTGCCCTCGACGCGCACGATGGAATCGTTATGGCCCCGCGTGATCCGACCCGCGGGGACGTCCTGGTTGGCGTTCTGCACCGCGGTCATCACCTGATCGATGCCGATGCCGAGCGAGGCGAGCGCGCTGGGTCTGATCTGGATCAGGATCTGCCGCGTCACCCGGCCGTTGACCGTGATCTGCGCCACGCCCGGGATGTTCTCCAGCGCTTTGACGATGGTCTGGTCGGTGAGCGAGGTCAGCTCACGGAGGTCCACCGTCGGCGAGAGCACCGCGAGGGACATCGTAGGCTGGTTGTCGTCGATCTGGACCCGGATCACCTGCGGATCCTTGACGTCGCGGGGGAAGCTGGGCCGCACGAGCGCGATCTTGTCGCGTGCATCCTGGATAGCCCGCGTGACGTCGGTGCCGAGGCGGAACTCGACGAAGACCTGACTGCGCCCCTCGCGCGAATTGGAATAGATTCGCTTGACGCCCGAGACGGTGTTGACGGCGTATTCGATCGGCTTGCTCACGTCCGTTTCGACGACTTCGGGCGAGGCGCCCGGATAGACCGTCTCGATGTCGACGTACGGAAGCGTGACGTCGGGCATCTGCTCCACGCGCAGCCGCGCGTAGGAGAAGAGCCCCAGCACGACGATGCCGACCATGACCATGGTCGCAAACACCGGGTTCTTGATCGATACGCGGGTGATCCACATGGTTGTTCTCCCGGCTCGTGCGCAGGACTAGGTCGTGGCCGCGGCCCTAGAGGAGGTCGATGCCCGCACCAGGGCGGGCGCACCCGCTTTGAGATTGTCGAAGGGCGCAGCCAGGACAGGCACGTCCTTGGGAAGCACGGTCTTGATCTCGACCCTGCCCGCGCTGTCGTCGCGCCGTCCGACGCTTACGATTCGGCGCGTAAGCTTGCCGCCCTCGATCGTCCACACGAAGGTTTGTCCGGCTTCGGTCCGGATCGCGATCGCCGGCAGCGTCGACACCGGTTCACCGGCCGCAAGAATGACCCTGCCCGTGCCGAACATGCCTCCGCGCAGGGCCGAGTCCGGGTTGGGGATGTGAATGAACACCAGGATCGCGCGCGTACCGGCTTCGGTGGTCGGATTGATCCGGTCGATGGTCCCGGTGAACCGCCGGTCACCGAAGCCGTCGATCGTGAGGTCGACATTCATCCCCAAGCGCAACTCCGGAATGTCATTGGCCGGCACCATCGCCTGCATCTCCATCTTCGAGAGATCGACGATGGTGATGAGCGGCGAGTCAAGCCCGACCTTTTCGCCCGGCTGGACGTGGCGCTTCGCCACGGTGCCGGTGAGCGGCGCCGCCACCACGGCGTCGCGCAGGGCGTTGCGCGCGAGCTGCGCCTGCGCCTCGTTCGACTTGAGCGTGCCCTGAGTGACCGAGAGGTTGCTCTCGGCGGCGTCGTAGGCGGTCCGCGAGATGAAATTCTGCTTCAGCAGGAGCTGGTTTTGCGTCCGGGTCTTCTCGGCAAGCGCGAGTTGCGCCCGGCTCGCCTCAAGCGCCCCGATCCGATCGGTGAGCTTCGCCTCGAGGTCGGCTGTGTCGAAGCGCACGATGACCTGTCCGGACTTGACCGCCTCGCCTTCACGCACCGTCACCTGCCGGATTTCGCCCGAGACTTTGGCCTTGATCGTGGTCTGATCGACGGGCTGCAAGGTTCCCGAAAGCGGGAGCCAGCGCGTGAGCGCGTGCGGCTCGACGAGCGCCACATCGGTAGCCGCGAACTCCAGCGTGGGTGGCGCGCCGGACGCATCCTGCGCGCGCTTGCTGGCGCGCAGCGCCACGCTACCCGCCAGAGCTCCGACAATGAGGATCGCGGCCACGATGCCCAGCGTGTGCCGCCGCTTCAACCTTCCTGCCATGATTGTCCCGCCTCCCGAAGCCACGGCGCTCGCCCGCGCTTTCCGTGCCGCCAACCGCCCTTTGATGCCACGAGCGGCGGCCCCGGATTCGAAAAAATGCGCGAGTTTAGGCCCCTTCACATAGCCCGACAAGCTTGAGCCGACGAAACGCCCGAGCCCGTGGCGCAGTTGCCGCTGCCGCCGACGAAGCGCGTGCTTTCGGCCGCCAGGCCCGCACCGCGCGCGTGTTTCAATTGACAGTGGTGGGGCGCCAGAGAATAATTCCGGGCTCTACGCTTGTCCCTTCACCCCCTGTTCGGAGGAAATTCATGAGAATGAACCGCTCGCTCGGGCTGACGCTCGTCGCCGCGGCGCTGCTGGTCGCCTACGGCTGCGGCAAACAAGAACCCGCAAAACAAGCTGCACCAACCGCCGCGCCCGCAGCGCCGGCAATGTCCGAAGTGGTGGTCAAGATCGGTCATGTCGGACCGACCACCGGCCCGCAGGCGCATCTGGGCAAGGACAACGAGAACGGCGCCCGGCTGGCGATCGACGACGCCAACGCTAAGGGCGTCGTAATCGACGGCAAGAAAGTGAAGTTCGAGCTGGATGCCCAGGACGACCAGGCCGATCCCAAGCAGGGAACGATCGTGGCTCAGAAGCTGGTCGACGACAAAGTGGCCGGAGTGGTCGGACACCTGAACTCGGGCACCTCGATCCCGGCCTCCAAGATCTACAACGACGCCGGCATTCCAATGGTTTCGCCTTCCGCGACGAATCCGAAGCTCACCCTGCAGGGTTTCAAGGACGTGTTCCGCGTGATGGCCAACGACGTGCAGCAAGGCAGCGTCATTGGGAAGGCGGCGGTGGAAACCCTGGGTGGCAAGAAGATCGCGATCATCGACGACAAGACGGCCTACGGCGCAGGACTCGCCGACGAGACCGAGAAGGCCGCCAAGGCCGCCGGCGCCCAGATCGTCGCGCGCGAGTACACCAACGACAAGGCGACCGACTTCAAGGCGATCCTGACCAAGATCAAGGCCACGCATCCCGACGTGATCATGTACGGCGGGATGGACGCGCAGGGCGGCCCGATGGTCAAGCAGATGAAGGAGCTCGGCATCAAGGCGAAATACATCGCTGGCGACGGCGTGTGCTCGGCGGAATGGCCGAAACTCGCCGGCGGCGCCGCCGAAGGCCAATATTGCACGCAGGCCGGCCTGCCCCCGGACAAGATGCCCAACGCTGCGGACTTCGTGACGCGCTTCACGGCCAAGTACGGTCCGATCCAGGTGTACGCGCCATATTCCTACGACGCCGCAAACACGCTGATCGCGGCGATGAAGGAGGCCAACTCGACCGATCCGGCGAAGTACCTCCCCTCGCTCGCCAAGATCTCGTACAACGGCATCACGGCGAAGATCGAGTTCGATGAGCACGGCGACACCAAGAACGGTGCGATCACGCTCTACCAGGTGAAGGATGGCAAGCTCGAGCCGATGGCGATCAACGTCGGCGGCAAGACGGAGAAGGTCGCGGCGGCCGCGCCGGCGGCTCCGGCCATGGCCCCGGCCGAGCCGAAGAAGGACGAGATGAAGAAGGACGAAAAGAAGTAGCCGACCGCAGCGTACGGAAACGGCGCCCCCCGGGGCGCCGTTTTTGCGTCCGGCCCCGCGCCGACTGGGATTTCCCCGGAGCGCACTTAAGCGGAGAATCACCCGAGCCCACCGCCGGCCCCCGCCCTTCCTCGCCATGGACATCTTCCTTCAGCAGCTCATCAACGGCTTGACCCTGGGGAGCGTCTATGCGCTGGTCGCGCTGGGCTACACGATGGTCTACGGGATCATCGGGCTCATCAACTTCGCGCACGGAGAGGTGGTGATGATCGGCGCCATGGTCTCGCTGAGTGTGGTCACGGCACTGCTCGGTGCGCAGGTTCCGCTGCCTTTCTTCGTGATCGTCCTCGCCGGGCTCCTGGTTGCGATCGCCGTGTGCATGGCTATCGCCTTCGGCATGGAGCGCATTGCGTACCGGCCGCTGCGCAAGGCACCGCGTCTCGCGCCGCTGATCACGGCGATCGGGATGTCGATCATTCTGCAGAACCTGGCGCTCGTCATCTGGGGACGCAACTACCGCACTTTCCCGCCGCTCTTCCACCCCACGCCCTACAACCTGTTCGGCGCGTCGATGACCGATCTGCAGATGCTGATCGTCGTGCTGGCTGCGCTGCTGATGGCCGGACTCATGTTCGTCGTGCAGCGCACGCGACTCGGAATGGCGATGCGCGCCACGGCGCAGAACCCGCAGGTGGCAGGTCTCATGGGGATCGACATCAACATCGTGATCTCGGCCGCGTTCGTCATCGGCGCGGCGCTCGCCGCCGTGGCGGGTCTCATGGTCATGACCTACTACGGCATCGCGCACTACTACATGGGCTTCCTGCTCGGACTCAAGGCGTTCACCGCGGCGGTGCTCGGCGGCATCGGCAATCTCCCGGGCGCGATGCTGGGCGGGGTTCTGCTCGGCATCATCGAAGCGCTCGGTGCCGGCTATATTGGCGACGTCTCCAACATCTGCGGTCTTCCGTTCCTTTCCGATTCGCTGCGCGAGCAGTGCGCCGCGAGCGACGGCTACGTGAGCCTGTTCGGCAGCAACTATCAGGACGTGTTCGCGTTCTTCGTGCTCATCCTCGTGCTGATCTTCCGTCCGTCCGGCTTGCTGGGCGAGCGGGTGAGCGAGCGCGCATGAGCGTCCGCGGGCGGACGGGCTCGATTCCTCCCAGGGTCTGGGCCGGCGTGGCGCTGGTCGCCCTCGCGCTGGCGCTGCTGCCGTTCGCTGCCGGCATGATCGGGCAGGCGTGGGTACGGATCCTCAACTTCGCGATGATCTACATCATGCTGGCGCTGGGGCTGAACATTGTGGTCGGCTTCGCAGGGCTGCTCGACCTCGGCTACATCGCGTTCTATGCCGTCGGGGCTTACATGTATGCGTTGCTCGCCTCGCCCCACTTCGGCATCCATCTGCCCTTCTGGGTGATCCTGCCCCTAGGCGCCGGGCTCGCATGTATTTTCGGCGTGCTGCTCGGCGCGCCGACGCTGAAGCTCCGCGGCGATTATCTTGCGATCGTCACTCTTGGGTTTGGAGAGATCATTCGCATCTTTCTCAACAACCTCAACGCTCCGGTCAACATTACCAACGGTCCTCAGGGCGTGAATCTCATCGATCCGTTCCGGTTCGGCGGCTTCTCTTTCGCTCGCTCCGAAACCATTCTCGGCATCAGTTTCTCGGGCCCGCAGAAGTACTACTACATCCTGTTGTTGCTGACCATCGCCGTGATCGTGGTCAATATCCGGCTGCAGAATTCGCGGCTGGGCCGCGCCTGGGAAGCGATCCGCGAAGACGAGGTCGCGGCCCGGGCGATGGGCATCAACACACGCAACGTGAAGCTTCTCGCCTTCGCCATGGGAGCCTCCTTCGGCGGCATCGCTGGGGGAATATTCTCCGCGACTCAGGAATTCGTCAGCCCAGAGAGCTTCGGATTGTTCGAATCGATCATCGTGCTCTCGATGGTGGTGCTCGGCGGCATGGGCAACATTCCCGGCGTCATCCTCGGTGCGGTCATGCTGACCCTGCTGCCCGAGTTCCTGCGCGCGACGATGGAACCGCTGCAGAATGCGCTGTTCGGACGCGTGCTGCTCGATGCCGAGACCGTGCGGCTGCTGGTCTTCGGCATCGCGCTGGTCGCGATCATGCTCTACCGGCCGGCAGGCCTGTGGCCCTCCGCCGTGCGCAAGCGCGAGCTCGAGGTCCCCGAAGCCGCCGAGGCGGCGGACTAGGGTCGCTACGCGAGACCAGTCCGATGCTGACCCTCCTTGACGCAAAGGACATTTCCAAGCGCTTTGGAGGCGTGCAGGCGCTCGACAACGTCTCGTTCACGATCAACCACGGCGAGATCTACGGCCTGATCGGGCCGAACGGCGCCGGAAAGACGTCGCTGTTCAACGTGCTCACCGGCATCTATACGTCGGACGGCGGCTCGTTCATCTTCGACGGTGAGCCGCTCGACCGTCTCAAACCGAACGAGGTGGCCGAGCGCGGCATCGCCCGGACCTTCCAGAATATCCGGCTGTTCCAGAACCTCTCGGCGCTGGAAAACGTAATGATCGGTCGCCATGTGCGCACCAAGGCTACCGTCGTCGGGGCGCTCCTGCGCGACAAGGCGACACTCGCCGAGGAAGCCGCCATCGAGAAGCGGGCCTACGAGCTGCTCGAGTACGTCGGCGTAGCGAAGCGCGCGAACGATCTGTCCAAGCATCTCGCCTACGGCGATCAGCGGCGCCTCGAGATCGCCCGCGCGCTCGCGACCGAGCCGAAGCTTCTCGCGCTCGACGAGCCAGCGGCAGGAATGAACGCCACCGAGACGCAGGCCTTGAAGCGCCTGCTCGAGGGAATCCGCCGCGACGGGACGACGATCCTGCTGATCGAGCACGACATGAAGCTCGTCATGAGCGTGTGCGACCGCGTGCTCGTCCTCGACTATGGGAAGAAGATCGCCGAGGGCAGCGCGGCCGACGTGCAGAACGATCCGAAAGTGATCGCCGCCTATCTCGGCGGAGAAATAACGCTCAAGGCCGCGGGAGCCTAGGGGCAGGCCCTTATGAAGCGAGGCAAGCAGCCGCCGCACACCGCGTCGTCGAACGGGCCGCTGCTCGAGTTGAAGCGCGTGCAGATCGCGTATGGCGGCATCCGTGCGGTCAAGGGCATCGATCTCAGCGTCGGTCAGGGCGAGCTCGTCTGCCTCATCGGCGCCAACGGAGCGGGCAAGACCACCACCCTGAGGGGAATCACCGGCCTGGAGCCGGTGAAGAGCGGGACCATCCATTACAACGGCGAAGACATTACAGGCAAGCCCGCGTTCCAGCTCGTGCGCAAAGGCCTGTCGATGGTGCCCGAGGGCCGCGGAGTGTTCGGCGCGCTCACTATCGAGGAGAATCTGGCGATGGGCGCGTATGCGCGGAGCGACCACGCTGAAATCCGGAGCGATGTCGAGCGCGTCTTCCATCTCTTCCCGCGGTTGAAGGAGCGCCGCAAGCAGACCGCCGGGACGCTCTCGGGCGGCGAGCAGCAGATGCTGGCGATGGGACGCGCGCTGATGTCGCGACCGAAGCTGCTGCTGCTCGACGAGCCGTCGATGGGTCTCGCGCCGCTCATGGTGCAGAAGGTATTCGAGACGGTGCTCGCGGTGTCGAAGGACGGAGTGACGATCCTTCTCATCGAGCAGAACGCCAAGCTCGCGCTCGAGGTGAGCGGGCGCGGCTACGTGATGGAAAGCGGCGAGATCACGCTGCACGGCGAAGCCCGCAAGCTCCTGACGGACCCAAAGGTGCGCGCCGCCTACCTCGGCGAAGCCGCGTAGCAGGTTAAATGCTCGAGCCGCCGCCATCGACCGTGGCGTTCGCGCCGCGGGCGCTGCCGATCTCCCAGGCGTTCGCGTGGTTCCAGAGCGCGATGCGCCTGTTCAAGCTCGCGCCCTGGCGCTGGTGCGCGCTCGGCGGCATCACGTTCGGCATCAAGCTCGGGCTCGAATTCGTTCCCGGCATCGGGCGGGCCGCCGCCGAGGTCGTCGTGCCGGTGGTCCAATGCGGGCTTTTCATTGGCGCGGCAGCGCTCGATCGCGGCTCTGCGCTCGAGTTGCGCTACGCGTTCGCGGCATTCCGAGCGCCGCCGATCGCACTGGCGGCGATCGTCGTGTCCTCGCTCATCGTGTCCGCGGTCGTGTTTCTGGTCGCCTACGCGCTCGCCGGGGTGAACCTGCTCGCCGAACCGACCGACGCGCGACTCAGCGTGAGCTCGATATCGGCGGTGATCGCGGCGTTCACGCTCGTCTCGCTGCCGTTCGCCTTTGTGCCGTTCGCCGCGCTCTTTCAGCGCACCGGATTCACGCGCGCTTTCGCATTGAGCTTCCGCGGCTTTGCGCTCAACGCGGCGCCGCTCATCGTCTTTGGCGTGATCTCGCTGGCGTTGATCGCCGTGGGGCTGCTTGCCTACCTCGTGCCGCTCGTCGCCATCTTCCCGCTGCTTGCTGCTGCGAACTACACCGCGTGGAAGGACGTCTACGCGCCGCGGCCGGAGACCCTTACAACGTACTGACGATGTCGAACTCCGTCTCGTCGCCTGTCGCCGGCTCGACCGCGACCGAAGTCACGCGGGCCGCGGGCGGACCGTGCCGCGCCCATTCGATCACCGCTTCGACCTCGGCTTCCGGACCGGCGAGTAGCGCTTCGACCGTGCCGTCGCGCCGGTTGCGCACCCACCCTCCGAGATTGCGCACACGCGCCTCGTCGGCGAGCGCGTAGCGGAATCCGACGCCCTGAACGCGGCCGCTGATGGTCAATCGGCGCGCGATTCTCGGCGGCTCGATCATTCCTTCGCTTGCGACGCGGCGCGGCGCGCGAGAAGCAGCAGCCCGAGCATCGTCTTGACGTCGGTCACCTCCCCGCGATCGAGCCAGGCGAGCGCTTCGTCGAGAGAAGCGTCGAAGGTTTCGACGAATTCGCCCGAATCGAGGCGCGCGCCGACATGGGTGAGCTCGTCGGCAAGGTAGACCTCGATGCGTTCGGTCGAATAGGTGATCAGCGGATGCAGCGTGGCGAGATACGACCAGCGCGCGGCAGCGTAGCCGGTTTCCTCGAGGAGCTCGCGCCGCGCGGCGGCTTCCGGCGTCTCGCCGTGATCGATCTTTCCGGCGGGAAACTCGATGAAGACCCGCGCCAGCGGATAACGGTACTGCCGCTCGAGCAGAAGCTTTCCGTCGGGAAGCCGCGGCACGATCATTACCGCGCCAGGGTGCACGATGTATTCGCGCGTGGCCGTCCCGCGGTCGGGGAGCCGCACCGTATCGCGCTTCACGTGCAGGAGCTTCCCCTCGAAGATGTCCTCCGAGGCGATCTTCGTCTCGATGAGGTGCGCATCGTCGGCGGATCGCTTGGTCACGACAGCCAGTCTCTTGTGACAAGAAAGTCGGAGTAGAGCTTTGCCTCGGCGCTGCCTGCCTCCGGATGCCAGTCGTAGCGCCACTTGACGAGCGGAGGGAGCGACATGAGGATCGCCTCGGTGCGGCCATTCGACTGCAGGCCGAAGAGCGTGCCGCGGTCGTAGACGAGATTGAATTCGACGTAGCGCCCGCGCCGATAGGCCTGGAAATCGCGCTCGCGCTCACCATACGGGGTGTCCCGGCGCCGCCCGACGATCGGCGCGTACGCCGGGAGGAAATGATCGCCGACGCTCTTCGCCAGCGCGAAGCAGTGCTCGAAGTCGCGCTCATTGAGGTCGTCGAAGAAGATGCCCCCGACCCCCCGCGGCTCATTGCGGTGCTTGAGGAAGAAGTACTCGTCGCACCAGCGCTTGAAGCGCGGATGATAGTCGGCGCCGAAGGGAGCGAGCGCGGCGCGACAGGTCGCATGAAAGTGAACGGCGTCTTCCTCGAAACCGTAATAAGGCGTGAGGTCCATACCGCCGCCAAACCACCAGATCGGCTGCGAATCCCGGGCGGCGACTTTGTCGTCGGGTTGCGGCAGCGCGGCGAACAGCCGCACGTTCATGTGCACGGTGGGCGTGTACGGATTCCGCGGGTGCAGAACCAGCGACACGCCCATCACCTCGAAGCCGCGCCCCGCCAGCTGAGGGCGCGCCGCGGTCGCCGATGGCGGCAGGCGCTCGCCCTTCACGTGCGAGAAATTGACCCCGCCGCGCTCGAACACGGGGCCCTCCTCGATAATGCAGGTCAGCCCCGTCCCGCCCTCAGGGCGCGCCCAGGCATCGCGCCGGAAGGAGCGCCCGTCGATCGCTTCGAGCTTTCTCACGATGCGCTCCTGCAGGTCGGCGAAGTAGGTCCTGGCGCGTGCGAGATCCATGGGTCCGTCGTCCCTGCGACGATTGCGATGCTAGCAAAGCGTGCGGCGGCTGTAACGCCCGATTCAGCTCTTGCGCGGGGCGATGGCGCGGTGCCCGATGTCCTTGCGGTATTGCATCCCGTCGAAGTGGATCGCGTTGACTGTTGCGTAGGCCGTGCGCTGCGCCTGCCGGATCGTCTCGCCCAATGCCGTCACGCAGAGCACCCGGCCTCCAGCCGTCGTCACGATGTCGCCGGAGCGCTTCGTCGCGGCGTGGAAAAGCTTGCACTCATCGCTCTCGTTGTCCAAGCCGGAAATCGCGTCGCCCTTGCGAGGCTCCCCGGGGTAGCCCGCAGCAGCGAGCACGACGCCGAGCGCTGCGCGCCGATCCCATTCGGCATCGACGCGATCGAGCGTTCCATCGAGTGCTCGTTGCATGAGATCGACGAGGTCGGATTTCAAGCGCATCAGGATCGGTTGGGCCTCCGGGTCCCCGAGGCGGCAATTGAACTCGAGCGTGCGCGGCGCACCCGATGCGTCGATCATCACCCCCGCGTAGAGAAAACCTGTATACGGCGTGCCCTCCGCGGCCATGCCTCGGATCGCCGGATCGATGACCTCGCGCATGATGCGCGCGTGCATCGCGGGAGTTACGACCGGGGCCGGCGAATACGCGCCCATCCCGCCGGTGTTGGGGCCAAGGTCCCCGTCGAGCAAGCGCTTGTGATCCTGCGACGACGCGAGCGGGAGCGCGTGTCCGCCGCCGGCGATGACGATGAAGCTCGCTTCCTCGCCGGCGAGACATTCCTCGATCACCACTCGCGCGCCAGCTTCACCCAGGCGACGCTCGCCGAGCATGGAATCGATCGCAGCGTGCGCTTCCGTGGCGCGCGTTGCGACGACCACGCCCTTGCCGGCAGCAAGCCCGTCGGCCTTGACGACGATCGGCGCTCCGCGATCGTCGACGTAAGCGTGCGCCGCCGCTGGGTCGGCGAAGCTCGCGTAGGCGGCAGTCGGGATGCCGTGGCGCGTCATGAACGCCTTGGCGAAGTCCTTCGAGCTTTCAAGTTGCGCCGCCACGCGCGTCGGCCCGAAGATCCTCAGGCCCTCGGCGCGAAACGCGTCGACGATGCCCGCGGCGAGCGGCGCCTCGGGCCCGACCACGGTAAGCGCCACCTGCTCGCGCTGCGCAAAGCGAACGAGCGCCGCGATGTCGGTGATCTCGACGTTGGCGAGCCCCTCCTCGCGCGCGGTGCCGGCATTGCCGGGTGCGACGAAGACCTTCGCCACGCGCGGCGAGCGGGCGATCTTCCAGGCGATCGCGTGCTCGCGTCCGCCGCCGCCGACGACGAGAATTTTCAACGCGCCGCAGCCTTCACTTCAGATCGATCTTGCCGAAGATGTAGAGCACGCTGCCGTGATTGATCCCGCCATTGAGCTTGGGGACGTAGGCCGACAGGACTTCGACATTTTCGTGGCGCAGCGTGGCGAGCGGCAGCACGGCCGGGAAAGGTACCCCGTTCCAGATGTCCGGCCGCTGAACGATCATTGCCGTGAAGCCGAGCCCGAACTGGAGCTTCTCGCGCTCGCCCCAGTAGGTCCTCCATGCGTAGCCCAGGTTGAATTGCGCGTTCCCGTGCGAATCCCTGAATACGAGGAAGAACACGTCCTCCTGATTCCTCGCTTCGTTCTCGCGCGAGCGGTCCACGCCGCCGCCCCACGCGTTCGAGATCTCCTCGGCGCGCCGCTCGGGCGACCAGCTGTATGGAAGGTGCCACTGATAGCCCGAGACCAGCACCGCGTTGTCTCCCTTTTCGTAGGTGTCGGCCACGTGGCGGCAACTCGACTCCAGCCATGTCCACAGATCGGCGCACTCCATGGCGGCCGCGCGGCCCGGCGCGGCGAACATGATGATCCCTAACAATGCCCAGCGCTTCAAAAGATGCTCCCTGCGGTCGGATTGGATCGATCGAAAATCAGTGCCGGAAGTGGCGCACTCCCGTGAACACCATCGCCACGCCGCGCTCGTCGGCTGCGGCAATGACCTCGGCGTCGCGCATGCTACCACCCGGCTGGATCACTGCAACAGCGCCGTTGTCGGCCACGACGTCGAGCCCGTCGCGAAAGGGAAAGAAGGCGTCCGACGCGACCACCGAGCCGGCAAGCGAGAGCCGGGCGTTGGCAGCCTTGATCGCAGCGATTCGCGTCGAGTCGACGCGGCTCATCTGGCCCGCGCCGATGCCGAGCGTGCGCCCGCCGAGCCCGTAGACGATTGCGTTCGACTTGACGAACTTCGCCACACGCCAGACAAACATCAGGTCGGCGAGCTGAGTCTCGGTCGGCGCGTTGCGCGTCACGGTGCGGAGCTCCCCCGCGCTCACCTCGAAGCGATCGGCCGTCTGCACGAGCATTCCGCCGCCGACGCGCTTCATGTCCCACGATGGCGCGGACGCGTGCGCCGCGCGCGGCACGGCGAGCACGCGTACGTTGGTCTTCTTTGCGATCCGCGCGAGAGCCTCCGCGCTGTATCCCGGCGCGATCAGCACCTCGAGAAACTGCTCGCTCACCGCCTCGACGACATCCGCATCGACTTCGCGGTTGAAGGCGATGATGCCGCCGAAGGCCGACGTGGGATCGGTCGCGAAGGCAGCGCGGTAGGCTTCGAGCGAAGCCGCCGCGATCGCGGCGCCGCACGGATTCGCGTGCTTGACGATCACGCAGGCTGGCTCAGAGAAGCTCGCCACGCATTCGACCGCCGCATCGGCATCGGCAATGTTGTTGTACGAAAGCTCCTTCCCCTGCAGCTGGCGATAGCTGGCGATCGTGCCCGGGGCAGGTGTCTCGTCGCGGTAGAACGCGGCCTGCTGGTGCGGGTTCTCGCCGTAGCGCAGATCCTCGATCTTCGCACCCTGCCAATTGAAACGCTCGGGAAAGGCGTGCACGGTCCCAGCGGCATCGCGTGCAGTCAGATAATTGCTGATCGCACCGTCGTACGCGGCGGTATGCGAGAACGCCTTTTGTGCGAGGCGGAAGCGCGTAGACGCGGAAAGCTTCGCTGCATTCGCGCGCAGCTCTTCGAGGAGCGCCGGATAGTCGGCCGGATCGACGACTACGCCGACGTGTGCATGATTCTTCGCCGCGGCGCGCACGAGCGTCGGTCCGCCGATGTCGATGTTCTCGATCGCGTCCTCGAGCGTGCACCCCGCGCGTGCCACGGTTTCGCGAAACGGATACAGATTGACCACGACGAGATCGATGGTCGGTATGCCGTGCGCTTCGAGCGCGGCGAGGTGCTCGGCTGCATCGCGCCGGGCGAGAATGCCGCCGTGGACCTTCGGGTGCAGTGTTTTCACCCGCCCGTCGAGCATCTCCGGAAAGCCGGTATAGACGCCGATCTCGGTGACAGGCAGCCGCGCGTCAGCGAGTGCTTTCGCCGTGCCGCCGGTCGAGAGGAGCTTGACGCCGAGATCGTGCAGCCCTCGCGCGAAGTCCGCGAGCCCCGTCTTGTCGGAGACCGACAGCAGCGCCTGCGTAACGGAACCAACCATCGGGCTGCCGGCGGACGAACGCTGCAGGATTCAGCGGATCCCGTATTTCGAGAGCTTGGTGCGCAGCGTGTTGCGGTTCATCCCCAGCATGTCGGCGGCCTGGCTCTGGTTGCCTCCGGCGCGATGCATGATCGTCGCGAGCATCGAGCGCTCGACGTTGGCGATCACCATGTCGTAGATGCCGTGCGGCTGCTCCCCGTCCAGCCTGCGGAAATATTCGTCGAGGGACTTCTCGACGCTGCGACAGATTTCGTTTCCCCCGTTCAAACGGACGGTCTTTCTCATGCTGCCAGGGCCTCCTCTACCCTTGACCCGGTCGCCCACGCGCGGCGGCGCTGCAGCCGCTCGCCGAGCGCGGCAAGCCGATCGAAGAAGCGGTTGACCGCGGCGATCTGTGCCGCCGACGTCTCAAGCCGGTTGACTTCGTGGCGGAACGCCTCGCCTCCGACAAGTTCATTGGCGTACCAGCCCAAGTGCTTCCGAGCGATGCGCACTCCCGCCGCCTCGCCGTAGAAGGCGTAATGCTCCTCAAGGTGCCCGAGCACGACGCGGCGGACTTCCTCCACGCGCGGTGGCGGCGGCAGCTGACCGTGCTCGAGATAATGGCGAATCTCGCGAAAGATCCACGGCCTTCCCTGCGCGGCACGCCCGATCATAATCGCGTCGGCGCCCGTTTGGTCGAGGACCTCGCGCGCCTTTTCGGGAGAATCGATGTCACCGTTCGCGGTCACCGGAATCGACACCGCGCGCTTGACCTCGGCAATGGTGTCGTACTCGACCGCGCCAGCGAAGCCGCACGCGCGCGTCCGTCCGTGGACCGACAGCGCGGCGATTCCGGCATCGGCGGCGATCCGGGCGATCCGAACCGCGTTGCGGTGTTCCGGATCCCACCCGGTGCGAATCTTGAGCGTGACCGGGACTTCCACCGCGCCGACCACGGCGCGCACGATCGCCTCGACCAGCGCTTCGTCCTTGAGCAGGGCCGAGCCGGCCGCGACGTTGCAGACTTTCTTCGCCGGGCAACCCATGTTGATGTCGATGATCTGGGCTCCCCGCTCGACGTTGTAGCGCGCCGCATCGGCGAGCTGGCGCGGGTCAGCGCCGGCGATCTGCACCGCAATCGGTTCGACTTCGCCGGCGTGATCGATGCGGCGCTGCGATTTCAGCGTGTCGCGCAACCGCGGGTCGGAGCCGACCATCTCGGAGACCGCGAGGCCCGCGCCGAAGCGCTTGCACATCTGGCGGAACGGCCGATCCGTGACCCCAGCCATCGGCGCGACGACCAAATTGCTCTCGAGGTGATGCGAGCCGATGTGCACGTTCGGAGTTTGCAGCGCGAAGGGAGCGAATTATACCGAGTTTGCGCGCCACTGTTCATCGCGTTCGTCGGTTCGCAAGAAAAATATTTCTTGAGTGTTGCGTTCAGCGCACACCGAACAGCATCGTGCGCGCGAACATCCGCTTCGCGGGCGGCAGGGCATCGAGCAAAGTAAGCGCCAACCCTCGCGGCCAGCTCAGCCACGACGAGTCCACACCGAAAATCTGAAGCAATCCGTGCGTGAACGCGATGCCGGCGATGCGATCCGGTTGCCGGCGCCGCGCGTAGCGTGCAAGTCGATCGCGTGCGCCGATTTCATCGCGCGGCGTCGCAAGCAACTCCCGCGCCAGCTCGTAAGCGTCGCGCACGCCGAGGTTGAATCCCTGTCCCGCGATCGGATGCAAGGCTTGCGCCGCGTTGCCCATCAATGCGATGCGTTCGCCGACGATGCGCCCGGCGAACTCGAGCGCGAGCGGAAAGACGCGTCGGTCTTCGACCCGAAGGAACGCCGGTGCGCCCGCACGCCCGTCGACACATGCACCGAAGCGCTCCTCCAGCTCACGCAGGAATTGCGCGTCGGGAAGCGAGCGCAGCGCCTCGCCCTCCGCCGGTGTTGTGGTCCACACGAAGCCGTAATGATCGGCCTCCGGAAGGAGCGCCATCGGTCCGCCGGGTGTAAAGCGCTCGAACGCGAGCCCGCGATGCGGCTCGCGCGGCCAAACCTTGCCGACCAGAGCCACCTGACCGTAGTCGTGATGCCGGCGCCCGAGTCCGGGCACGAGTTTGCCGTCGCCGTCCGCCACGACGACGAGACGGCTCGTGTATTCGATGCGCTCACCCTCGCGCTCGGCTTCGATCCGCGCGAAGGCCGCCGTTGCCTCGATGCGGGTCGCGTTCACGCCATGAGCCACGCGCCGGCCCGCGCGGGCGAGCGCGGCATCGAGCGCACCCTGCAAGGCGCGATAGCTCACGACATAACCCAGCGCCGGCACGCCCTGTTCTTCAGCTTCCAGGCGGACGTGACCGAAGCCGCCGCGCTGCGAGACGTCGATGGCGCGAATCGGCGTAACGGCGTCAGGAACCGCAGCCACCTCGCCCCAGATGCCGAGGCGCTCGAGGATGAGACGCGACCCGTGCGAGAGGGCGAGCGAGCGGTCGCTGCGGCCGATCTTCCCTTCCGCGCGCGCGTCGAGCGTGACGACGCTGAGCTCGCTGTCGGCGAGCCCTAGCGCGGTCGCGGCGCCAACCGGGCCCGCGCCGACGATCACCAGGTCATGCAGCATCTTTCATCGCGCGCATGCGGCTTCGACTTCGCCGACCGACTTGGGCGTGCCGGCAGTGAGGTTCTCGCTGCCCGTGGCGGTCACGAGCACGTCGTCCTCGATGCGCACGCCGATGTCCCAGAATTCCTCCGGCACGTTGTCCGCCGGGCGGATGTAGCAGCCGGGCTCGACGGTGAGCACCATTCCTTGCTCCAGCGCGCGGGACGCGCCGTCGACGCGGTACAAGCCGACGTCGTGCACGTCGAGCCCCAGCCAGTGCCCGGCGCGGTGCATATAGAACTGCTTGTATGCACCCGATTCGAGCACCGCGTCGAGCGATCCCTCGCACAGCTTGAGATCGATGAACCCCTGCGCGAGCACGCGCTCTGCTACCTGATGGTAGTCGTGAAACAACCGGCCCGGCCGCACCGCGTCGATGCAGGCGAGCTGCGCCGCGAGCACCAGTTCGTAGATCGCCTTCTGCGCTCCGCTGAACTTTCCGCTCACCGGAAAGGTGCGCGTGATGTCCGAGGCGTAACCATGAAACTCGCAGCCGGCGTCGATCAGCAGGAGATCGTTCGGCTGGAGCTCGCGATCGTTGTCGCGGTAATGCAGCACGCAGGCGTTCGGCCCCGACGCCACGATCGACGGATAAGCCGGCGAGTGTGCGCCGAAGCGCAGGAACTCGTGCGCGAGCTCCGCCTCGACCTGGTACTCGTACCAACCGGGTTGGGCGCGCGCCATGGCGCGGCGGTGCGCGCCGCTGGAAATTTCGGCGGCCCGCCGCAAAAGCTTCAGCTCCTGCTCGTCCTTGACCAGGCGCATCGTCGATACCAGCGAGCGCACGTCGACGATCGCCTCCGGCGCGGCAATGCCGGTGCGGACGCGGTTACGCACTTCGTTGAGTGTCGCGGTGACGAGATGATCCCAGGCGGGGTAGAGCCCCACCGGCGTGTACATCGCCGGGCGGTCGGCCGTCCAGTCGGCGAGCTTCGCCGCAAGTTCGGTGATCGAATACGCCTCGTCGAAGGCAAAGACCTCGCGCGCGGCGTCCGGACCGTAGCGAAAGCCGTCCCAGATTTCGCGCTCCGCGTTCTTGTCGCGGCAGAAGAGCACCTGCCGCGAGTCGCCCGCTTCGGCTCCCGCCAATAGCACGACGACCGCCTCAGCCTCGACAAAGCCCGAGAGATAGTAGAAATGGCTGTCCGGCCGGTATGGATAGTGCGTGTCGGCGTTGCGGATCGCCTCCGGCGCGGTGGGGATCGCGGCGATCCCTCTGCCGCTTTGCGCGCGCATGGCTTCGATCAGGCGCGAACGCCGCTCGCGGTGGTGCTGGTGGCTGTGCTGCATGGGATCTGAGCGGAGGTGTAACGAGAGCTTGCGATTATAAGCCGGCGCCGGGACGCGCGCCGATACGCTAGTATCGACGCATGCCTTCATCCGCCGGGACCGGGCCGACCGCCGGAGGCGCGCTGCGCGAGGCGAAGCGCGCGCTGCGCGAGCGTATCCTGCAGGCGCGCGATGCGCTGTCGGCAGAGCGCCGTGCCGAGGCGAGCGCGGCGATCGCAAAGACCCTAACGGCGCGCCCCGACTTCATCGCGGCGCGCGTCGTGTTGCTCACGCTTCCTTTCGGCAGCGAATGGGACACCCGCCTGCTGCTGGCCTCGGTGCTCGAACGCGGGAAGACCGCCGCCGTCCCGCGCGTCAATCTCGCGCGGCGCATGCTCGACATCCACGCCGTATGCGATCTCTCGCGCGAGGTTCTCCCCGGCTACCGTGGCATTCCGGAGCCGAGCGCCGAGTCCCCGCCGGTGCCGCTCGAGTCGATCGACTGGGTGCTCGTGCCGGGCGTCGCCTTCGATGTCCGCGGCCACCGCGTCGGTTACGGCGGAGGCTATTACGACCGCCTGCTGCCGACGCTGCCGCGCTCGGCGGCGCGCGTGGCCGGGGCGTTCGAGCTGCAGATCGTCGACGAGGTACCCACCGCGCCGCACGACTTTGCGCTGGACGCCATCGTCACCGAGTCGCGGACCGTCGCACGTCTGTACCCAGCACGATAGGCGAGCGGGTCGATGTCCCGACCCGCCTAGAACCGCCCCGCCCTGCGTGGTAGCATCGCTTCACGGCGCTTAGCTTTCGCGAGCGCCTGCCAGATGCGAGTCCTCGGCGCCGCGCGCTAGCAACGAGCCGAACAAACGAAGCGGCCGGATCACGTCGGCCCCTGACCCCAGCCCGCGACAGCCTGCCGCAAGGAGTCCCCTAATGGATATGTCACCGGACGTCGATCCCCAGGAAACGCGGGAATGGCTCGATGCGATCGACGGCGTTCTCGAGCATGAGGGCGCCGACCGCGCTCAGTATCTGATCGAGCAGGTCATCGACCGTGCGCGCCGCCGCGGGGCTTACATTCCTTTTTCGGCCAACACGGCCTACATCAATACCATCCCGGTTGACCGGCAGCCGAAGATGCCGGGCGACCAGACGATCGAAGAAAAGATCCGCAACTACGCACGCTGGAACGCGATGGCGATGGTGGTGCGCGCCAACAAGCACACCAACGTCGGCGGGCATATCGCGAGCTACGCCTCGGCGGCCACGCTCTACGACGTTGGGTACAACCACTTCTGGCACGCGCCTTCAGAGAGCCACGGCGGCGATCTCGTGTTCATCCAGGGCCATTCCTCTCCGGGCATCTACGCCCGGATGTTCATGCTGGGCCGCTTCACCGAAGAACAGATGGACAACTTCCGACAGGAGGTCGACGGCAAGGGCATCTCGTCGTATCCCCATCCCTGGCTCATGCCCGACGTGTGGCAGTTCCCGACCGTGTCGATGGGCCTGGGGCCGCTGATGGCCATCTACCAGGCGCGCTTCATGAAGTACCTGCAGGACCGCGGCATGGTGAGCACCGAGGGCCGCAAGGTCTGGTGCTTCTGCGGCGACGGCGAGATGGACGAGCCGGAGTCGATGGGTGCCATCGGCATGGCCGGCCGCGAGATGCTCGACAATCTGATCTTCGTGGTGAACTGCAACCTGCAGCGCCTCGACGGCCCCGTTCGCGGCAACGGCAAGATCATCCAGGAGCTGGAGAGCGACTTCCGCGGCTCTGGGTGGAACGTCATCAAGGTTATCTGGGGCACGCGCTGGGACGCGCTCTTCGCACGCGACAAGAATGGCATCCTCGCGCGGCGCATGATGGAATGCGTCGACGGCGAGTACCAGACCTTCAAGTCGAAGAACGGCGCCTACGTGCGCGAATATTTCTTCAACACGCCGGAGCTGAAGGAGCTGGTCGCCGACTGGACCGACGAAGACATCTGGCACCTGAATCGCGGCGGGCTCGATCCGTTCAAGGTCTACGCCGGCTATCACGCGGCGATCAACCACAAGGGACAGCCCACGGTGATCCTCGCCAAGACCATCAAGGGCTACGGGATGGGCGAGGCGGGCGAGGCGCAGAACATCACGCACCAGCAGAAGAAAATGTCGGTCGACTCGATCCGTGCCATGCGCGACCGTTTCGAGCTTCCGGTGACCGACGCCGACATCGAGAAGGTTCCCTACCTCACTTTCCCGGCGGGATCGCCCGAGGCGGAGTACATGAGGGCGAGGCGCATGGACCTCGGCGGGTTCCTGCCTTCGCGGCGACGCAAGGCGCCGCCGCTCGTCGTGCCCACGCTCGCGGCGCTGGAACGCTTCCTCAAGAGCACGGAGGATCGCGAGATCTCCACCACGATGGCGTTTGTGCAGGTCCTGCAGACGTTCATCCGTGACAAGAACATCGGCAGGCACATCGTCCCGATCGTGCCTGACGAATCGCGCACCTTCGGCATGGAAGGCATGTTCCGCCAGCTCGGCATCTGGAATCAGCGCGGCCAGCTCTATACGCCGCAGGACGCCGACCAGCTCATGTTCTACAAGGAGACCAAGGACGGGCAGATCCTGCAGGAAGGCATCAACGAGGCCGGCGCGATGTGCGACTGGATGGCAGCTGCGACCGCGTACTCCACGCACGGCGTGCAAATGATCCCGTTCTACATCTTCTACTCGATGTTCGGCTTCCAGCGCGTGGGCGATCTCGCCTGGGCCGCCGGCGACATGCGCTCGCGCGGCTTCTTATTGGGAGGCACGGCGGGACGCACGACCCTGAACGGCGAGGGATTGCAGCACGAGGACGGGCATTCGCATCTCATCTCGGCGACGGTGCCGAACTGCGTGTCCTACGATCCGACCTTCGGCTATGAGGTCGCCGTGATCATCCAGGACGGACTGCGGCGGATGTACGCAGAGCAGGAAGACGTCTATTACTACCTGACTCTGATGAACGAGAACTACGCTCATCCCGCCATGCCGGAGGGCGCGGCGCCCGGCATCATCAAGGGAATGTACCTGCTGCGCTCCGGCGAAAAGAAAACGAAGGGGGCGCGCGTGCAGCTCCTCGGCAGCGGTGTGATCCTGCGCGAAGCGACGGCCGCGGCGGATCTCCTGAAGAAGGACTGGGACGTCGAGGCGGATCTCTGGAGCTGCCCGTCGTTCACCGAGCTCGCGCGCGAGGGCAACGCGGTCGCGCGCTGGAACCTGCTCAATCCGACGGCCAAGCCGAAGCTCTCTTACGTCGAGACCTGCCTCAAGGACACGCAGGGCCCGGTGATCGCCTCGACCGACTACGCGCGCGCCTTTGCCGAGCAGATCCGCGCGCTCGTGCCGCGCCGCTACGTCGTGCTCGGCACCGACGGCTTCGGACGCTCGGACACGCGCGAGAAGTTGCGGCGCTTCTTCGAAGTCGACCGGCACTACATCGCGATCGCCGCGCTCAGGGCACTCGCAGACGAAGGAACGCTGCCGGCGGCGAGAGTCGCTGATGCGATGAAGAAATATGACATCGACGCGGCCAAGCCCGCGCCGTGGCTGGTGTGACGATGAGCACCATCGAAGTCAAGGTCCCGGACATCGGCGATTTCAAGGACGTGCCGGTCATCGAGGTGCTCGTCAAGCCCGGCGACACGGTCAAGCCGGAGGACTCGCTCGTCACGCTGGAGTCGGACAAGGCGACGATGGATGTGCCCTCGCCGGCGGCCGGCGTCGTCAAGGACCTGAAGACGAAGGTCGGCGATAAGGTGAGCGAGGGAAGCGTTCTGCTTACGATCGATGCAGACGGTGCCGGGGCCGGCGCCGCGAAACCTGCGGCGCCATCGTCGGCTCAAACCTCTCCGCCGAGCGCACGAGCGGGTGCTGCACCGTCCGGTTCGGCTCCTTCCGCGCCGCCCGCGCCTGCCGCCGCGAAGGCGGTGCAAGCTGCTCCGAGCGCGCGAGGCGCGGAAGAGACGATCGAGGTCAAGGTTCCGGACATCGGCGATTTCAAGGACGTGCCCGTCATCGAGGTCTTCGTCAAGCCCGGTGACGCGGTCAAGGCCGAGGACGCGCTGATCACACTCGAATCGGAAAAGGCGACGATGGACGTGCCTGCGCCCTCGGCCGGTACGGTGCAGGCGCTGAAGGTGAAGGTCGGCGACAAGGTGAGCGAAGGAAGCGTCATTCTCACGCTCGCTGCCGCCGGCGGCCGTAAGTCGGCACCGCCTCCAGCCGCACCATCGGCACCTGGGCCCGCGCCTCCGCCACGAGAGAAGAAACCAGAGACGCCGGTCGCCGCAGCCCCTGCAGCCGCGCCCATCGACGCCGAGTCGTTCAAGAGCGCGCACGCTTCGCCCTCGGTGCGCGCCTTCGCGCGCCAATTGGGCGTCGACCTCTCCAAGGTGAAGGGCACGGGGCCGAAGGATCGCATCCTGCAGGAAGACGTCCAGGGCTACGTCAAGCAGGTGATGAGCGCGGGTGCACCCGCGGCGCCAAGCACCGGTGCCGCGCTCGGGCTGCTGCCCTGGCCGCAGGTCGACTTTGCCAAGTTCGGGCCGATCGAGGCGAAGCCGTTGTCACGGATCAAGAAGATCTCCGGCGCGAACCTGCACCGCAACTGGGTGATGATTCCGCACGTCACCAATTGCGAAGACGCCGACATCACCGAGCTGGAAGCTTTCCGCGTGCAGCTCAACAAGGAGAACGAGAAATCCGGCATCAAGGTCACGATGCTCGCCTTCCTGATCAAGGCGTGCGTAGCTGCGCTGAAGAAGTTCCCGGAGTTCAACGCCTCGCTTGACGGCGACAACCTCGTCTACAAGCGTTACTTCAATATCGGCTTCGCCGCCGACACGCCCAACGGCCTCGTGGTCCCGGTGGTGAAGAACGCCGACCAGAAGGGCGTGCTGGCGATCGCCAAGGAGATGGGCGAGCTTTCCGCCAAGGCGCGCGAAGGCAAGCTTGGGCCGGCCGACATGCAGGGCGGATGCCTCTCGATCTCGAGCCTCGGCGGCATCGGCGGCACGTACTTCACGCCGATTATCAACGCACCCGAGGTAGCGATCCTCGGCGTGTGCCGCTCGAACATGCGCCCGGTGTGGGACGGAAAGCAGTTCGCGCCGCGGCTCATCCTGCCGTTGTCCCTCTCGTATGATCACCGCGTGATCGACGGTGCCGCGGCGGCGCGCTTCAACACCTATCTCGTGAGCCTGCTCGGCGACATGCGGAGGGTCGTGCTCTGAAGCCTCTGTCGTGCGCCTTCACGCGCGAAATCAAATAACGCATCCCGCTACCCGAGGACGAGACTCGTGAGCCAGATCGAAGTCAAGGTCCCCGACATCGGTGACTTCAAGGACGTGCCGGTGATCGAGGTCTTCGTGAAACCCGGCGACTCCGTGAAGCCGGAAGACCCGCTCGTTACGCTCGAATCCGACAAGGCGACGATGGACGTGCCCTCGCCCTCTGCCGGAACGGTGAAGGAGGTGAAGGTCAAGCTCGGCGACAAGGTGAGCGAAGGAAGCGTGATCGTCATGCTCGACACGGTCGCCGCGGGCGCGGCGGCAGCGCCAAAGACCCAGGCGCAGACGCCGTCCTCCCAGCCGACTTCTCCCGGCGCGAAAGCAAGCGCGACGCCATCCGCTCCCCCCGGCGGAAGACCGGGCAGCGGTGCACCCGCACCGGGCGCTGCGACCTACTCGGGCAAGGCGGACATCGAGTGCGAGATGATCGTCATCGGCTCGGGCCCCGGCGGTTACAGCGCTGCGTTTCGCTCCGCCGATCTCGGGATGAAGACGGTCCTCGTCGAGCGCTATTCGACGCTGGGCGGCGTGTGCCTCAACGTGGGATGCATTCCGTCGAAGGCGCTCCTGCACATCGCGGCGGTGATGGACGAAGCGGCGGCGCTTTCCGAGCATGGTATCGCCTACCCCGCGCCCAAGGTCGATCTCGACAAGCTGCGCGCGTGGAAGAACAAGGTCGTCGGAAAGCTCACGGGCGGACTCTCGGGCATGGCGAAGGCGCGGAAGGTGGAAGTCGTGCGCGGCTACGGCTCGTTTCTCGATCCGCATCACGTCGAGGTCGAGCTGACCGACGGGCCCGGGCAGTCGAAGACCGGCGGGAAGAAGGTCATCCACTTTGCGAAAGCGATCATCGCCGCGGGGTCGCAGTCGATACGTCTGCCGTTCGCTCCGGACGACCCGCGCGTCGTCGATTCGACCGGAGCGCTCGAGCTTGCGGCCGTGCCCAAGCGGATGCTCGTCGTCGGCGGAGGAATCATCGGGCTCGAGATGGGCACGGTCTACTCGACGCTTGGCGCGCGGCTCGACGTGGTCGAAATGCTCGACGGCATGATGCTCGGCGCCGATCGCGATCTGGTGAAAGTGTGGGAGAAGATGAACAAGCCGCGCTTCGATCGCGTCATGCTGAAGACCAAGACGACTGCCATCGAAGCGAGGAAGGACGCGCTGTACGTGAGCTTCGAAGGCGAGCAGGCGCCCAAGGACGCGCAGCTCTACGATCTCGTCCTGCTCTCGGTCGGGCGCAGCGCCAACGGGAAGAAGATCGGCGCGGAAAAGGCGGGCGTGGCCGTCACCGACCGTGGCCATATTCCGACCGACAACCAGATGCGCACCAACGTCGCGCACATTTTCGCGATCGGCGACATCGCCGCGCAGCCGATGCTCGCGCACAAGGCGGTGCACGAGGGGCACGTCGCGGCGGAGGCGGCCAAGGGCGAGAAATCGTTCTTCGACGCGCGCGTGATTCCTTCGGTCGCATACACCGACCCCGAAGTGGCGTGGGTCGGACTGACCGAGGACGAGGCCAAGGCGAAGGGCGCAAAGGTACAGAAGGCGCAGTTTCCGTGGGCCGCATCGGGGCGCGCCATAGCCAACGGCCGCGACGAAGGTCTTACCAAGCTCCTCTTCGACGCCGAGACCCACCGCATCGTCGGCGGCGGCATCGTCGGCACGCGCGCCGGCGATCTCATCAGCGAAATCGCGCTCGCGATCGAGATGGGCGCCGACGCCGTCGACATCGGCAAGACGATTCATCCACACCCGACGCTCTCCGAGTCGGTGGGCTTCGCGGCCGAAGTCTTCGAGGGCGTGTGCACCGATCTGCCGCCAATGCGGAAGAAATAGAGGGATCATGACCCAGGACGAACAGAAGCAGCTCGTCGCCCGCGAGGCGATCAAGTACCTTGTCGACGACGCATATATAGGTGTGGGCACCGGCTCGACGACGAACTTCTTCATCGACGAGCTCGCGAAAGTCAAACGGCGCATCAAGGGCGCTGTTGCAAGCTCCATTGCGACCGCCGACCGGCTGAAGAAGCACGGCATCGCGGTCGTCGAGCTGACTGCAGTCGACGAGCTTCCGGTCTACATCGACGGGGCGGACGAGACCACCCAGCATGGCGCCATGATCAAAGGCGGCGGCGGCGCGCTCACGCGCGAGAAGATCGTCGCTGCGGTGGCCAAGAAGTTCGTGTGCATCGTGGACGAGTCGAAAGTCGTGAGCGTGCTGGGAGGGTACCCTCTGCCCGTGGAGGTCATTCCCATGGCGCGCGGTCACGTTGCGCACGAGCTGGTGAAGCTCGGTGGCTCGCCGCAGCTCCGGCAGGACTACGCCACCGACAACGGCAACATCATCCTCGACGTCGAGGATTTGCGCATTCTCAATCCGGCGGACATGGAGGCAAAGATCAATCAGATCGCCGGAGTCGTGACCAACGGCCTCTTCGCGCGGCGCGGCGCCGACGTGATCCTGGTCGGAACCGATAAGGGCGTGAAGACGCTCGACGCGCACAAGTTTTAGCGCGTGGTGAGCCGCCGCAGCGGCTCACCACGCATGCGCTAGAATGCGCTCGATGACCAATCTCAGCGTTCCCGGGCTTGATCTCGCGACGTACATGCGCGACGTCGGCGAGCGCGCCCGCGCTGCGGCGCGAGAGCTGGCGCGGGCGTCGACTCGGGCGAAGAACGCCGCGCTCGAGGCGACCGCCGCGGCAGTCGAGCGCGACGCGAAACGCCTGCTCGAGGCCAACGCCGAAGACGTCGCCGCCGCTCTAGTGGCGGGCGAAGATGCTGCGTTCGTCGACCGATTGACGCTGAAGCCGGCGACGGTCGCCGCGATGGCCGAAGGATTGCGACAGATTTCCGCGCTTCCCGATCCTGTCGGTGAAGTGAGCGATCTCAAGTATCGCCCCAGCGGTATCCAGGTCGGCCGCATGCGCGTGCCGCTCGGCGTGGTCGGCATCGTTTACGAGTCGCGGCCGAACGTCACCGCGGACGCCGCGGGCCTGTGCCTCAAGTCGGGCAACGCCTGCATCCTGCGCGGCGGCACCGAGGCTTTCAAATCGAACCAGGCGATCGGCGCGTGCGTGCACGAGGGCTTGCGCTCGGCTGGGCTTCCGCAAGACGCGGTGCAGGTGCTCGCGACCACCGATCGCGCGGTGGTCGGCATGCTGGCGACGATGGATCGCTACGTCGACGTGCTCGTGCCGCGCGGCGGCAAGGCGCTCATCCGGCGCGTGGCGGATGAGGCGACGGTGCCGGTGCTGAAGCACCTCGACGGCGTGTGTCACGTCTTCATCGACGAGTCCGCCGATCTCGACATGGCGGTGCGCATCGCCGACAACGCGAAGACGCAGCGCTACAGTCCCTGCAACACGATGGAGACGCTGCTCGTGCACGAGAAGATCTCGCCCCGCGTGCTCCCGCCACTCGCGAAGATCTACGCGGCGAAAAAAGTCGAGCTGCGTGGCGATGCGGCGAGCCGCGCCCTCGTTCCTGGCATGAAGCCCGCGACCGAAGAAGACTGGACGACAGAATATCTCGCGCCGATCCTCGCCGTGCGTGTCGTGCCTTCGCTCGATGCCGCGATCGAGCACATCGCGAGGTACGGCTCGCAGCATACCGACGCGATCGTCACCGAGGACTACGCCAACGCCATGCGCTTCCTGCGCGAAGTCGACTCCAGCTCGGTCATGGTCAACGCGTCGACTCGCTTTGCCGACGGCTTCGAATACGGACTGGGGGCCGAGATCGGCATCTCGACCAACAAGCTGCACGCGCGCGGGCCGGTGGGACTCGAGGGCCTGACCAGTCAGAAGTGGGTCGTCCTCGGCAGCGGACAGATCCGCACCTGAGGACCGGCGTGCGGCGGTAAGTACGCGCCAGATACGATGTCGTCCTCGGTAAGCGTTTCGATCGGCACCAACACGGCGATTGCGGCCGCGAAGGGCTTCGGCTGGTTGGTCACCGGCTCGCCGACGCTTTTCGCCGAGACGATCCATTCGGTCGCCGACGTCGCCAACCAGGTGCTGTTGAAGATCGGCGAGATCCGTGGCCGGCGCGGTCCGGACAAGCTGCATCCGTTCGGCCGCGGCCAGGAGAAGTTCTTCTGGGCGCTGGTTTCCGCCGTCAGCGTCTTCTTCGTCGGCTGCGGCGTCAACCTCTATCACGGCGTGCACGCGTTTCTAGCGAACGCGCCTGTGCAGCCATTCACGATGCTTGTGCTCGGGCTGCTCGTCTTCGCGCTCGCGCTGGAAACCTTCACGTTCGTCGTCGCGCTGCGCGAGATCGGCGGCTGGCGAAACGTCACTGCGAACCGCAACAACACGACGGTGCTGGCCGTGCTGCTCGAGGATGCGGTCGCGCTGCTCGGCATTCTCCTGACGCTGCTCGTCGCCGGCATTTCGTTCGCGTTCGGACCGCGGCCCGTGTTCGACGCCGTCATTGCCATCGCGGTGGGGGTGCTGCTCGGCGCGATGGCGCTCTTCCTCGCCGCGCTCAACCGGCGACTGCTGATCGACGCCTCCGATCCCGTGCTCGAGCGCGCGGCGCGCGCCTTCCTCGCCGGGAAGGGGGTCGATGCCGAGCTACGCTCGGTCATAGTCGACGACGGCCGTGACGTTCTTTTCGTGCACGTCCGCCCGGGCGAGATCGTCCCGACTCCAGCGGAATCGCAGGCGCTCGGCGAAGCGCTCAAGGCGCACGCCCAGACAAGCGTGAACAAGACGCTCTACGAAGTGTACTGGAAATTCCCTTCCTCGGCGCCCGGCTAGGGCGGTGTGCCGCGGCAGCTCGGCGCCGTGGCGCAATTCGGTCGTCGAGTGGCGACATCCGACCAGTGGGAGGATGTCGAATTTGCGGCGGCCACTCAACACACGAGTGGCCGCGCACAAGCCCCCCCTTTAGCGACGCTCGTTGCGCTCTTCAAACTGAACGAAGTCGAGCTGTTCGATCTGGAGAACGATGCACTCGAGCGCAACAATCTCGCGGTGGACCGGGACAAGCATCGCGAGCTTCTCGAAGCGATGAACGCCAAGCTGAACGCGCTGATCGAGAAGGAAGTTAGCGAGGACATCGGCCAGATGCTGTCGGGCAGTGTCGACGGCGGTTGGGTCGTGGCAGACGGCGTGAACGACGTGTGAGTAAAAGGCTAACGACTGCTCCCGACTGCGGATTCAACCGATCGATGCAACAGTTTGGTGAAATCGTTCGGCGGGTGTTGCGTAGTTTAGTGTCTTTCTTGGGCGCTCGTTCAATTGCCTTGCCACGGCGTTGAGCTTCGCTTGGGAGTAGCCCGATAGGTTGGTTCCCTTTGGGAAATACTGTCGCAATAGTCCGTTCGTGTTCTCATTGGTGCCCCGCTGCCAGGGGTTCTGCGGATCGCAGAAGTAGACCTGGATGTCCGTGGCCAAGGTGAACCGCTTGTGGTCAGCCATTTCCTTGCCCCGGTCCCAGGTCAGCGACTTATAGAGTTCCTCCGGTAACTTGCGCGCATGCTTGATCAACGCGTTGATGACCGTGTCCGTATCTTTGCCGGTAACCTTGACTAGCATCGCATAGCGGGTATGGCGCTCGACCAGGGTCGCAATCTGGCTGTTCTTGCTGCCGAATAACAGGTCGCCTTCCCAGTGCCCGGGTACCGCTCGGTCTTCCACGCTGGCCGGACGCTCGCTGATCGAGACGGTGTCGGTGATTCGGCCGTGCTGGTCCGTCTTCTGGGTGTGATGGCGAGAACGGCGCATCACGCGACTGCGCCGCAAATGCTCCACCAGTTCCTTCTTCAGAGCGCCGCGGGCCTGGATGAACAGGCTGCGATAGATGGTCTCGGGTGACACCTGACGGCTCGTATCGTCTGGGTAGGTGCGCTTGAGCCAACCGGCAACCTGCTCCGGTGACCATCGCCGTTGGAGCTTGCCGGCCACCATGCGCGCCAGCGCTCGGTTCGCCGCCAGTTTACCGGTCTTGGGGCGACGACCTCGATCCCAGGCGGACTCTTCGGCCTGACTCGCTCGGTAGCATGCTTGGCCACCGTTGCGCTTGATCTCCCGACTGATCGTGGAGGGCGCTCGGCCGAGTTGCGCTGCTATCGAACGGATGGAATGACCTGCAACCACTGCACGCGAGATCTCTTCGCGTTCGGCCAGGATCAGCGCCCATCGGGAGCGGCATCGTGGGGCCGGACGGATCCCGCCGGTGGCGGCCAGAACTCCCTGTATCGACGAGTGGTTCCGATCAAACAACTGAGCGATCTGCTGCAGGGACTCACCTTTCTGCCAGCGCTCCCACATCAGCGCCTTCTGGCCCTCCGTGTAATGGATCCGAGGTCTCATTTGCAACACTCCTCTGATTGCTCAGGTCATAGTGTGTTGCATCCACCAGTTGAATCCGCAACCCGAAGCGGACACTGCGCCCGTCTGTTCAACAAAGCCTGCTGAGCCGCTACACTACGGCTGGGTAGCCTCAGGGGGAGTCCGGTGAGGCGGCGTGACTTCAACAGTTTGGTCGGTATCGCGGCGGTCTCATGGCCGCTAGCGGCGTTCGCTCAGCAGAAGGCAATGCCCGTGATCGGCTTTCTCAGTGGCTGGTCATCCGGCGATTCCGTCGAATACCTTGAATATTTCCGCCGCGGCTTGGCTGAAAGTGGCTACCGCGAGGGTCAAAACGTGGAAATTGAATTCCGCTATGCGGAGGGGCGTTTCGATCGACTGCCGGAGTTGGCGGCCGACTTGGTTAAGCGCCAGGTTGACGTGATTGCCATACCTAACACCACTGCGTCGGCGTTTGCCGCCAAGTCGGCAACCCAAACGATCCCGATCGTTTTTTCTCTGGGCTCCGACCCTGTCGAAGTAGGCTTGGTCGCAAGCCTGAATCATCCAGGCGGCAACCTCACGGGCCTCACCGCCCTTCAAACCGCAGTAACGGCCAAGCGCGTTGAGATGGTGCGTGAACTGCTACCCGAAACGCCGCGGATCGCATTTCTTACCAATCCTGCCAACGCGGCATTGGCGGCAGCCGACACAAGAGAAGCTCGACAAACGGCACGTCGCATTGGGTTGGATCTATTGGTTCTCAATGCAACCAATCCAGGCGAAATCGAAGCGGCCTTTGCGACGCTGGTCCGCGAAAAGGCTGGTGCACTTCTGACTAACAGTGAAAGCTATTTCATGATCCAACGCAATCAACTTAGCTCTCTGGCGTTTCGTTACGCGGTGCCGACAATGTACGCGTATCGGGAAAACGCAGTGGCGGGCGGCCTGATGAGCTATGGATCAAACTTCCTAAACGCCACGCGAAGACTGGGTCTCTATACCGGCCGAATCCTAAACGGGGAGAAGCCAGCCGACCTGCCCGTACAGCAGGCCACAGATATCGAACTGGTCATAAATCTTAGGACCGCTAAGACGCTCGGCGTAAACATGCCGCAGTCGCTGCTTCAGCGTGCCGATGAGGTTATTCAGTAAGCTTCCTCGCTGCAAATGTCCGTATATGGACCCCTCCTCGGTTGCAAGCTCGCCGTTTTCTGGCTTTCAAGGTACGACTGCTCACGTATATCCGGCCTCTAACCGCGCATCGAACAATCGATGTCGGGCCATGATGGGCTA